>JAEEGL016777413.1_pt1 | contig 37989 bp, 38 predicted proteins | sample 9134231 | NCBI WGS metagenome assembly JAEEGL01 (sample SAMN16246548, study PRJNA631951) | gut metagenome | biome: gut microbiome; feature: rumen; material: fiber-attached | host: Bos | place: Iran: Karaj | collected 2018-10
ACTGTTCCCTCGAATTCAACTACTTGCTCTATGGCCAAGTGCGTCTAGGAAACGGTGAAGCCCTATTACCGCCCGACTTGCATGAATTAGGCACGCCGACAGCATTCATCCTGAGCCAGGATCAAACTCTCCATTAAAGTATAAGTTTGTTCAAAAACTCATAAAGTAAAACTGACGATGATTAATTGCACAACTAAATTGTTAAAATATTTCTAAAGACGATTAAAATAAGTGCTCGCAGCTTTAGACTGTTATCATCTTATCGCACCCGCAACTTTTTGTCAAGTACTTTTTTAGATTTTTTGAGAGATTTTGGCCAAAACAGCCACAAAATCACTGCATCACCTATAGCAATCAAAACCATTAACCACCACGGAAACTCAATTGTCTTTTGCACGCAAGGCCCAGCCCCTGTATTTGGAGCTTTTATGGCTACATTATTAGTTAAAAATTCAGCATTCTTCGCCACATCGCTCGCGCTCTCACTATTATTCGCGGCGACATCATTTACCATCTCACCTTTAATAGCCGTGTTGCTATCATTAGCTTCTATATCACTATTTACCTCGGCCTCCTCCCTAATTATATCCCGATTATCCTTACTCTCATTATTCTCGTTGGTTTCCAGAGACGAAGGTTCATCATTGTCCGTAACCGTTTCTCGCGGCGGAAAATACCTCTGACCTTCTTCAGCAGAAAACATCAAACGGCACTCTGTTCCCTCAGCATAATCTGGCTCCATAAGGCACGAAGCATAGTCAAAATATCCCATTGCGTTAAAATACGGGTCAGCAAAAGCAGCGTAAGAAATCACCCCGAGCCTGTTTGCAAGCAGATTTGACCCAGGAACGTATAACTCAAATTCTTGATTAGCTGGAATTTTGTTACCCTTATTATCCCTTTGAGCATATATTAAATGCGCTCCAGATAACGTCTCATCGAATAGCTCATCAGTATAAATACCGTAATTAAAGATTCGATCCGAACCATAATCAAACCACCCTATATACAATTCGCCAAGCCTAAGAGATTCATGAATTCCCATATACCTCATCATTGCGTCCTCATCAAAAAACAGTACTTTAATCGTTTCTTCACCCGGATTGATACTAGTCACCACAAATTGCTGTTGCATTAATTGATTAAAGGCTTGAAATTTTGACTCCATGCCATCCATTTTAGAAAAGAATAATTCCTCCAAACAAATAGAATCAACCCCGCAAACATCTTCTGCTTCCCTATCATATTCCTTTTTATATTCTAATAACTCCGAAACCGAATACCAGACATGATCTTTGTTGTCTATATAAAGAGCCGAAGCTTGCGACGTTCGAAAACTGGCCACGAACAGTCCAGCAACTAAGACTGATAAGAATATAGATTTTTTCTCCATAATGCTCCTCTGTTATTTTATTTGTGTAAAAAATATGAGCACGGATTAAATAAAATATCAACCCCAATAAAACGCTCAAGCTTTTTAAAGACACGCTTGCCTCACTCAGTTTTTTATGCTATAAAAAACAATACCCTGTAGATTTTATCCAATAAACCTATCGCACCTTAAGGTAGTATTAGAAAGCTAGAAGGAAGGACATACTATGGAGCAAATCAATACGGCAAACGAAGAAAAGCTCCAACTCCTCACCGAAATGCAGGAGCTTTGTAAAAAGCTGGAGCGCATACCAGATCGTTTTGATTGGTATATCTATACTCAAAAAAGATGGAGCGACTTCTTCACGTCCTGGCACGATTTTCTTTTCCAGGCTGGAATAATAGAAAAAGGCCGCATAATACCCTATCGCTACAAAAATAGCGAAAAACTCTGTCAAACACTAAGAGCAATGGAGGCGAAGCTAGGCCGTCCCGTAACTCCAGAAGACTGGGATTACGAAGTTTGCGACGGATGCAATCGGAGCAAAGTATGGTCTAAGCATTTCCATATTCCACCTCGCCTTAATAAATACCCATCCGATGAGCTTAAAAAATTCATCAAAGAGTATGTAGGCGATCGAAAGTTTTCGTTCGACAACAATGAAAGCACCGTTTGGCTCAGTTTCAGATTTGCCGCCGAGCTTGATCAATATACTAGAGAAGAACTTATCGAACTCGGAATGAACAACCTCGACAACATAGAAGCGTCAGGACAATGGCTGATTGGCGCCCAATTCCTAACCGACCCGCCATCAGCAATCAAGATAATTGAGAATGATTACAAGCTAGGATCGCGCTTTTCTTCTAACATCCCGCACTTTGCGGTTCATCACTACTTCGGGACCTACGAATCCTTCGTCAAGGAAGTCTGTAGACACTGGATAGATAAGTATCGGCTCACCCATCAAGACGAAGCAAACTCATTATCTTCTCATAAGGAAGTTAGTAGAGTGACTGTTAGAATCTCTAAAGGCAATCCTCAAAAAAGCGTCACCGCAATCGATATACTATGTAAAACCATCGATAAGCTCCACAAATCGGGGGCCTTAACCGAAGTAACAATCAAGTTTGAAAGTTAGCTCTCTTTTACTACCAAAAAGGCCACGTTTTACGTGGTCTTTTTGGAATCTAGTTACAGATAAAACTATCCTATTTAGTGGTTTTGCCTGTCTTTTCCTCGGCCTTCATCTCACTATTGTCGTTGGCCTCATCTTCTGGGAGCACAATCCCAATCGAGACAACCGTATCCCCCTCAGACATTTTCATAATACGAACGCCTTGAGTAGCACGACCAAGTGTCGGTATCTCTTTCATTGCTACACGTATCGCCTGGCCTTTAGTAGACATCATAATTACCTCTTTGGCTAAAGGATCTAGAGTATGCACAGCTACTATTGGACCAGTCTTAGCAGTCACCGCAGCCACCTTAATTCCAACACCGCCTCTCTTGTGTGGTGGGAAATTAGAAACTAGAGTCGCCTTACCGTATCCATTAGCCGAAACCACAATTAGCTTCTGCTTAGGGTCCGTAACCACGTCCATGCCGACAATTTCATCCCTCGGGCGCAGCCTCATTCCCCTTACACCCATGGCCGAGCGCCCCATTACGCGAACTTCCTTCTCGTTAAACCTAGTCGCTTGACCAGCAGAAGTAGAAATCACTATATCGTTCTCCCCAGTTGTCTCCTGTACCCACTTTAGTTCGTCACCATCAGATAGTTTAATTGCAATTAAGCCATTACTCCTTACATTATAAAAGTCCTTAATCGCAGATTTCTTAATAGTTCCTTTTTTAGTCGCCATAAACAAGAAGCCATTATCGCCGGCATCACCCTGCTTAATGATGGCCGTAATTTTTTCTTCCGGATGCATATTTAGCATATTGACAGCAGCCGTCCCCTTGGCGGCAAGCGAAGCCTGTGGCACCTCGTACGCCTTCATGCGGAACAACCTACCCTGATTAGTAAAGAATAACAGATAATCGTGAGAGTTTGCGGTCAAAATCTGAGCGATCACATCCTCCTCTTTAGTAGTCATACCCCGCTTACCTTTACCGCCCCTATTTTGTTTGCGAAAATCAGTTTGCGGCACACGCTTCATATAATTCTCTGAGGTTAAAAGAATCACACTCTCTTCTTCTGGAATCAATTCCTCTTCCGAAAACTTCCCCACTTCGTGGTTAATAATCTTAGAGCGACGCTCGTCACCATATTTAGCCTTTAGAGCAATCAGCTCTTCTTTGATAACGCGGAGAATTTCGTTCTCGTCGGCAAGAATAGCCTCTAATTTCTCAATCAGTTCATGAAGTTGCTTTAACTCTTCTTCGATTTTATCGCGCTCTAGTCCTTGGAGGCGACGAAGTTGCATTTGCAAAATGGCGTTAGCCTGAATCTCGGAAAGTCCAAACCTAGACATGAGCTGTTTATCGGCATCATCATAAGAAGCGCGGATGACTTTAATCACCTCATCAATATTATCAAGAGCAATCTTTAAACCCTCAAGAATATGCGCTCTCTCCTTGGCTTTTTTAAGTTCAAACTCTGTTCTTCTACGTACTACCTTTTGGCGATGCTTTATAAATTCGCCGAGAATCTCCTTAAGTCCAAGTGTCCTCGGCTGGACTCCATTTATTAAGGCTAGCATATTATAGTGGAAAGAGGTCTGAAGACCAGTCATCTTAAATAGCTGGTTTAAAATCTTCTTTGGAAAAGCGTCCTTCTTTAGCTCAACCACAATTCGAATCTTGCCTCTCGCAGATTCATCGCGCGCATCAGCGATATGATCTAACTTCTTAGACAGCACCAACTCGCGAACTTTCTCGATGAATCCCTCCTTGCTCATACCATAAGGAACTTCAGTAATTACAATATTAAATCGTCCCTTAGCTCGTTCTTCTATATTAGCAACGGCACGAATAACCACGGAGCCTTTACCTGTAGCATACGCCTGTTTCATCGGCGCACCACCATAAACCTCTGCTCCGGTTGGAAAATCCGGCCCTTTTACGTGCTTCATTAATTCGTCAAGAGAAATCTCTGGGTTATCAATCTGAGCCACTGTTGCGTCAACAAGTTCCCCAAGATTATGCGGAGGGATATTAGTCGCCATACCTACCGCAATACCCATCTGCCCATTTAAGAGAATATTCGGTAGTGCCGCCGGCAAAACCACTGGTTCCTGTTCGGTACCATCAAAATTGTCACGAAAATCAACAGTATCTTTCTCAATATCGGTAAGAAGCTCGGCTCCCACTTTATCCATACGAGCCTCAGTATAACGGTAAGCCGCCGGCTCATCACCATCCATCGAGCCAAAATTACCCTGCCCCTCAATTAATGTATAACGCATTTTCCAAGGCTGAGCCAAGTTAACCATCGCCATATAGATAGATGAATCCCCATGCGGATGATATTTACCCATCACATCACCCACAATACGTGCAGACTTTACTGTAGCGTGCGGAGCTTTCCATCCATTCTTATTCATCGTATAAAGAATACGACGATTTACCGGCTTAAGACCATCGCGAACGTCCGGCAAAGCACGATCAACAATCACAGACATGGAGTAACGCAGGAAGTAGTCTTCCATGGTGTGCTCAACCGGCTTAATCTCAATACCATCAGTGATAGGATTTTCGGACACTACTTCACCGGATACATCCGGCGTCTCGCTGGATAGATTTTCTTCTTCTACTTTTTTGCTTTTGTCGTCTACCATAATTCCTCCTTAAAAGTCCAGATCATCAAGATTAACAGTTGCAGCTCCCGCCTGAATGAAGTTTTTACGAAGTTCGACCTGATCTCCCATCAGCTTCGTGAATACCGCATCCGCCTTCTCTGCATCATCAATATGTACCTTAACCAAAATTCGGTTCTCCGGGTCCATCGTTGTTTCCCAAAGTTGTTTTGCGTCCATTTCGCCTAAACCTTTAAACCGCTGCTGAGCGGTATAACCAGCCTGCTTAAATCTCTCCTGCGATTCATCGATTTTGACTCCACTTTTTCGCTTTTCTTCAATCTTCTCGTTTAGCTTATTCTCTAGAGAAACCTCATCATAAAGATACTCAATCTTACGAGTATTTCCAGTGCCCTTAATCAAGCCAAATAGAGGTGGTTTCGCAAGATATACGTGCCCAGTCTCAATTACTTGTGGCATATAGCGAAAGAAAAATGTCATCAGTAGAGTAGCAATGTGCAAACCGTCTACATCGGCATCCGTCATAAAGATTATTTTGTCATAGCGAAGCCCGTCAATATTAAATTGTTCTCCAATACCGACCCCTAACCCCTTTATCAAAGATACCAATTCCTGATTTGCAAGCATTTTATCAAGCCTGGCCCTCTCAGTATTTAAAACTTTACCTCTAAGAGGCAGAACTGCTTGAATTTGAGGGTTACGCCCCTCTTTAGCCGAACCAGCAGCAGAATTCCCCTCTACGATAAACAGTTCGCAATCTTCCCTATTCCTGCTAGAACAATCCGTTAGTTTAGAAGGCAAATTTAGGCCTTCAAAAGCCCCTTTCCTGATTACGTTATCGCGAGCAGCTCGTGCAGCCTTTCGCGCTCTGGCGGCCAAAATAGCCTTTCCAACAATTTTTTTAGCGATAGCAGGATTCTCTTCGAGGTAATAACCAAAGTACTCAGTCATCACCTTATCAACATAACCGCGCACTTCTGGGTTACCCAACTTATTTTTCGTCTGCCCTTCAAACTGAGGATCTGGAAGCTTTACTAAAATTACCGCTGTTAGGCCCTCTTTTATGTCATCACCCGAAAGATTATCTTCTTTCTCCTTAAGCAAACCATTCTTGCGCGCATAATCGTTAATCGTGCGATTTAACCCTGTGCGAAAGCCCACCACATGCATACCGCCATCAGGAGTAAGTACGTTATTTGCGAAAGGTTTCATTATTTCGGTAAAGGTATCACTATATTGAAGCGCTATCTCTACCTCCGCCTCCTTTACTTGCTTTTCAACATAAAATATCTCGTCAGAAATAACTTCTTTACCGCTGTTTAAGCGCTTTACATAACTTTTGATGCCACCTTCAAAATAGAAAGATTCGTGCGTTCCCGTTCGTTCATCACGCACAGAAATCAAAATCCCCTTAGTTAAATACGCCTGGTGTCTCGCATAATTAGAAATCCAGTTATAATCAAAGGTAGTAGTCTCTTTAAAAATAGTTGGATCCGGATAAAAGGTAATAGAAGTACCAGATTCTCTGGGGCTCCCTTTAGATACTTGAAGTTCCATCGTAGGCTTGCCAGTATCAAACTCAATATGATGAGTCTTTCCATCTCTATAAACTTCAGCAATCATCTTAACCGATAAAGCGTTCACTACAGAAGAACCAACCCCATGAAGACCAGACGATACTTTATATCCACCATCACCAAACTTACCACCAGCATGTAGGACCGTCAAAACCGTCTCTAGGGTAGATTTCTTGGTTTTAGGGTGAATATCTACAGGAATACCACGACCATTATCGTCTATTCTTACTCCTCCGTCCTCCAAAACAGTAATCTCTATCTTATTGGCATACCCAGCAATGGCCTCATCGATCGAGTTATCGGCAATCTCTTTAATCAAATGATGTAGCCCATCATAGCCAGTAGAACCAATATACATACCAGGCCTTAATCTAACCGGCTCTAATCCTTCTAGCACCCGAATTTCAGACGAATCATAATCACCTGCTTTATCAGCCATTTTTATACCTCATCTTAATTATTTCTATATCTATTATACACCTAAGCCAAAGAAAAATCAATAACCCTAAGAACTACCATTCAACCATCCGTCCAAAAACCCTCCCTCGCTTGATTTTTGGCCATTTGGAGGCGTTTTTGGCTCCAAGACGCCTTCCTGTACGTCTTTTTGTGTTTCGGCTGTTTTAGCGCGCTCTGCAGCGCTCCAACGATCCTGTATCTCTTTTTCTACGTCAGCTCTAGACTTCCCATATCTAGTGGCCGAGTAATTCTTAAGTGATTTCATTAATTCCTCATTGGCATCACCCATCGGAGCAGGGAGGTTCATAGTAAACGGCGCTGAAGGCATATCAAACATCATCACTTTGGCTACCGCGGCAAAATTAGGTGTTTTTGTTAGATCCTCCGCAGTAAAGGTAGGAGTAAACGCCTTCACCATTAATTCTGCATCTGTTACACCAATACGCCCACAAATTATGGTACCAACATTTCCTAGTAACGCTTCTCTAATCTTCTCCGTTAGCTGCGTCATAAACTGGTTAGCGACAATCAAATTAAGGCGATACTTCCTTGCCTCAGATAGAATTGATTCAAACGAATCTGTCGCAAAATTCTGGAACTCATCAACATAAAGACAAAAGTCCTGACGTTCATCCTCAGGTATATCCTGCCTACTCATGGCCGCCTGCTGAAACTTCATTACGAAAATCATACCTAAAAGATTAGCATTAATATCCCCTAGTCGCCCCTTAGAAAGGTTAACTAGGAATATCTTTTTGTTATCCATGATTTCACGAATATTAAAGCCCGATTTAACCTGTCCCAAAGTATTTCTCATAATCGTATTTGCAATAAACGGCCCCCATTTAGAGGCAAACCACGTAATTACTTCTCCCGCATCATTAGATTTCTGCGAGGCCGGAAACTCTTTCGTCCAATAGTCGTATACTGCCTTATCTGTTACATATTTAAGCTTAGACTTTACGAATTCAGGATCAGTGAAACACTGCGGAATATCAATGAATGTCGCTCCAGCCGGATCTGCCATCAAAAGAAGCGCTGCATTCCTAAACATGTGCTGCCCACGAGGGCCAAAGAATCCTTGATTTTGAGGATCAAACAGCGACTGCAGCATTGATATCCCCTCTTGAACGATAAAGTCTTTCTGATCCTCCGTAGTAAATTCAAACATATTCATACCCACCGGATGTTCGATGTCAGCAGGATCAAAATAAATGACATCGTCAATTCTCTCCTGCGGAACACGTTGCAAAATCGCCTCCACCGCATCGCCATGAGGATCTATAAAAGCAAAACCGCGCCCATCACACATATCTTGAAAAGCCATATTCTCCAAAAACACAGACTTACCCATACCAGTTTGCCCAATTACGTACATATGGCGACGACGATCCTTTTCTTGAAGATAAATCGGCTTCTTATCTCCACGAAACTCGTTAGTGCCAAGAAATAGCCCTTCCGTGGCCAATTTGGCCGGCCCGTCAACCTGCTTCACTAATTGACGCTCCACCTGAGAATTTGGTATCGAAGTTTGCTCTGGAAGATGATAAATAGAAGCAAGCTCTACGCTATTTAAAATGCTAGATTTTGTACCCAGTGGGAAAAATCTAAAAGTATAATCAACTACTAATTTCTTGGCATTTTTTAGCATATTCACTTTAAAACCATTTAGCTCCGGAGAATTAAACTGTGAAAAAGCCGACACGACTCCACCAAGAATCGCATCAGAACGAGCCTTACTAGGGGAGCTAGCTATAATTCTAATTAAAGTTTCAAATGCCGGGTATCGCATTTTATTAGCCACGGCAGTCATTTCGTCCTGTTTAATGTTGGTAACTGGAGTAGGGCCTTCTTCTTTTTCATGCTCCGAAGGCACTTCCCAGGGGGCACGTATAAGGTCGATGGCAAGATTTGCCATATTGGTCCTAAATGAAGATCCTGTTTTTTCACCCTTCTGGGTTTTTTCTATATATTCTCTTCCTTTTTCCGACCAATTTTTTTGTGCAGGACGAAACAAAATTTGTACAGCAGCACCTTCATTTTTACCGACAGTCGAAAGCGCATTTAAAATCGCCATTTGCGCATCGCGCTTAGTATCTTCATATGTCGATATTGGCAAGTATGAGTCTTTACTAAGGGTAAGCTCAGCCCCAGAAACCGTATTAATTCCACCTCCCCCAATAAAGATGTTCTCTTCACGTTTTTCCTCTATTCTTGCTGTCGGATAAGAAGATTGAATTGCCTGTCTAACCGTCTCTGTTAAAACCGCAGGCACTATCGCATAGTAATGGATAAAACCATCCTTCGCGATTATCTCTAGCGAAAAATGTCTCTGCCCATAAAGTCTTGTTTTTAGTCCTTCAATCACGGTAGACGACAAAATTGAGTACATAACCTGAGCTTTTGAAACCGCTTCATTCGCCACATCTCTCTTATCTCTTCCGCCTACTTCAATATCATCGGTGCTGGGCGGCAAATGAATAAGTAGCGGAATCATCTTAAGGCCCCGTTCATATTTTTTGGCCTTTCTTAGTTTATTAATCTTTAATCCAAAAACAACTGCAAGAACCAAAAAAATCGCCACTACAACAATTAACACAACCACCACCCAAGACTTCATCAACGACCCCACCTATTAAAAGTATTGTAAAAAAAACATAAACAGATCATTTATAGCCGTCTCCAATCTTTCGACCAAATGATTTATCGATATTCTCCTCCATATAATTCCTACTTTTATCATAAAAGTTTACAACATCGCCGTCCTTATCAAGCCGGCTCATCACCTTATCAATGGCCTCCACCGACCTAGGATCAAGCCTATTTGTTGTTTTTATTATTGGTTCCTGCTGAGCATCAGGCGCGACGGAATAATTTACTCCGTTTGCATAATCGTTCGTTGCCGCAATTTGTTCATCAGCACTCTGAGTCTCGCCAGATAAGCTTAGCGCTTTATTACCAACTCCTCTCGAATCTACTAGGTTACCACCCAAAATTTGCCGTTCAGGAATCTGAGAATTCATTTCATCAAAACGAGGCGCATCAAAAGACCTCTGTTTCTCGTAGCCAGTAGGCATCACCTCGCTTTTATTATCCATAAGCATATTGTATCACACTAAACTCTTTTGTACACCAAAAACTCTGCAAGAACCAAAAAAAGCACAATTAAACCAATTGTCCACAGGTTAACCACGCCAAAAGAGCGCGCCATTAAAAGCATAATCGGCCCAAAGGCAAACACTGCAGCGTAAAGGTAATCCTTACCACGAAAAGTAGTTTTTCTAAGCGCAACACGGCAAAACAGCTGCATCACAATAGAAATCAAGCAAAACAATTCCATATAAAGTGTTGTAAAAAATAATAAAACACCTAGCGGACCAATCTCCGTAGGTGATGTTACGTTTAGCATCGTAAGTAAAACTGCGAGTCCTACGACGCTAAAAATATAGATAAAACGGTTACGCTTCATAACCTCATTATATCATAAATGGTTAACCCCCAAGAATTTGGAGGGAGGCGGCGGCTATCCGGTACTAAAAAAATAACTATTTACCTGAGCCGTGATCCGCCATTCCCTTTTTGACCGCTTCACACTAGGTGAAGCATTGTCCTTGCCGTTTTTCTTTCATTCTTGTTTATGGATAATTAATGTGCTAATGAAAGATTTTTGGCGCGCTCAACGCATTTTAGCGGAGCTCTAGGTAATTCCTAAGTTGTAATTTATGGCTAGAAATTACCTTTTCGCCCGCCAATCGCTATGGCTTATCTCTCTTCATCTTGTTAAAATACCTTTTATTTTTAGTTTTTGTCTAGTCATCTCGACTACTTTTATCCTAGCACAAAACACACAAAAAATCAATAGATTTATTCAATTATATTGATGTATTTTTAACAACAATAGCCCTAATTATTCCCTGTTCTAATTCTTTGTTCAAAATGTTGTTAATTTAACAACATTAAAGCCAAAAAACGCCTCACGCCTCGGCCTATCTTGCTTAATTGTTGTAAATTTGATATAATAAAATCAGTTGGGGCTGATCATAGCTTAGACGAATTATTAACAGACGCGATGCATGTCGATTAAATACCGTAAGTATTAAATAAGTGCTAAAAACACGAAAACAGCGCATGTCATGTACATGCCTGCTTATGCCTAATTTTTTTCAAGGCTGATTTCGGTTTAAGGTTCCGTAGAATCGAAATTATCATATAACGGAAATAAGGCTATTTGGTTGGCGAAAAATAGCTCTAAAATTAGCCATGGCGCTGGCCAGTTTCGTTTTCTGCAGCTAGCTAGAACTTGCCAAGACAAAACAGAAAACTATGCATGTAGATTCACGTCCAAGTGATAGTCCGGACCCGGAGGCAGTATCCGGCAGCTCCACCAATTTAAATTTCCTAAAAGACCCCGGCGGTCTTTTTTTGCTGTTCCCTTTCTAAAAAAATGGATACATTAAATCTTTTTTAATTTTAAACATAAAAAACCAATTACAAAGAAAAAGACCGGTAACTGCGAGGAAAACCGGTCTTTCTTGTAGAGTGTGGAGTTATTTTGGCTAATTTTTTGTTTTGACCTTTTGAATAATTTTTTTATTCAAAAGCTACCTCTATAATAGCGCTAAAAAATGGTTATGTCAATAGATTTTTTGAACAATTTTTGTATATTTTTTTGGAGTTTTCCACAACCTATATTGCCCTACTAGAGTCAGCATAAATTACCGCATATCCCACACTTCTATATTTTTTAACCGTCAAAATAATCTACTTAAAACATAGCCGTTTTAAGTAGGTTGAATTATTACGGTCGTCATGCTAGTAACGTGACATGATAGCAAAAATTCATTCAATAGTACCCTTTGGTTTCGATGGTAAGCCAGTCGAAGTAGAAGGCGACACAAACAATGGTCTCCCATCATTTAACATTGTCGGAATGGCCAGTAAAACCGTCAACGAAGCCAAAGAGCGCGTGCGTAGCGCCATAATTAATTCCGCTTTCTCATTTCCAAGAAAAAAAGTCACCATCAATCTTGCGCCCGCGGAACTTCATAAAGATGGCACATATCTAGATTTACCAATCGCATTATCCATATTGATACTATCTAAGCAATTAGCGCAGGCCACAGTAGCGAACAAGCTTTTTGTAGGTGAATTATCCCTTAATGGAGAATTGCGACCAATAAAAGGCATTATAAACATCGTAGAAACCGCCCGTAAAGCTAATTTTAAAGAAATATACTTGCCATTCAAAAATCTACCCCAGGCCTCACTCATTTCTGGAATCACGATTTATGGAGCAAAAACTCTTCAAGATATTTTTCTTCATCTATTAAATCAAAAAGAGCTCCCTGTCGCCCAAAAACCAAATATCAAAAAACTCCTAAAAGCTCCAAATAAAAACCACTCGCCCGTCTTTTTAGATCATATCATGGGGCAAGAATCGGCAAAAAGAGCGCTAGAAATCGCCATCTCTGGGCACCACAATATCTTAATTTCTGGCCCGCCAGGCGCAGGTAAAACCTTGCTCGCCAAGGCTGCGGCAAATCTCTTGCCAGACTTAACTGCTAATGAAATGATTGGGCTAACTAAAATTTACTCAATTGCCGGTCTAACAAACGACGAGATTATCAAAAACCGCCCCTTTAGAAACCCTCACCACACATCGAGCCAGATATCAATCATCGGTGGCGCTAGCGGTCCCGGCGAAATTTCGTTAGCTCATAAAGGAATCTTGTTTCTTGATGAAATTCCCGAATTTTCAAGGACCACCCTGGAATCACTAAGGCAGCCCCTAGAAGACAAAGCAATTTCCATCTCAAAAGCTAATCACAAAGTAATTTACCCCGCAGACTTCATGCTGATAGCCACTATGAACCCCTGCCCGTGCGGATATCTAGGTGACCCCACGCACGAATGCCACTGCACCGAACTACAGATAAAAAACTACCAAAAAAGACTTTCTGGTCCGCTTTTCGATAGGATTGACTTAACCATAAGCGTAGAAAGGGTAGATAACGAAAGCTTGCGCACGTCCACATCTAAGATAAGCGCCAAACATACTGTTGTAAAAAATAAAATAACAGATGCATTGAGCCGTCAACTCCTAAGATATGGCGAAGATGGCACTTTTAATGGTTCCCTTTCATCTTTTGAAGTGGCAAGAAAAATCAAACTAGAATCTACTGCCGAAAAGCTTCTTTTAACAGCTTCAAAAAAGCTTAATCTCTCGGCTAGATCATATTTTAAAACAATTAAAGTCGCCATGACCATCGCCGATCTAGAAGGCAAAACCATTGTTAAAGATTATCACATTGCCGAAGCCCTAACTTACAGAAAACGTCAAAATGCCTGAAAAACACTTGTCTTTTCCCTATTTTTTGATATAATATACCACAGGTTAATTCAAGAGAAGAAAGGACTATCATCAAAAATAATTCACGGACTAAACTAAACGGAGAAATTCGTTATCCCGAGGTCCGCGTAATCGGTTCTAACGGTGAGCAGCTAGGCATTATGTCTAGTCGCGAAGCTCAACTCCTCGCGAATGAACAGGGCGTAGATTTAGTAGAGATTGCCTCAAACGCTAATCCGCCGGTCGTTAAAATCATTGACTGGGGTAAATTCCAGTATCAAAGAATGAAAGAAGAAGCCAAAAATCGCAAAAAAGCTCGCGAAAAACAATCCGAGCTAAAGCAAATGAAAATTGGCCTCAAAATTTCAGATAACGACCTTAACATTAAAGTCCGCAAAATCCGTGGTTTCCTCGATGATGGCGACCGAGTAAAGATTTTAATAGTCTTTCGTGGCCGCGAAATGATTCATCGCGAAATCGGCAACGTCCTTTTAGATAAAGTCGTTTCAATGCTAGGAGACGATGTCGTTTTAGAAGGTAAACCACAAATGAACGGGCGCAACCTATCGGCTCAGGTACGAAAAAAGTAATTTCCTACTTTCAAGGCCTACCGATCGCACCTAGCACAACAAAGTCGTGCAACAATATTAACCATAATATATAAAGGAAATAAGTATGCCAAAGCTAAAAACGCATAAAGGCACAGCTAAGCGCATCAAAGTTACCCGCTCCGGGAAAATAATGCGCGAACGCGCTTACGGGAACCACATTCTCGCTAAAAAATCCAAAGCCAGGAAGCGAAATATTAAAACCACCGCCACGGTTAGTGGCAAAATTGCTAAAAATATTAAGCGGGCGTTAGGAGTTTAAAATGAGAATCAAAAGAGGTGTCGCCGCAAGGGCTAAACATAAGAAGATATTAAAATCCGCCAAAGGGATGCAACACTATCGCACCCGAAGCTTCCGTCTCGGTAAGCAAGGCGTAATTAAGGCATTAAGATACAGTTACCGTGATCGCCGCAATCGCAAACGCGATTTACGCGCACTCTGGATTACTAGAATCAACAACGCTTCAAGAGAATTAGGTCTTTCCTACTCTCAATTAATTGCCGGCATGAAAAACAAAGGAGTCAACCTTGATCGCAAAATCTTAGCCGATCTTGCTGTCAATAACCCCGAAGCGTTCAAGAAAATCGTAAACACTATAAAGGAGAAATAAGATGGCTATTTGTGAAATTTCCGGCAAAGGCAAAATGTATGGCCATAATGTTTCATTCTCTCAACGCCATACGCGCAAAGTTTTTAAACCAAATGTTTCAAAAAGAACGCTAATCATCAACGGTCAAAAAGTTAAATGCAACATTTCAACCTCAGCGCTTCGCACTTTGAAGAAAAAAGGTTTAATTGAATCCCCCAAGGCTCGTGCCGAGGAAAAATCGAGTAAATAATTTATATTACTTCAAAAAACTGGCCCATAAAGGTCAGTTTTTTGATATTTCTAGGTGAGCCGTCTTTAAGCCGGGTTCTGTAGTTACAAAAGTAACTGGCAATCATCTATCTAGACATTGTATTACTACAATATTCTAGCGGTGAGCGTGCGTCTTCGAGCAAAAGCTGATAGCACTCCTTGCAACAAGTAGGGTTTGCCACCGAATTATATCACTATAATCCGCTGTGGGCTCTTGCCCCACTCTTTTCACCCTTACCAGCAAGCTGGCGGTTTTGTTTCTGTGGTACTTTCCCTATCCTTACGGACGGTCGCCGTTAGCGACTACCATGCTCTATGTTGCCCGGACTTTCCTCTTGGATACCCCAAGCGATTGCCTTTCAGGCTCCCTGTAATTATATCATATTTATGCTATACTTACAGTATGTCTGTGAAGGATTATTACTATGAACACTTTTATGAACTTACTCTAGAAAAACGATTCCATTTTGCTACACGCATGAAAAATTATTTCAAAACCGATTATTTCAATAATTATTTAGAGCTAAATATGCCAAGCACTGATCTTAAGTCTATTCTCGCAAACAATGATTATTCTAGAGTTAAAGGATATAATTTGCGCAAACCCCTGTTTGAAAAATACCATGATCTCTATGGAGTAGAGGCAACACTATTTCGAATACATCATTTATTGCTTGAATACAATGTTGACACCAGAGATAGATTCAAGGAGTTATACCCTATCGAAAAACTATATCGTTTATCAGACACTTTACTTGATGATAAAGATGCTCTAAAAATATTATCATCCTGGGCGGTGAATACGATTTGCCTAACCGAAGAGCTCTTCCCGCGCAATAAAAATGTGGTTAAATATTTGGCAGAATTTGCTTGCAGTTTAGATACGGAGTCCACGGATGAAACTCTTTTTGTGTATTTATGCACCCATATAATAATTTGTGAATCTAGTTTTTACACAAAAGACTTAAAAAAAGCAATGAATTTAAAGATATTAAAAGATTTACTGAAAAAAAGTTCGGAAGTGATAATTAAAAGTATTAATACCATATCACTTGATGCTTGTGTTGAATTTTTAGTTTGTTGTAATTTGGTTGGCGTAAAATATGATGAACAAAAAAATATGATTAAAGAAATATGTGATGATTATAAAAAAGACTCACCGTATCTAATTAATTATCGTCGCGACAAAGCTGTGGGTAGTTATTTTCATACCCTAGATGGAGCCGAGCATATCAATGCGCTATATATTATGAGCGGATTAGATTCCGAATAATCTCTTGTTTTTCGTCAGTAAAGGCGCCGCTCACAAGTTGGGGAGTCCGATTAACTTCTAGAACAGTATACTCACTAGTTTTATCGTCTTGCATTATATCTGCACCAGCAATTTTGATACCTAAAGCCTTGGACGCAGCAATGGAAAGCTCTATAATTCTTGGATCCACATCATCTAATGGTACAAGTTTAGCGTCTCCACCGACTGAGGTGTTGTTCCGATAATCTTTACCATGAGATGAGCGGTAAATCGCAAGTTTTGGTTCGTAATTGATTAAAATAATGCGCCAGTCGCCATCATTAGGGATAAAATTCTGCAAAATAAATGGCGTATCAGGGTTTTTATCTAGGATATCGAGTAATTCTTGATTAGAATTGACCAAGTAGTTGTCTCTACCTTTTGTTCCATTAATTGATTTGAGAATTCCGCTACCGTTAATTTCGTACAACCCCTGAACCATAAAATCTCGGGGGCCAAAAAATGTTTTGGCTGTTGGGATGTCTTTTTCCCAAAAACGCCATAAGGCATATAGCTTACCACTAATATTAGTAAACTGATCGTCGAGAATTGGTATGTTATATTTACGACAGTAGCAAGCAAGAGCACTAAATACATGATTCTTGGAGTGTTCTGGTGTTGCAAGAATAATGATTTTAGCAAAATTACGTATATCTTCGCCGTTAGAATAAAGCGTGACTTTTGAATTCTTACCGTTAATAGCAAAAGATAAATCACTATATTCACTAATCATTATTTTGATATCATCTTCAGAAAACAGTTGAGTCAACTTTTTATGTTTCGTAAGATTGTTGGTAAAGATTAAGATTTTTTTCATAGCAAAGACTAGGCTCCCACTTTGTCCCGACTATTTTGTCGAGGAGCGTTATATTCAATATACTCAATAATCTTAGATGCCACGTCGCGCCCGGTTACCCTCTCGATGCCAAAACCAGGTGAAGCGTTTACTTCTAAGACCAGAGGTCCGCGAGACGAACGCATCAAATCCACTCCACAGACATGGAGTCCCATAGCTCTAGCCGCTTTGATTGCGGTACGCTTTTCGGTATCTGTTAGCTTGATTGGTGTACCTGCGCCACCTTGGTGAAGATTAGATCTAAAGTCGTCGTCAAGCGATGCTCTCTTCATTGAGGCAACTACGCGACCACCTACTACAAAGGCACGAATATCTGTGCCGGCAGACTCCTTGATGAATTCTTGGAGTAAGATATTGGTACCATCTTCATTATAGAGGTAAAAAGCCTGTAACGCCGATTTGGCAGCCTTTCTAGTATCAGCAAGAATCACGCCATTACCATGAGTACCAGTAGCTAGCTTAATAATTACAGGCAATCCAATCTGCCCCAAAAGATCATCAATATCTGAAGTATTACGAGAAACGAGAGTTTTTGGTGTATCTACGCCGTACTTCGCAAAAATCTGAGCCGCCCGCAACTTATCTCTTGCCCTAGTGATAGCTACAGAAGTAGCCGAAGTATAAACCCCCTGCATTTCGAATTGACGAACTACGGCACAACCATAACGCGTCATATTATTGGAGATGCGAGGAAGAACTGCATCAAAACCTTCAAGTTTTTTGCCTCTATAATAGATATCTGGATGCTTATCGTCAAGAGAAAGATAACAGTTCTTATATTTAACTACTTTAACCCTGTGTCCACGTTTCTCGGCTTCTTCGACAAGGCGTTTAGTGGAATAGTTAGCGTTGCCGTTGGAAAGAATTGCAAGTTTCATTTTGCTCCTTTCTGCTTTAATTTAATACTATCAACGTTACCAGATAGTTTTTTGACATATTTAAGATGGAATTTATGTGGGTTCTCTTTTAGACGTCGTTGGACGATTTTGGTCTTAGGATTTTTGGCTGGCATAGGGGTATGGTTTTGAGATACGTCCACGAGAAATTTGCCAGCAATAGTGCGCCGTCCGATGAGAACTGGAAAATTGTTATTGCTACGATTCGACAAACTGAAAAGAACTTTTATGGTATGCCCGTTGATTTTCATTCTTAAATGAGTGCGATAGCGGATTTGTTCATGTCCGGACGAATTACGAACAACTGCAACCTTGTAATCAGTACGTTTAAATGCCTTGCCCGTATAAAAAGGACTACCCTCATCAAAGAGACGGAATCTTAAAACGCCTTCCTTATCAATTCGGATATGGCTAGCCCAAACCGAAGACGAATCGGCGCCAGTGTCGACTTTGGCGGGGATATCTTTAATTCCTGCTATTTCAACATATTCCGTAGAACCAACAACTGGTAAACTCTTATTATTTGATTCCATGCGTATATTATACCATGAAACCATGAAAAATCTACTTTCTACCTAGGGTTTTGTTGATTGCAAGATTTGCTTCATGGTCAGCTATTACATTTTTTTCTCTATTAGTATGAGTAAAAGAGACGGCCTCAAACTCGCCAAGCTTGCTTAGAATATCCTCATAAACGGGTAAAATATCATGATTCTTTACCGTAAATATACCGTTTAGTTGATTTACAACCATCAAACTATCCGAAACAAAACGAGCCTTTTTGTATCCCATTTCAATCGCCAACTCAATTCCCTTTCGCATCGCATAGTATTCTGCCATCCTCGAAGTCGCAAAACCAATAAACTCGCCACCCTGTTTGATAATGTGGCCATCACTATTATATATACAGTAGCCGATACCGGATGGACCCGGATTTCCTCGGCTAGCCCCATCTACATTAATAATCACAGAATTCACCGTATCGCGGCTCATGGCGCGCCCAGATATAGTCTTGCCCTCTTCAATCTCAATAACCGACATACTAGCCTCATCCAAACGAACACTAGAAGAAGCAAACTCTTTTACAAATTTAAATGCCGTATAGCGATCTTTTGGTATAGGCTTGTCATCATTTTTTATACCAAGTTCATAAACAATATATAGATTACTTAATCTAGTTGCGCCTTCAGGGGCCAAAAAAGTGATTACGTCTTTTAGCTTCATCGTTGATGCGGTCAATCCCGTATATTCATTAAGTGAACGAACCATTGCTTCCTCTGGCTGTTCGCCAAATTTTATCTTCCCTGTTGGCAATTCCCAAAAAACGGGCGCCTCTGATCGCCCTTTACTGCGCTTAAAAACTAAAACGCCTTCTTCTGTTTTGATTATTCCAACTACACGAATTCTTTGTTTCATACCCACCTCAATCTAGGCGCCCTATTGGCTCATTTTTCCCCGTAATATATACAAGGTGGGTAAAATCTTATGCGATACGACCACGGTCGTAAGCCACGAAATCCCTAAAACAAGATTATTCAGGAAAATCTTGCCACCAACAGGGCTTAACTTCATTATATCATACCCAATAAAATAATAAAGCACTACCGCCAGTTACCGTCATTGGTCGCAATTATCGCCCCACAATTAAGTAAAAGAAATCGATAATTCCATTAGTTCCGTTTATCATTAGTTTTGAAAACACGTCACCAAAAAGCAAGATTAAAATATACACTAAAATAAAACCATACGGTTCAATCATGGACAAAAACTCCCGAACTTTATCCGGCGAAATCGCATAAATCACACGCGATCCATCTAGTGGCGGCACTGGAATAAGATTAAACAGCATAAATCCCAAATTAGTAAAAATCAACTCTAGGAAAATAAACTCCAAAACTCCGCCCCCGTAAAGCCAACCACCAAAATGCCCTATTAAAAAAGCAATCAGCGCAATAAGAAAATTCGTAAATGGCCCAGCAAGAGAAACCAGTGCCATCCCCCATTCTCGCCACTTCAATTTGCTATAATCAATCGGAACCGGCTTGGCCGCTCCAAAAACCGGAGCGCCAATTAAAAACAATATCATAGGCACCAAGATAGATAATATCGGATCTATATGCTTTAAGGGATTTAAATCTAACCGGCCCGCTTCTTTTGCAGTATCATCCCCAAGCCAATATGCCACCAATCCGTGAGCCAGTTCATGCAAAATAACCGAACCAACAATTATTATTAATATAATAATAGCCTGAACAAAATTCATGTTAATTTAGTACAACAACCTCTTTTGCTACCGGAAGAGAATCTAAGTTTTTAATTTTTAGTTTCTTCTCGGTGCGCGCAGTAAGTTTAAGGTCGGCCACCATACCATCAACATTGCCCATCGCTACTATTAATTTCGGCTCAATTTCCCGAATTGCCCTAACCGATGAGGTGCAAAGAACATCGGCCACGATATCATCTAGATTCTCCTCTATTCCACCAAGTACACCAACTCTTACACCAGAAATATTAATATCATAAATAGTTTTACCACTTTTAGTAGCAACACCTCTAATCGTCGCATCACCAATCTCAAACTCACCCGGACCAACAATTTTACCCACCGCGAGATCTGCATCAATAGTCGCTTCCGCCACATTTATTTTAATGACTGTTTTCTTAGTGTTTAAAACTATCTCATCTGGATTTTTGCTTTCAATCTCAAACATAAAACTCCTATTCTTTTATTAGTTTATCTGGGTCAATTATTTCCGAGATTTCCATTTCTAGAACGTCTAGAAGAAATCGGTCTCTAACGCTTTTGCGATACGTAAAATCATCCGGCGACATGATAACATAATTAATTGGTTTTCCTTGTTTCTTTTCAACGAGCTCCGCCCAACGAGTCAGCTTCTTGGTTTTATCATTGCCAACAATCAATAAATCTATCCCATCCTGCCCAGGCAAACGATTGGTCACAACAAGCGCCTTTAAATAGTTTTTAACCGGACGGCAATAAGTTTCCCACGTAGATTCAGAAACATCTTTTTCTTGTGCCGAACTAACTTTTTTAGAAAAAATATCAATTAGCGGCCGATAAAAAGGATGTTTATTATTGGCCGAATAATAAACTTTATTATCGAAAGTATCATTTTTAATAATTCCAATCCCTTCAAGATTAAGTAGCTCCCGCCTCACGGAGTTTATCTGTTCGTCTATTACTCTAGTCATCTCGCGTACATAAAAAGATTTCGTCGGGTTTTCAAAAAATAATTTTAAAAGCTTAGCCCGAGTTTTTGAGCCAAATAATTTTTCAATTGGTGTATTTGTTGTTTTGCTCATCTTGAATATATTTTATCACGAATGAACAAATTTTATCAAACTCCATCCATTTTATTTCACTATTTCTTTTAAACCACGTCAGTTGTCTTTTAGCCAGGTGCCAGTCCTCATAAAAACACTTTTCTTTTGCATCTTCCAGACTAAGCTCATCATTTAGATATTGCCACGCAAACTTATATATATTACTGTTCATCGTGCCATTTTTCCATCCATAATTTTGAACAAGATTTTTAACCTCAACGTATAGCTCTGGACAGAACATTTGAACAATTCTTTTACTCAACCTACCTCGTAATTCCTCACTCGACCACTTAATTCCGATGAGTAAATAATTTCCTTTTATCTGTTTTCGGTCTGAACAAGTTTTTTGTTCATAATCCCCAATCTTCTCGCCAGTCAGCCCCCTAAACTGATAATCATATATTAACGCGTCAATATAAAGACCAGTTCCTCCCACTATAATCGGAATTTTATTGCGACCCTTAATGAATTTGATCTTTTCTTCTGCGTATTTTTTCCAATCAGAAACAGTAAATCTCTGCCCCGGAAAGACTAAATCTAATCCATAATGCGGCACCCCGTCCATTTCTTTTCTGGTTGGTTTTGCGGTACCAATATCCATTCCCTTATAAATTGCCCTAGAATCTGCCGAAATAATTTCTCCACCTATCTTTTTTGCGATTTCAATCGAAACCGCAGTTTTTCCAGAACCAGTCGGTCCCAAAATAACTATCACCGGAACACTATCGGTACTCATAATTCTTCCAAAACTAATCTAATTTTTTAAGAAAATCTTCTATTTTACTAAGTTTGACCTTTTCTTCCCTATCCTTTAGCCGAACAGATACCACCTTTTCTTCGGCATCTTTTGGGCCAATCACAAAAACCGCAGGGATTTTCATTTCGGTAGCACGTTTTATCTTTTTACCCAAAGAATCCGCAGAATCATCAACCGTAAATCTTAACTCGTTGTACTTTAACGGCTTATCGAGCACAGTTTTATCTAAAATCTTGGTAACTTCACCTACATAATCCAAGACTTTATCATTTACCGTCACGATTCGAACCTGTTCTGGTGCACACCAAAACGGGAACCATCCACCAGTATGTTCAATAAATACCGACAAGAATCTTTCAATCGAACCAAGCGTAGCGTGATGAATCATCACTGGACGCTCCTTCTCGCCCTTTTCATTAGTAAATTCAAGCCCAAAACGCTCTGGCATTACAAAATCGAGCTGGATAGTCGCAAGTTGATGCTCGCGACCAATAGCGTCTTCGGCCATAAAATCAATCTTAGGCCCGTAAAAGGCTGCTTCGCCCTCCTGCTCGTAATAATCTAAACCGTTGTCGATGGCCGCTTGTTTAATCTGTCCCTGGGCCATTTCCCAAAGCTTCTTATCGCCAAGATATTTATCCTCATCCGAACGATAAGACAATCTAGCACTAAGCTTTTGCATACCGACAGTCGTATAGAGCTCTTTCACAATATTAACGAGTCTCGCTACTTCTTCTTTTATCTGACTTTTACGACAAAAGACATGCGAATCATCCTGCGTTAAAGAACGCACACGAGATAATCCGCCCAGCTCGCCGGTCTTTTCGTCACGATAATCAGTAGTGGCTTCCATGTAGCGAACTGGCATATCGCGATAAGTGCGTGGTCTTGATGCAAAAATTTGAGTATGATGTGGGCAGTTCATTGGTTTCAGGGCAAAATCCTCACCATTCACTTGCGAATGAACCATAAAGAGTTCGTCGCCAAACTTAGCATAGTGTCCAGACGTCTTGTATAAATCGGTTTTAGTGATATGGGGCGTCCAAACCTTCTTAAATCCTTCTCGGCCACGCAGGCTAAGAGAATAATTAGCCATCAATTCGCGAAGCTCTGTGCCACGCGGAGTAAATAGGGGCAACCCAGCGCCCACCAAATCCGAAAAACAGAACAAATCAAGTTCTTTTCCAAGCTTACGGTGATCTCTAGACTTAGCTTCTTCTTGTTGTTTAAGATAAGCCGCTAAATCCTCTTCGGTCTTAAAAGCGACACCATAAATGCGCGTAAGCATTTCCCGTTTTTCATCGCCACGCCAATAAGCACCGGCTACGCGAATCAACTTAAAAAATCCAACCTCCGAGGTATTTTTTACATGAGGACCCTTACAAAGATCAGTAAATAAATCGCCCATATCATAAAATGATATTTCAGAGTCCTCTGGTAAATCTTCAATCAGTTCAATCTTATATTTTTGATTGTTATCGCGCGCCCAATTCAAAGCCTCAGTTTTAGAGACCACTCGCTTCTCCATTGGTAGTTTAGCTGATACAATAGCGCGCATACGCTTCTCAATTTTTGCAAGATCACTATCCGAAATTTTCGTATCACCAAAGTCTATGTCATAATAGAAACCATTATCAATGGCCGGACCAATGCCAAACGCCACGTTTCCGTATAATTCCTTTACTGCCGCCGCAAGCACGTGACTAAGAGTGTGGCGCATTTTCTCTAAATCTTTCATTTATTCTCCCTGTTTTACTGTACTTACACTAATTATAGCACAGGACAACAGATTGAGCTTTAACTATTTCTTTTTAGCCCCACCTCGAATCTTCAAGGTTTTGCACACTTCTCTTAGCCCATCTTCAAAACTACTATGAAGTTTAATCTTCTTACCGAATACTTTCATTAAGTCTTCTTTAATATCCTCCAGTTGTGCACAACCCATAATAATTCCATTCGGAGAAAAACCCTTAAAAGAAACATACTTATTAAAAATCAATTTTATCTCATCAAGCGTCAACTCCCCATCGTCTATCTTTGACGGCCACGAATCAATCGTTACGGTTGTAACCTTTCTTTTTAACTGGTGTATAAATTTATGATACTTTAGCGAACGAGCCACGGCCGAAGTGGTTAAAACCATAATTTCTCGATCAACAAAAGTATCCGGATGCTTTAATTCTAAACCAACAAACTTTTGCTGTCTGTATTTTTGCCTAAAAAAACTAAGGCTAGTTAGCGACAATAAATGATTAGCAAAAACTATTAAATCAACTCTATTAATATACGGTCTTAATGCTTCCGTCGCCGCAGTTCTAGCTGTCTTTGCACTTTTAACAATCTCCTCGGCATGCCTCCAATCAATCACTCTAATAACCTCAACAATCGGAAGCTCTTCTTCTAATAAATCGGCAAACTTTTCTCCCCCATACCCACCGTCAAAAACTACAACTTTTAACATTTATCCTCTTTCTCCTCCATTCGCCCGATTCTATCATTTATTGAAAATTGTAAAAATACTAAAAACGCAAGTTACGGGAAAAATCTCCCGCAACTTGCAGGAATATCATCGTAGTTCTGCCCCTTTATTGACAATAAGCTAAAAATATCGTAATCGGAAATAGTAACGCTGCACCATCAACTTAGCTTTCTACCTCAAGAATGGGGTAAGAGCAAGTTCATCTTTAACCTTCCCAGGCAGTAAGAAGGACTTTGCCTATTGGAGCCCCAAACAGTGGGCGAAGCACATCAGAAAGGCAAGAAACCAGCGTTTAATTCCCCGGCCCAACGCGCATCCTGCGCGCCAGGCCGGGGTTTTATTTTGCGCCAACAAAAAAGCGCCAAATTACAGTGCTTATTTTAGTATTTTAACTATGTCAATTGAAGCCATCAATCCATTACGCACATTATTAATAGCTCCTAAAATCAAGTCTTCAGACCTAAGCTGCGCCTTCATCGATAATAATTCTTCGTAAGAGAACCATCTAGCATCTAGAATTTCATTAGAACCAAACTTAATATCATCGCTAAGAACTTTAATAGAGAAAATCACCGATACAAATATGCCGTCTTCTAGCTTCCTGCTTCCGATTTGGCAAACTCCAGTCAATTCTACATCCAAGCCACTTTCTTCTTTTATTTCTCGTTTGGCTGCTTCAAATATAGTTTCACCAACGTCAAGATGTCCTGCCGGTATATTCCATTTTCCGTAACACATCTTTTTGGCCTCTTGAACAAGAAGATATTTACCGTCTCTTTCTAATACTCCGCCTACTATTACCGACATTTATCGTCCTCCTTAACAGAATTATATCATTAATTGCCGCAAAAAATGGTGGGCGATGAGGGGTTCGCATTGAGCGATAGCAAAATCCGAGCTCTGCTTTTTAATTTTTTGGAACAAAAATGGTGGGACAGGAGGGTAGCATTTTACACACTAAAAGCTTAAAAGACATATTTAGCTCAATAATAACAGAGATAAATGAGGAGATTGATTATTGGTATTATTTACTTGAACCGGCATATAATCGTTATTTAACATCGGGGATAAATGATAAGGTGAGTGATATGAACTAGACATATGTTTTTCGTCTTTTATTATTTTTCGCCTTTTCCTTTCTTGCTTTTTTGTGCTTTTCCGTAGAATGCCTGCTCTCGGCGTCGTTCATATTCTTTTACCCATTTTGTATCGCCTAATTGTTTACGGCGTTGGTATTCCTCATACTCTTTCTTATCTTTATTGTCTCGTATTGCTTTGATGATTTTGGCAACAATAATGATGATAGCGATAATTATAAAAGGTGAGAAAATCGCAAGTATTGTCGTAGGTGGCAATTCACCACCATTACACCCACAGTCTTTGCCGTCTGGGCAATTAGCCATACATACATTGTAATCATGTTGCTCGTTTAGGCTATCCTCGTATAAATCGTAATAGTCCATTATTCCCTACTTTTTTCTTTAATTCTCATTATAGTATTGGTTGTATGCGTCAGTAAATCGCTCTACGCAACCACTATCGGCTTTACAGTCTGCCACCGCCTCTTTTACATTCTTGCCCATATAGTTATTGTTTACGTAAATGTAGCCGTCGTAGTAACCCGTAATAAACGCCGTTAAGGCGTCTTCGTATTCCTTGCCATATTCGTAGCCTTGGCTATATTGTTGGGCATAATAAGCCCCCGTTCCAGACCCACGCATGCCATAATCCCTAAACCAATAGCTCCAACCTTTAATATAAGCCTGTGCATTCTTGGTTTGTTGCTCGGCTTGCTTTTCATAATCAGGGTTAACTACGTAGCTATTGGGGTTTGAATCACCACTAGGTTTAACGGCAAAATAGATATTAAAGCCAACACTAACGGCAAGTAATACGCCGAGACCTGCGGTTATGTATGGTAATATGTTTTGCATTTTCTTTTTCATAATTCAACCTCACTTTTTAATATTTTTAACCTGTTTTTAAGTTTCTGCAATAATAGTTACCATAATTATACCAAAAAACCTGACCCTTGTATTTATTCCCGAACGAGCAAAGCAAGTTTTGTTATACTTTAAATGATGAGTTATAACAATTTAAAGCCCTTTACTGGGGCAAATGACCCAAGAAGACAAAATGGACGGAGAAAAGGTAGTATTGAGAACGGACAACAAAAATAGGGTCACTAAACCCCGAAAATTGTCACGTGGTGGGTTGTGAGGGGCTTTGTTTTTGCTGAAGCAAAAACAATTCGTGGGGCGTCGCCTCAAAAAATCTAGGATCTTATTCTAGATTTTTATTCGGCTCCTACCACGAGCGAACCCCTACGGGGTTCTCGCCCCCTTTCATAATCGTCAGGAACAAAAATAAGTCCTCCTAGGACTTCTTTTTGTTCCTGGTGGGTGATGAGGGGCTCGAACCCCCGACCTTCTCGGTGTAAACGAGACGCTCTAGCCAACTGAGCTAATCACCCACTTCGCATTAGTATATCATATTTTATAAAAAAATGATACAATTAACCAAACGGAGGTAAAATGAAATTTAAAAATCATATAAGGGTGGCACGACTCGCTATGGGTGCCAGCCTATTAATTGGGCTGGGCGATTATGTATTATTAAAAATAGGAGAACCAATTGGCCCATTTCTATTCGCTTTTGGCCTAATGGGCGTCTGTGCTCTCGGACTAAACCTTTTCACCGGCAAATGCGGCTTCTTGTTCGAAGATGACATCAGCCCAATCACCCTAATCGTGATACTTCTTTCTAATCTTATTTTTGGGTACCTAATAGGCATAGTGTTTGGCCTAATCGACGACACTGTCCTTGTCGCCGCAAGTACCAAAGTAGCAAACTGGGATTTCTCCGGCGAATTCTTTTTAAAATCCGTTCTCTGTGGCGTCATAATGTATCTTGCAGTAGCCATCTATCGCAAAGGTTCACCAATCGGGGTCTTACTTGGTGTTCCCTTATTTATCTTCTGCGGTTTTCAGCATTCAATCGCAAATGTCATTACCATGGGTGTAGCTTTAAGCTTTAGCTGGTCAATCTTACTATGCGTAGCCGGAAATCTAGTCGGTGCACTGCTTGCATGGTACATCTGCGCGCCATACCTCATTACCCCACCAAAAACCAACGAATAAAACAATTATTTCTTTACCACTTTATTAGTAATATCAAATTTTTCCATGTACTTCCCTAGCATCAATCGCGTCTGAGAATAAAAAGCAGCTAACGACTGATAAAGAATAGACGTCACCGGCATCAAAATCCACTGTAAAATCATGAACAAATTTTTTGATTTACGATATTTAGCAGGACGTTTAGGAAGAATTTTAAATGAAATTAATATTGATACAATTAGCCCTACCGATGCAAAAGTCTCAACTATGCTTACAATATTCGGCAAATTATAAGCAACCATATCGTGAGACGACAAATTCATGATCATCGGCACCCAGCCACCAAAGGCCACAATTGGTGCGAGGATCGCCAAAGTCACGTGGCCATCAAGTAGTCGTACAAATTTTGGGAACAGCCTCCAAAAAGACATTACACGGTTTTTAGTAAACAATCTACTCCCTACATAAGCCACATCGCTAGCACCGTAATACCAGCGTCTTACCTGGATAAACTGCGCCCTAACAGTCTTAAAGAACGATTCGTCAATCACGGCATCCTGATAAATTGGAATTCTAATCGGCAACACAGAGTAGTCGCCACCAAAGAAAAACAAACTTCGCCAATACTGGTGTCCATCTTCCACAATCGTGCGCTTACTCCAAAAACCCATCGCCTCAAGCGCCTGCAATGGCTGCGAGTGAGATGCAAAATTGCGAAGCAAATGCGGTCTCATCGTAGAAATAACATTAAAGAAAGAATTAGAAACCGCAATTACGCGTGAGGGTGCCGGTGCATCCCAAATATTATTCGTAAATAGCGAAACCGGCTGATAGCTGAGACGTTGACGATTAGGGTGAGTAATAAATTCATAAGCTACCGAATCAAGATATTTTGGCGCCATGCGATTATCGCTGTCAAGTGACGTCACCACAATATTCTCAATTGGCAAATTCTTATCGTGAACGTACCTAGCCACAGCATGCCCAGCATAAGTCAGATTAGGACCCTTCCCTACTATCTCGCCAGGTAATCCATCAGGGTGCTCCACAAGCAAAAAATCTTTAAAAGTATCATGGTATTTTTCTTCTAAATCTTTTGCGGTTTTAGCCATTTTTTCACCGCCTCTTTGCTCATAGGCCAAAGCAAAGATAATGTGATCGTTAGGAAATGTTGAACTCTTTACAGCCTCAATTGACGGCCCAAGCACATCTATTCCCTCATTATAAGCCGTCATAATTACCACGTGATAAACGTTTTTTGGGTCAGGATATTCCTTCTTCATCGATGCTATCATTTCTAGATTTTTAAGGTGTTCTTTAAAATGATAGCTTTTGTTGCGATCATCTTTTAGACGCAAAAGTGCGTCCTTGGCATTAGACAAGTCTTCCACACGTCCTCGCCAATCTACACGCATCGCACTTTTAATTACATTGTAACCCTGAACCGTCCGATAGGCCACGCTAATCGCCTTTACTAAAGTCGACGCAATAAGGATAAACAAATAAATTGCTCCCGCAACCGGATTTATCCAAGACAAAACAAACAAAAGTATGATAGCACCATAAGAAATAGCACCAGGCAAAATTTCGAAAAAACGATAGATTGGCGTACGCTTACCTTGAGGTATTTCAAGATTCTTATTCATTTAAGCCTCCTTAAGCAAACGCAAATAGACTAAAAATGTGCCAAGAATCAAAACAGTAGTCGTTATCAATAAAAACTTAGCCATTCCGCTACCACGTTTCCGATAAATCCTAAGAGTCAAAAAGATATGGACAATCCCAAATAGCACAGCGAGAATTGGAAAAGCCAACATATCTCCCCACGTACCATCGCGATACCCCCCGATGTCGCCATACCCAATCTTAACTACGGCACTATTTGGATTAATCTTTATTATTGTAAATATAAAAAGCACTATAGAAATAATCAGATTAAGCAGTATCAAAAGAAGTAGCCCACGTTCCTTCTGGTATATTTCTATAAAATCTTCCTTAAACCTTTTCATATCTGCTATTTTGTGATTTTGCTAATCAAATTATCTATTTGCTGCATAAACAACACGTCTCCAAAAATTCCAATAATTCCAGCGATAATCATCATCCAACCAATTACTACGGTTACATCATTAAACACTACGAACACACCAAGAAGCAAAATCCCAAGACCAATTAGTAAAATATACTTCCAAACCGAAATCCCAGCTGCCGAGAGTTTAATTGCAGTATTAATCCTAACCAATGATTCGTACACTAACCAAATACCAAGTACAACGCGAAATACATTAGCGATTTCTGCACCCACAGCAATCGCCGCTACTCCCAACAGAACCGATATAACACCAACTAAAAGCTCATTATTAAAGAAATCGTTCTGACCTTTTTCGACAAAATAATTAATAATTTGAAAGGCGCCCTTGATAATGAAAAAGATACCAAAAATATAAGAAATAATTCTTACCATATAATCCGGCCAAGCAATAAATAAAACCCCCATTATAATAATGGTTAAAGATTCAATTACAGCCAGCCAGGCCGACTTCTTAATATCATTGCCCACCTGTTCAACCGGCCGATTAATAATTTCTGCTTTTGTCATTTATACTAATCTCCTTGCATTATTAGAATAAGTATAACATAAATTTGTGATATAATATAGGGCATGCCGATGTAGCTCAGTTGGTAGAGCAGCTCATTCGTAACGAGCAGGTCACAGGTTCAAGCCCTGCCATCGGCTCCATTTTTATATTCTATCAAAATGGAAAATCACACATTTATTTTTTTCTGACTCTTCCCTAGTATAATATCCACCATCATACGTATCCATTACGACTGCCTCAATGCTTTCATATCTGCCTTTAAAATCTTCATCAAAATATTTTTCATAACAGTCATACCAATTATCGAAAACCTCAATTTTATTAATGCGCACTCTTATTTCATCATCCAAATTTGGTAACTTCAAAAACTTAATCGTATCACCGACTTTGATTTTTCTTCGTTTTTCATCATATAATCGATATTCTCTTTTCTTCTGTCCAAGTTTTATCCTATCGAAGCTATCACTAAACAATTTCATTATAAACTCTGTCATACTCTTAACCTCTTACCCTATTATATTTCAAAGGAATCTCCATCTTTGACCAATTTAAAATTATAAGGATTCAATCCTTCAAGTACTTCACGCGTCCCCGCCCTAAAATGTACTGGTATAATCTTTAGACTCGGATTCTTTGCAGCCACCATGTTTAAATCGTTAATTCCCATGTGGGTAGCTATTCCCTCTACGCACGAACAGTCACAAATCAAATGTGTAGAATTTTTAGCAAGCGCTTGGACATTTTCACAAAACCCAGTATCACCAGTATATGATAATTCGTGGTTAATATTGTACCCATACGTCTCAACCGCCCCGTGATCCATTCTATAAGCCCTAATAATATTTCCACCTATTTCTTCTTCAAACCCATCCGTAACTACGCGTATTTTACAAATATTCTTCAAGTATTCATATTCCTCTATTAGAGACTCATGATCTGGATTAGCCGCTTTAATAATGTCCTCTAATTTTGCATCTAATCCTTTGGGGCCATAAATTTTAAGAACATGCTCCCGATTATTCAAAATATTATTGCACACTAGTATCGGAAAATCCCAAATATGGTCAAAATGTAGATGACTAACAACAAGGTATTTTATATCAAGAAGTCTATGTCCATCTCTTAAAAGCTGTTTTATTGTACCCGGCCCAATATCAAACAATGTATCATTGTTAACAAGAACACCAGCACAGTTAAACCCAGTGTAAGTAGTGCCAGTTCCCAAAACTTTAACTTTCATTATTTATAATAATATCACTAAATAACTTTTAAAGCCGGATTACTTAGAGTTAGGATGGGTTTTATGTTTTTTCTTTTCTACGTGTTCTTCACCGCTAGATAACCTAAGTGCCCTGCGCAATTTTGAGCGCGCATGAGTAGTAATAATTCTGTCCAGCCAAGACGTTCTCGGAGTCTGGTTTTTAGAAGTCAAAATTTCAACAATATCTCCCTGCTCCAATCTTCTGTTTAAGTTGCTCATCTTGCCGTTTATTTTTACACCAACCACATGATCGCCAATCTCCGTATGCAGGCGATAAGCAAAATCAAGCGGCAAAGACCCAGCCGGCAAATCTATAATATCCCCTTTGGGCGTATAAACAAAAATCTTATCCGCAAATAAATTTAGTTTTAATTTCTTTAAATCAATCTTTTTCCCTTCGCGCAGCCTCGCCGCAGTGGTTTGCAGTTCCCTAATCCATAATAGATTGGTGGGCAGATGCTCGATTTTTCCCTTTTTATAGTTCTCGGTCAACTTCTGTTCATTATAATAAAAGCTAGCGGCAAGCCCTCGCTCCGCATATTCATGCATTTCCTTTGTGCGAATCTGAAATTCAACCACACGTTTGTCCTTGGTTATCACGGTAGTATGTAAAGACTGGTAGCCATTCTGTTTTGGCATTGCAATATAATCCTTAATACGACCATCCATCGGCGTATATAAAGCATGGATTACGCCCAACGTAAGATAACAATCCGTAATATCGTCAACGATAATCCTAAGAGCCGTTAAATCATAAATCTCATTGATATTTTGATTATGTTTAGCGAGCTTTTTATGTAGAGAATAAACTGATTTTACTCGCCCAGAAATCGTAAATTTAATTTTCTCTTTCTTTAAAGCCTGAGAAACTTCATCCTCAATCTTCTTGAGCGATTTTTCTGCAGACTTGTTATACTTTTTAATTAGTTTTGCAAGCTCCTCGTAGCGCCTAGGGTCAACATACCTAAAAGCAAGATCCGCCATCTCCACGCGAAGACGCCCCATATTAAGCCTATCGGCAAGCGGCGCAAATACTTCTAGCGATTCTTTAGCAATCTTTTTTTGCTTATCAGGAGGCAAAGCCGAAAGCGTTCTAAGATTATGTAAACGGTCAGCCAGCTTAATGATTAGCACTCTAATATCATCGCCTAACGCAATCATTAAGCGCAAAAAATTATCCTTCGTAGCTGGCAAATATGTATCAATGTCTCGCATACCATTTCGCGCAGTAGATAGTTTGGTAACCCCATCCACCAAAAACGCCACCGACTCACCAAATTCTTTTTTAATATCATCAAGAGTTAACGCCGTATCTTCCACCGTATCATGCAAAATTCCCGCAATAATAGTATCCTCATCCATTCCCCACTCTTCAAGAATTTTTTGCACGGCCAAAGGATGAATAATATATGGTTCACCAGTTTTTCTAAATTGCCCCTCGTGGGCCTTTGTCGCTATTTCTATCGCCCGCTTTTTTCGGTTCTTTTCTTGCTTCTCCACCATTATTAATTCTCCGCTAATATAATATATAGTATATCATATCAAAACAGATAGTAATTTCCAGTAAATAGCCAAAACCCATCAAAAATGCTAAAATAAAATCATGAAAATAGCTCTCTTTTCTGATTGTTATTTAGATATTACCGGTGGCGTTGTATCCGCCATGAACGCCCAAAAACATGCCCTAGAAGCCGCTGGCCACGAAATTCGCCTTTTTAGCACGGGTTTTTCCAAAACCGAAGAAGAATTAAAAGCCTTGTCAAAGCAAAACATTTACGTTGTTCCAACCTGCAAACTATTCTTCCGTGGTTTACTACCCGTATCAAGGCGCCCAAAAATTGTCGAACGCTGGCTCCTAAAAGAACATCCAGAAATTAAAGATTATGATGTCTTTTACATTCATCACGAGGGTGGCTGTTCTATCGCCGGAATAAATCTTGCTAAAGAACTCAAAATCCCAGCCATCCAAATGATGCACGGGCGAGAGGATGTAGGAGAAACCGGTATTATGCCGTTTGGCCTCCGCACCATTGTAGCGGTACTACTAAACTGGTTCCACTCATGGTATGTGCCGCACACCATAAAAATCCACCGCGATAATTATCTAGCCACCAACCTCGCTAGAGCCAAAATGTGGGAACTTATGGTGAATCACGCCAATTATCCAGACTTAGTCTTATCGCCATCCGAACATTTCCGCAAAAAGCTCATCCACTATGGCGTAAAAAAGACCATCAAAGTACTTCCAAACAGCGTTGCCGACAACAAATTCCCTAAGTCCCTAAAGCCAAAAAATCTTAAAAAAGACGAACCCATAAGAATCATTTGGCATTCCAGAGTTTCCGCCGAAAAACGTATCATGCCCTTTCTAGAGGCCTTAACCAAAGTTAATTCAAAATATCATTTAGATATTTATGGCGATGGCGTCGATCTGCCACGCGCTAAATTATATGTCAAAAATCACCACATAAATGCCACTTTTCATGGCAACGTTCCCTTCGATAGTTTTTCTAAGGCTCTCTTAAACTCCCACCTAGACGTCCAGGTCGCATATAACTGTGACACCTTTGGCATGACGCTAATCGAAGCCGAAGCCTACGGAGTGCCAGTCCTATTCTGCGATCCAGACATGAAAGAAATAGTGCCAGAAGGTGGATACGTTCTAACTACCAGCCCAGAGCCCTCCAGTATCGCATCCGCTATTGACGACCTTGCGAATTATCCAGAGAAAATCGAGCAAATGTCTAAAGTGATGATCAAACATAGGAACGAAGTCTCCGCATCAAACCGATTTAAAATTTTAGATAAAATTCTAAAGGAAATCACGCACTAACCGACCTTAACCGCAATTCGTGCTACAATTATTCTATGAGATATCTAGCAGACCTTCTCACACTTTCGCGTTTAATTCTAAGCATGGTTCTATTTATGATGGCTTTTTTTGGTGGCTCACCCAAAGCCGTTTTTATCATTTTTCTAGTGGCCGAACTCACAGATGCTTTTGATGGTACTTGTGCTCGCATTTGGCCCTTTCCTAAAAATAAAGTCCCAAAGTATCGTAAATATGCCGCCAAATTCGATATGGCTACCGATGTTTTACTAGCAGGAGCCGAAGTTCTCTTTTTAACCTTTAGAGTTAACTGGATCGCCGGCGTAATTGTAATGATTTACTACGCAATTACATCAATTGGCGGTGATTTACTAGTTTACGGCAAGATACTAGGCCACCCAGACGATTGCAAGGATAATTCCCTCATCAAACGCAATTTCCCCCTAGCAAAAAAAATTATCCTTACTCGTCGCTATCTATATACGATTTGTCTAGCCATAGTTAGCATTCTTATATTATTTGCTTCAAACTGGCCAGATTCAGTAAAATTTAGCTTAGTATTACTAGGTTGTTTAATTTTTATTTTTGCCTGGTTCTTTTTAGCCCAAAGACGCAAAAACATCTCGCGCGATGCGGTCGATATCGAAATCAAACTATCTAAAAAACAAAAATAAAACTACTTTAATAAAGCAGTAATCGTTGCCTTCATAAATTGATTTGGATTATAAAGATTAAGAGCCAGTATTTTGCAGGCCAGCTCCCCACGCCAAAAAGTAATCGGAGAATAACCAGACTTAGCCAGCTCAACCACTTCAACCTCTCCGTTTTTTGCTAGCAATACTTGCTCGTTATGCAATGTAACAATAGCCACAGGATAGCTTAAGGTGAATTTATGTAAAGTTTCGCTAACCTGAACCAGTGATTGCGAAAGAAGTAGCATTTTAGGATAGTATACTGCCCTAACAAGCTTAATTAGTTGTGCCATAGAGGCAAAGAATATTAAATTATCATTCATCAGCAGTTGACTCGTAATATTTTCAGCTACTAAATCCACACTATCCCGCGTAATTAAAAGCGGTTTTTTAGTAGTTGCGCAGGCTTTTACCACAGCCTTCCCAGTCACCGAGTTTTTTGACAAATCACCAATCAGCAAATTGTAATCTGCCGTATCAAACGTTTTAACTAACTGCTCATCACTCGCAAACGAACCAGACTCAGTAGATTCTAAAAACATAAAATTAGGCAAATCCGGAAGTTTGTTTTTTAAGACATCCGGGAGCACCGTAAATAAATTCCGAATCGGAAAGTTTTCGCCCATATATTCCGATACCCGTATTTCGGTTTTAAAATGCTGACTGTTACCACCAACTACATTTACAGTTCCCTGCTTTGCTTCGGGAATATTCCATGACAAATCTGGTTCTGGTAAGTTTTCAATCTTTTTAAAATAATTCATTAAAACTCCAAATCTATACTTATTGGACAATGATCAGAACCCATGTAGTTTTCGTAAATCTCGGCAGATTTTAAATTTGCTTTTAAAGCCCTAGAAACAAAGAAATAATCAATTCGCCAACCCACATTATTCGCCCGAGCCTGCCCCCAGTGGCTCCACCAAGTATAGCGCACCGCTTTCTGGTGCAAAGTCCTAAAAGAGTCAATAAAACCAGCGCTAATTAAATTCGTGATTCCCTGGCGCTCTTCGTCCGTAAAACCAGCAGAATGATGATTAGTTTTAGGCCGAGCAATATCAATTTCCCTATGTGCCGCATTAAAATCGCCACAAGTTACCACCGGTTTTTCTTTTTCCAGTTCTTTAAGTAGGCCCAAAAATCCAGGATCCCACTCTTTCTCTCTAAACTTAAGTCGCGATAAATCCGGCTTAGAATTAGGCGTATAAACGTTGACTAAATAAAACTTATCGCAGTCCACCACAAGCACTCGCCCTTCATTATTGGCTACTTCGGCCTCTCTAGAATCATCATCTTCCCAAAAAGTATTATTCCATTTACTAAAATTCGTTAATTTAACGTATTCCCTAGAGACTAGTGTAGCCGTCCCCGAATAACCAAGCCTTTTAGCGGGATTCCAAAAAACCTTATATGAAGGAAAATCAAAATCCACCTGCTCCGGCTTAGCCTTAATCTCTTGCAGACACAAAATATCTGGATGTTGTTCTTCTAAAAACTGTTGTAAAGCCCCCTTTTTGATAACCGCTCGGATTCCGTTAACATTCCAAGAATATAACTTCATGAGTAACGCCCTCTTTCTATATCTCGTTTTTTAATAGTTTCGCGCTTATCATATTTTTTCTTACCCTTCCCTACTGCAATAATCAGCTTAATATGACGGCCCCCGCCTAAAAGTTTAACTGGCACAATAGTGGAGCCAGCAACTTTTTCCCGTTCCAAACTAGCGATTTGCTTTTTAGTAGCAAGAAGCTTTATATTGCGCGCCGTATCGGCACCAAGCGTAAGATTATTTAGCCATAATTCCGAATTTCTTATCGTTACAAAAGAACCTTTTAGCTGCACATGATGATCGCGAATAGATCGCACTTCGTCACCATTAAGACACATACCAACAGTTAGCTCATCACCAAGTGTGTAATCATAATGCGCTTTGCGGTTAATCGTAACCATATCTCCCGTCTTTTGCTTTTCCATACAATCTATTATATCAAAAAGACATACCAAAAGCGATTAATGTAGGCGCTAACCTCAGCATCAACTAGATGTCTATAATTAATGATTGTCTTAATTCGCAAGCGTAAACGACCTACCAGAATCTGGTCTCGCAGTAACTGAAGTGGTTTTGCCGTAAAGGTTTGAAGTAGTATTAGAAATTGGGCCAGAAGTTGTACCGTCGTTGGTTTTTGGAATAGTGACAGACCAGGTGGTGGCGGAGTAACCGGCAAATTCGAACATATATAACATATTCGCCACGTTAGCAGTATTCCAGGAGGAGAGGTCCAAAGTGAAGGTGGTGGTGAGGTAGCCAGCATAGGAGAACATATAGGACATACTAGTCACACTAGCAGTATTCCAGGAGGAGAGATTGCCAATGGACCAGGTGGTGGCGGAGTAGCCGGCGTAGGCGAACATGTTACTCATATTCGTCACACTAGCAGTATTCCAGGAGGAGAGATTACCAATGGACCAGGTGGTGGCGGAGAAACCGGCATGGTTGAACATGTTACTCATATCTGTCACACTAGAAGTATTCCAGGAGGAGAGGTTCAAGACAAAGGTGGTGGCGGAGTCGCCGGCGTAGGAGAACATACTACGCATTCTCGTTACACTAGAAGTATTCCAGGAGGAGAGATCACCTATAGACCAGGTGGTGGCGGAGTAACCGGCGTAGGAGAACATGTTACTCATATCTGTTACACTAGAAGTATTCCAGGAGGAGAGATCACCTATAGACCAGGTGGTAGCGGAGTAACCGGCATTGGAGAACATGTCAACCATATACGTCACACTAGAAGTATTCCAGGAGGAGAGGTCGCCTATAGACCAGGTGGTGGCGGAGTAGCCAGCAGCGAAGAACATACTACCCATACTTGTTACACT
>JAEEGL010235887.1_pt1 | contig 37988 bp, 63 predicted proteins | sample 9134231 | NCBI WGS metagenome assembly JAEEGL01 (sample SAMN16246548, study PRJNA631951) | gut metagenome | biome: gut microbiome; feature: rumen; material: fiber-attached | host: Bos | place: Iran: Karaj | collected 2018-10
ATAAAGTTGATATTGTAAATTTTCTTTTACAATGGTTAAATTATAGTCGTTTCCATCCTCATCAGTAATTTCATCATCAAGTTGTTCAAGCAATGCTGCCAAAGACCATGCTGGAGCTCCAATCCAACTTGCTAATACATAAGGGCAAAGATCTAAATGATAATCTGGAATACCACCTTCTTCTCTATAAGGTCTATAAGACATATCCGCACTTTCAAGTGACAATATTTCAGCCAACTTTTTGCTTTGTTCAATGTCTGTAAATGATTTCATAACTTTTCTTATTACTTTTTATTTAATATATACTGCCAATTTCATCAATGAATTGGTCATCTCTTTTTAAAAATATATTCAATAATTCATCGTGTGTTTTAATCCTCATATCAATATCATGAAATACGACCTCTATATGTTGTCCCACATCATTTTCAGCCTTAAATCCAAGATAATTATATTGTGGATGCGGTTCTTCTACATATTGTTCTTCAGTAATTATAAAACCACGATAATCTTTAATAGGCTTTAGTATGGGAATATTTTCAATTTTCATACGGATTATTTTCTTTTGTTACTTCAATAGCAAGACCTTTGAGGATTAATCCACGATAGTCAAAATGATGAGCATTGAGCCAATCTATTATATTAGTAACAAGTTCTTCAGAAACTCCCCAACCACCATCATTTAGTAAAAAAGCATATTCATTTTCTTCTTCCTCAGTCATTGAAGACATTAGACGAAGATATGGCTTTACTTCATCTATATCATATAAACCATTTACCCAATATTGCTCATTATAATCAATATCATTTGAAATAGTTAACAATCTAATATGATGTTTACTATTTGTAAATAAATGTACTCCATATGGCAATCTCGCACAAAGGTCTTTCAATAACAGTTCTTTATCTTCTGCTTTCATATTCATTCCTCCATTGCTTTACGAAAGTCCGCTAATACATTCTCTTTTTCTTGATGTTCATGATGTTTAAACTGTACATATAAGAAATCTTCAATCCAGCATTGAACAAGATTATCTTCCAACCACTCACAAGCCTTCTCAATGATTTCTTTCTTTGCAATTTCAATCCTTAATGCTTGGTCAGGAGTAAGCAATTCATGGCTAGATATGATAGTCTTGCCATGCCTATCTTCTACTGAACAGCAATCACTGATGTATTTTTCTATTTTGCTTTCCATATTCAATCTTCCATTGCTTTTCTAAATTCTTCAATCGCATTATCAAAGTTGATATGAACACATCCACCTGAAATAACAGAAACTTTTTGTGATAGATTATTTTTTAACCATTCACAAGCTTTATCAATAGCATCTTTAAAACCACTAGAATATGCACTTAATTCAATATGTTCTATAAGAGTTTCATCTTGTTTAGATTGCCAATTAGCTCCTGCCTTATAAGCATGGTCTTCAGCAACCGTTATAATATCATTAACAACACTTTCTTTAAGATACTTTACATTAGCGTTGTTAGTTTCATCTTTTAATACCCAATAATCAAGGATTTCTCCAGATTCTGAGTTTTTAGATAATAATATAGTATCTGGAAATTCTTTCATAAATCTATAATTCTATATTCGTTTAACAATTTATTCTTTACTTGCCATTTCTCTTCTGGGGTATCCATAGGAACATTAAACCATTCAGTCCATTTTATTCCATCTTTACTCCAGTATTGGTATCTTTTCTGTTTTTGTTTCATTTATAATTTTATTAATTATCAGCTTATTACCCTTGTGCTGGAATTATTAAATAATATTATTATTTAAATGTTACTATTGTTTTATCATTAAACGATTTTCCATATTTGTTTCTTAATTCTTCATATTTTATTTCTTTTAATACTTTAATTAACTGCTCATCTTCTGGATTTAAAAAGTAAAATTGTTTTAAGCAATTTTTAAATCTTTTTATTTCTCCTTTATGGCCATTTTGTAATGCCTCTAACCACAGTTTTCTATTCCAATTACAAGAATATTGATTAAACAAATATAATGTAAAACATTTTTCTACAGCATCTTCTAAAGGAACTAATGAAACCTTTATTATAATCTTTTCCATATTGTTAAATCTAAAAAATAAACTGGAGGTAGACTCCAGTTTAAAATACTTGTACATTTTACCGGAGTTGCCTTACTCCCCGCTCAATTTTGTTAAGAGCTGGACCCAATCACCGATCGATTTTCTAAATTAGAAGGTTGGTCGGACACAACCATACTATTGAATACCAATAATATTTACGACTTTAGTGGTTCCAGAAACTTCTCCACATTTAGAAATGTAAGAATTGGAGTGTTCAAATAACCAATTAATGGTATTAATTCCAACTCCAAAATGTCCCAATGCGTTGGCAATCTCAAATCCTTTTTCGGTTGATTCTTCAATCATACCATTTTGACTGATACCTGTTCTAGTATCAATCACCTGAACATAAACTTTCATAATTACTTTAATTTTTTAATTGTTAAAAAATAAGGCTCCATACACAAAGTATGAAGCCAAATTATATTTATTCCTTAATAAAAGTACTCCCTGTTGGACTTGAACCAACAACCTACGGTTTAGCATACTACTCCATATTACTATGGCCATAATGATATTATGTTGTAGTCTGGACTATTTCTTCACCATTTCAGGTGGACTGCGTATAGTCTCTACGGTTCCCTTTTAATCTAAGGTTACCTCGGAATTGTCCTCTGTAAATTTTACATAAACAGATAGGAGGTTTTCCGATATAGCAGTCTCCATCTCATGAGTTAATTTATCTAATTGTTTCATCCTACCTAATTTACAACCACAAGATTTACTACAACATTGGGCTTTTGTAGTATCTCCAGGGTATTTTTGATAAACAGTTTTATTATATTCTAATTCAAAAATCTTTCCACAAATTGGACACTTTAATTTTGCCCATTTTCTTCCATGTTCTAATTTATGTTTTCTACAATGATCCTTAGAACACATAACTTCAAGATTTTCAATTCTGTTATCAAATTTATCTTTATTAATATGATGAACAATTTCATTTTTATCAAGTAATCTACCTAAATGATTTTCCATCACTATTCTGTGATATAATACATAACCATTTTTAGTAGCATTGGGGTGATTTGGTACTAATGCATACTGATAATCACCTTTTTTGATTAATTTCTTGGTTTCCCACATAAGAGCTCCAATTTAGTTAAAGACCGTTGCTCTATCCAATTGAGCTAAGAGAGCAAGAAGAGATACTTAAAAGATGCAAAAAGTACGAGTAATAATAAAAAGCTGTTTCTGTGTAATATTGTAAGTATCTCAAAGTGGCGACGGGTGGGATCGGACCACCGGAGGAAGGCTTATGAGACCTTCTTGAATACCAATTCTCATCGCTATAGTAGTTCCACCTTGATTCGAACAAGGAATGACAGCTCCAAAAACTGTAGTGTTGACCGATTACACCATGGAACTGATAAGCTCTTCCTCTTGGACTTGAACCAAGGACCCTTTGATTAACAGTCAAATGCTCTAACCGACTGAGCTAAGGAAGAATAAATCTCTTACTGCTATTTTTTTATAGTCATATTATAAATAGGCTCAGAGATTGTCAAATTAGAATTTCTAATTCCGATTTATTTACTATTTTTAACTTGAGCTAGATAGAGTCTCTTCTCTAATACTCCGTCAGAATGAAGGGTCTGAACCCGCTAATCCCTTCAACTCGATTAGCAGAGAGTCCTGGAAATAGTTTTTACTTCCTACACCAGTTTTGGAAGGACTAATAGAAGCGAAGGACGGTAATGCTCCGTCTTCTTCAGAATGAAAATCTGATGTTCTAGCTTTTAAACTACATCGCCAAATATAGATACTTTATAAACTGGGAATTTTAAAAGAATTCTGTTGTAATTAATATTGTAAGTATCTATAACAATCAAAAAACAGTAACAATGAAAAGTTATTTAACATTTTAAAAATGTCCATGATTCCTTGCTTGCATAGAACCTTTACTAAAATATGTATTATCGTAATTTAGCGCACTGCGATATCTATCTTTAGCATAAATTTTTGCATTTTTTAGATGGGTTCTATACATAATACAACCTTTAGCTGGATTTTCTACACTTATAGCATGAAGTTTTGCATTAAACCTTTTGTTTTGCATTTCTTCCATAAGTTTTCCTTTTTCAAAATCAATTCCAGGTTTTTCTATTCTTAATTCTTCTGGAATACGAAGTTCATCTAGAATATCTGGTAAAAAAGAAATATTTGATTGATTAAAATAACACCATATTAAATAACGGTGTCCTTTTAAATTAATAACTTGTTGCACAGAATAATTTTCGTACTTTCCTGATGTAAAAACACTCTTTCGAGCCATTACTCGTAATCTAATTGCATCCATTTTATTATTTTTTTAGTTAATACTCGTACCCGGAGTGGGACTTGAACCCACACAGCTGCAATAGCCAAGGGATTTTCTTACCACACTATGTTACCATAGCATCAATAGTTTCTTGTTTTAAGGTTCCTGACATTTCTGCGGTACCTGCGAGATTCAAACTCGCACTATTGATTTGTGGTCTGGACTGTCTCTTTACCATATTGAAATTCTGCGCAGTTAGTAGTGAGTAAGGTTATCACATATCATAACCCACAGTTTCGCAATGTTGTTATCATGCCCCTTCCTATACTAAATTTCAACTTAGGTATCTCCCGTTCAGTCTCTACACGATTATGAACTACTAGCAGTACATCGCTAGCCTGTTACGCTGTCATGTTCCAATCTCAGATGCTTCTTACAGGTATGCCTACCTTATGCACATCCTTCTTCATTAGACTACTCATTCATTTTCGCTCGGTATTGTCCTTACACATTATTGGTTAGTGTTGGTTGCTTCATTTTAGGATTTACACCCTTCTTATACGCAATGCGTATTAGGTTATACCAATGAAGACTTAATTAAGGATTTTCACCGAATTTAGGAGATTCTACATAGGGATTTCTCGCCTATGCACTCAAATTGTAGATTTTGTATCATCTATTTCTTTCTAAATTTTAGTTTCATCAACTATAATTTTTCTTTTGCAGAAAGTCTCAGTCTATGAATGACAATTTGGACATAACATCATTAAATTTTCTAACCTATTATCATCATGTATACCATTAATATGATGTAACTAAATGGTAATAGGAAGTCCATTCCATTCTGTTATTCCACATTTTTCACATTTATTTTCTTTTAAACCATTATTTAGTAATCTTTCTCTAACATTTCCAGATTTTTTCTCTCCATGTTCTACAAAGTATTCTTCTAAAGATTTTCCAGAATTTCCAAAACTGGGATGTCCTAATTTATTCCACCCCTATCCAGTAAAATGTGAATAATCTACTCCAAATTCATCCATCTTTTTTCTAACTGTTTTAGGATTCGAACCTTCTGGTTTTAATCCTAACCTTCTACATAACTCAGCAAAAGAATAACAATCTTTTACTTTCTCTTCCAATAATTCTTTAGTATAATTTACTTTTTTCATAATATAAAATTTTTAATTTTAATTAAATTATTTAAATAAAATTATACTTCAAAAATTATTTGGTAGACTTATAAGAAATAGCTTTTTTGTCTACCGTAAAGTCCCTCGTGTCTACCTATTCCACCATCCAGGCATTTTATCATTATTACATTTTGTTATAAAAATTTGAGGTACTTTGCTTATGGAAAAACTTAATTATCATGGAAATTGTATCAATCTTTTAAGTTTGTAAGTACCTCTTAAAATTATGGCTAACTTCAGAAAAGTCAAAAGTTAAAAAATGTTAAGACACTATTAGTGATAAGAATTTTCAAGATTCTCGCGTAAACCATTTCGCCAAATCCTCCTTATGGAGAGGATTGTTGGAGTCGAACCAACATATCAAAATTTTTATTGTAAGTGTCTTTTAGGAGTTTTTTAAATATGAATAATCAATAAAAAAAGAGTTACTTTTAATTATTAATGCTCTACCAGTTGAGCTAATTTTCCACAGGCGGAAAATGATGGGATCGAACCATCGACATTTAATCTTAACAAAATTATTTTGTAAGTAACTCATGGGAAGGGGTGAAAGAATCGAACTTTCGTTTCAGGCTCCCAAAGCAAATTTTTAGTATTGTAAGTATCTATAGATACTTAAAAAATACTGCGTGCTAACCACTACACTAACCCCTTCATATTTGGATACTTAAGTCGATATGTGGGAATTGAACCCACTACATTTTGATTAACAGTCAAATATTCTAACCATTGAATTAATATCCTTTGGTATTGTAAGTATCCATATTAACAAATAAACTAATCTTTTTTAAAGTTACTTATTTTTACGTTGCTCTACCAGTTGAGCTAATTCCAACTCGGAATGTCAGGATCGAACTGACGACATACGGATTACAAATCAGATTGATATTGTAAGTAACTTATTATAGGAAGGGATAGAGGAATTGAACCTCCTCTTCAGCTCGGTAAAATTAAATTAAGTCAATATTCAGTTAGATCTTTAAAGAATATTGTAAGTATCTTATTAAGGATACTTCTTAAAGTAAAAAATGCTGCGTGCCCTTTACACTAATCCCTTCATGTTAAAAAATAAAAGTTCCACTCCATCTCTCCCTATATATTCAGGATAAAGCTTCTGGGAGTCCTTTCTTTATGTACACTCGATTATGTCGACTCCAGCAAGGCTATGAGGTGGGACATTCCGCGGAATAACCCATAGTTCTAATGCCGCTTTTGCTATCGTCTAGCCATTGAACTTTTATTTTTTATTCTTTTCCTTTATAAGAAATTAATAAGGAATAGACTCTATCTACTGATTTCTTATAAAGTGTTTGCTCTCACGAGTTCATACCTATTGCTTCTCCAAATAGCCTGTAATGATTGATAAACATCCATTACATCTATATCCTTAAAGTTTGTAAGGAATTGCTCAATAAGAGCAACATTACCTGGAATATACATAAAATTCTCAAGTCCTTCAAACTTTTCTGGATGTAAGAATCTTTGGTCTGCTACATCAATTAATACAAGATATGGCTTAAAACCAAAGGCTGCTTCACAATCATCAAAGAACTCTTGAATAGATTCTTTAGCACCCCAAGAACTATTGATATCTCCATCGGATACAATAGTCCAAATAGGATAACTTTTTAAAGTATCCAAAAGTTCTGGATTTTCTTCTACAATAGGTCTTAAGTCTTTAATAATTGAATTTAGATAAGTTCCTCCGCCCTTAAATACGGAATTACAGAACCTACTAATTCTTTGATAATTATCATAGAAACTTAAGGTTGGATCAACTAATGGTTTAGCATTAGTTTGAGCAATCCTTTGTCTCATGAGAGAGTTTGGCGTTCTACCAATGGTTGAATCCATGAAAGAATGCCAATGAGAACTATTAGCAAAGAATCCAATCAGATTTCTAGCATCATCATCTGGATTCTTAACTAAACATACAGAAGCTAAGAAAGCAGCAAAGTTAAATGGAGCTCCAGTCATTGAACCAGAATCATCAATGATTACAAGAGTGTTGTAATCAAGATGAATCTTGTTAATAAATGACTCTAACTTTAATTTATCTATTCTTCCATTACAAATATCTGAATAGATTTCCTTAAAGTTAGTAGCACCTACTGTTACTTTAGCTTCTTTCTTTACTTTCTGAAGTTTGATTTTATCCTCTTCAGATGCTTGTCCTTGACGAACTTTCTCTTCAAGAATCCTTTGTTCTTCCTGTTTCTTCTCCTTATAAGTTTCCCATTCCGCAACCCAAGGCTGGAATTTAGCCCATTTATATTCTTGTGAAATAGAAGGTAACTTAGCACCCTCTTCTAATTTTCCAGCTTTAACAGAATACTTAATTCTGTTATTTACACGGAAACGAGCTTGGCTTGGGAGTTTATCATACCAGTTGATAAATTCGTCTTTAGTAAACTCATTAATCTTACCAGTAGAGAAAAGAACAGATTCAAAATCTCCATTATATTGCTTTCTCCATTCACGATATCCTTTAAAATAAGTGGTTTCCCAACCCATTAATTCAGATAACTTAGTGATGAATAAAGCTTTCTTAGCCATAATTCTCTTTGTTTCTGGAAGAAGTTGCTTATGACCACTTCTTTTAGAAGTACGAGGGATAGTTAAAAATTTTGCTATAAGCATTTTATCAAATGGATTATTTCCATTTACAATGCTATAAGTAAAATCTAATAAAGTTTCCATATAATCTGTGGAATCATATGCAGATGCTACAAAAGCAACTCTATTAGTTTTCTTAACTGTTCGAACTCTATTTTTAAACAAAGAATCAAAACACTGATACTCATTAAATAAATGAGCATATAAGAATCTCTTAAATTGTTCTCTGTTATTTAACCAAAGCCAATTTAGAATCAATTCAAAACCTTCCCTATTGGCATTACCACCATTATCCTTTTTCTTGCCTTTAAAAGCATTATGCTGACGATTGGTAATATCACCAATTGAAAAGAGAACACTAAAGAACATTTCTCTAGCTTCTTTGTTATTTTTTACTTCAGCCCATGCATTATCAAGCATAGCTAGAGTAATTGTACTTCCAACTGACTGTTGCAATTTTAAACAGTTGGACATTCCCATAAAGGGATTCTTGTTACTTTTATTAAATACCACTTGTTCCATTATGCTGTTTTTGTAAGTAACTAATTAAAAAAAAAATAAATTCCCTACCAGATTTTATCTTTCAAAAATCTCCATACCCACACCATTACTACATAGTTATTGAACGTTATTTTAACTATCATGACGCCTCGGAAATTTATTATAGTAAAATAAGAGTGGCTTCGAGCGGTTTATCTCTACTTCATTGGCTGTACTGTCCTCTCCCCAACTCGTAGGGTAAGTGTCCAATCCCGGTATCAAGCTTCACTCTTATAAACTTTCTCACATATTGCATCTGAAGTTATCTCTGCCCCAGTTATTGAAAGTCTTCATTGTCAAGAGATTCAAGTTCTTCTTCAATCTCTTTAATTCTATCCTCAGGAGTTTTCTGAGATTCTTTGAGTTCTGCAAGTTTCTCAGAAAGGACTCTTCTCTTAAAATCAATTTCATTTTTCTCAAAATTGAATCTCTTATAACCTATAATAAGATTAACTAATTCTTTCTGAGATTTGATTTTTTCAAATTCAGAAGTGTCTACTTCAACCCATTCGTCTTTACCTTCAAGTTTCTGAATCTTATCTGCAAGAGAATTCTTAATTTCATTAAGCTGGTTAATACTTACTGTATGAATTAATTCATACACATTAAGAATTTGACCTAATTTTGTGCGGAAAATTTCCCCATCAAATAAGGCTTCAACAACAAGTTCTTTGAGCTTCGCATAGTGCTCCTTTGTAAAATTAATCTTCATAATTTCTATTTTTTAATTATTATTGTCCAATCTAATATTATTTCCATTTTATTATATATTTAAAAATAAGGTTACAGAGAAATCTGCTACTTACAGGATACATTATCCAAGCCTTATCATTTGTGCAATAAAAATAGCCTACCCCACTTTCACAAGCAAGGCAGGCTGAGAAATACATAAAAACACATGGTTGAATCTTTTTAAAAAGGAAGTGTTTCTTTTTTTTTCCACTCCCAATCGAACTTAGCATTGTCAGGAAAATGTTGCTTCCACTCTGGAGGAATATCTCCCTGACACCACAAGTTAGTAGTAGTAACTTTAGTTCCATCATTAAAATGGATTACGAATTTCCTACCATCAAAGCCACGAAATTTATTTACTATATTTTCATCATCAATATAGTAATGAATTCCACTGATTATAGCAACTTTATGAGGAGGTTGTTGGGCATCTTGCTCAATTTTTTCTCTCCAAAAGTTACAACCAAAACACATTTGATGCTCATTCATAGCCCTCTCTGTGTCTTTGTAATAATAGGAAGAATTAAATTCTTCACCGCAAATTTTACATTTCATATTGTTTATAATTTGTTTTTAAATAATGTAATAATTCTTTATCGATTTTTAGATTTACTTTCTGTTTTTCTAATTTTTCTACTTTTTTAGAAAGATTAGAGTTAATTTCTTTTAAAGCATTATTCTGTTTAGAAAGTATATCAACGGTTTCTTTTAAAGAAGATATTTCAGATTTCAAAGAATTTTTCTCGGAATTTTCTAAAAATACTTTATGAGTATTATCTTTAATAACTCTTTTATATTTTTCAATTTCCATTTCAAGAACACAAATTCTTGTTTTTAATTCTTGAGTATTTTCATATCTTTCTTTTAGTTTTTCGTATTCCTTTATAGAAATAATCATATCTCTATCTGGAATAAAAGTTCCCACTATTTGAATTACTTTAGATAATTCCCCTACAGTTACAATTGCTTTTTCCATATTATATAAAATAAAAATCTCTTTTAGGAAATTCTAAAAGAGATTTTAAATTAATAAATATATTAAAATAATATAAATTAATAAAGGAATTAAAACACAAATAATTACAGAACATTTTACATATTCTCCAAAAAGACAGATAAATTTTTGTGATAATTCAAATCCTTTATTACACCAGTGCGAAAATGATTTTACTTTTAAAAAGATTATTATCCATATTGTTATAAATAATAATGTAATTACAGGTATTTTAGTAATGCAATCTAACATTATACACCATGATAATGGGATAACAAAATAATAAACAATTATATTTATTTCATTATATGTTAAATTAGTTACATTAGCTATATTTTGTAATAATCTTGCTATTAGTAAAAAAATTTTAGAAACAAAAGTCTGTTCCATTTACATCATCATTTTTATAATCATTGATATATTCTTCTCCTTTTTTTGAAAAGAGAATCCATAAAGTTCCAAAAAGGAAAACAAAAGGTGTAAGAATTTTTTGTATCATAAAAAGTATTATTTTGGAATCTTTAAATTAGGAAATAAATGTATATCAGCAGTTCCTTCAGGAAAAGTTTGTTTAACTGTAAAAGGATTTCCACCAAGAGGTTTTAAAACTTCAAAATTTCTTAATTTTCCAAATATTTTTGGATAATTTTTTCCAAGTCTTGTTATAAGAGGAAAGAAAGTTCTTTGTTCGTCTTTAAAAGGCTATAAATCCCAAGTGTCCTTAATTGAAAAAGAAGGTCTTCCAGCATATTTAGTATCAGAATATAAGCCTTCTGAAACTTTATGAGGACCTAATTTTATTCCCATAAATCCACCATTAGAAGTTATCTAATCTGTTGCTACTCCAGAATTTTCAGAATAAGGTTTTACAAATAATTCTAAAGGACGTTTTCCCCTTATTTGTTCAACTATATTCATATCATAGCTATATGTTCCATCTCCGTTAGCTTTATATAAACCTAATCTAGGTTTTTGATTAGTTGCTAATCTCCATGCTTCATCTCTAAATTTAATCACTGGTTCAAAATCTATTTGCCCAAAACCTCTCTATTCAGGATGCTGTTTTCCATATTGAATAGCTCTCTAATACCATTTAGGATATACATCAGTTGAAGTATTTATTCTTTTAGGAGTTACGAATTCTTTTATCATATCCTTAAGTTCCTGTTTATGATTCATAAAAGGAAGTTTTCCACTATCAGTATATCCTAATGGAGTAAAATTATTATATGCTGCATCCAAAGTTCTTTGTTTAGCCATATTTAAACTTTTAATACCTAAACCTCCTCCTACTATTATTCCAGGATTTGTCATTGCTGCTGCTTCTTTATCTAATCCAGTCTAATTATGAACATTGTCTGCCCACGATTTACCTGTTACAAGTTTTGTGCCAAAGTCAAATATTTTGCTTCCAACTTCCGCACCCGCACCTCCAGCAATAAAGGAGACTGGTGCTGCAGCAAATCCCGTAATTCCCGCAGAAGCAAGCACTGCAGCTGGAATTGTATATTTTCCTTTAGGAATTTTTCCGTTTGCCATGTCATATTTGAACTATCTGACATATTGATTGACAGCATTAACAGGTGCTGAAACATTTTCTGCCTATTTAATAACTCCTTGATTTTGTTGTCTTATTTGATTCTACTATTTCCATTGTTCAAGAGTAGGTTTATTATGAAGTTTGTAATAGGGTTGTAACATATCTTCTTCATAAGCCTTTTTCTCTTCTTGCTATTTTTTTCTATGAGTAACAGTCCATTCAGCTTCTGGAAAAGTTTCCGATTCAAGAATAAAAGGAATAATTCCTGAATTCTAAAATTTATTTATTTTTTTCATATTATAGTTTAATTTTTTAATTCAAATTAAAATTTATTTATTTTAAATAAAAAATCAAAAAACTTAAAAACCCTAAAATAATAAATATCTTAGGGCTTTAAATTGAATAGTTAGGAATTATTTTTTTAAATCAATATGTCCTACAATAGATTCAAAAGGAGTCATTCCATTCTGAGTTTCAATAATATACTCAGCTGGAAATCCTAATCTTTGAGAAATATTAAAACCTTTATCAACATTTAATCTAGAGTCAATTTCGGTTACACTAAAATTAGCAATATCCTTATTATGAAGAACTGCTACTTTAATGAAATTTTCCAGACCTTTTTCATTATAAATGACTGGTCTGGAACCATAATCTATGTAAAATAATCTCATATTAATTATAGTTTTTATAAAATATCCCATTCTTCCAAAGCTTCTTCCGGAGATAATCCAGCATCTAATTCTTGTTGTATTTCATACACAAGATTATATTTTGATGCTATAATTAAGGCTTCTTTTGGAGTCATAATACTTTTAGTTTAAAATTAAATAAAGAATAGCAAACCTTCTTAAGGCTTACTATTCTTTATATTAACCACATCCCTTAGTTAAATATTTTCATATTTAATGTATTGAGCAGCTATTTCTGGATGTTCTTTAGCAAACCTTTCATGGTCAAATACTGGTTTACTAATTCTATATCCAGCAGCTTTAACTGCTTCAAGAGCGGAATCAAGAGTAGATAGTGTAGAAGCAACAGAAAGTTTCTTCTTCCTTTCTTGAGCATATCCTCTTGCTAAATCACGTTGTTTTTGAATTGCCCCAAGAACAATTGATTTATGGATAGGCTCTTTTGGCAAAGTATATTTTACCTCATTACCTACTCTAGTAGATGGGAAAGATTTTAACATAATTGAATATGCTACATTCTTTCCAAATCCTAGTTCTACTAATTTTTTACATAGTTCACTACTTGTAAACTCTTCATCTTGATGTTGCATTCTGAAGCCATTCAAGATGGATGTAAATTCTTCAGGAGATCTTTTCATATTGTTACTGTTTTTTAAATTTTCCCTTATTTACTAGAGGTAAAGGGAAGTAACCTCAATTATATAACAAAAAATAGCTATACTACCTAAAATAACTAATATAATTAACATTAGCCAATCCCATTCATCAAAATTAGTAAAATGCATAGTAAAATCTTTTTAAGTGAAACTTACATATCCTTTAAAGAACTTACTGCCTTCCATATCTTCCATTACATATAAAAGATTGGAAGCTAATTGTTTTGCTACAGGATCTTTACCCATAACATCCTGTCTTAATGCATTTTTTACCTGTTCTGGAGTACCTCCTATAGTTTTATACCTATAATTGGTTAAATCTATAAACAATTTTGCTCCATTTTTCGTTTCAAAAACTTTCTCTTTCATATTGTTATTTGTTTTAATTTATTCCCTACTTAAGCCGAAGGAATATAAGCTTTCAGATTGTAAATTTAATTAAAAACCCTTCCCATACTCCGAAGAGTACAGGAAGGGACAAACAAATTAACAATTTCGGGCATTGATTTATAGTCAGGTAGCCCCACTTCCACATCATTTAGATGTCATAGTGAATCTCTCCATTAATTGAGAGTAATCTTCAGTGAAAGTCTGACTTAAAGGCTCCGAGTCTTTCCTTTAAAATCCACATTTCGTGGCTTATTTATACTCGGCATGGTAGCGGGAGATGGATTCGAACCATCGACCTTCAGGTTATGAGCCTGACAAGTTACCTCTGCTCTATCCTGCTATATTACCCTACTTATTTTTTTTGATAATTAAGGGTAAATAATTTGAGAAAGTCCTTCAACACTTACTATCTCCTTTCTCTACTTTTCCGTCGGCTATGTGTGACAACCGCTTAACTACTGCCTGGTACAAACCTACAAAAGTAGGACAAACAACCTTTCCCCTAGTTAAGTAAGTACTTGGATGATTTTTTGTTTCATATCATTAATTCATCATAAAAAATGCTATAAAAACTCATGTAATATGAGAAATCCAGCCTTGCATTTGCAAGTTTTTTAGTTTAACGCCAAATTGATAAGAAAGTATCTTCTTTTTACCTTTATAAAATCTTTCTTTGTGATGGCTGAGTCATGACCAACACCGATTGTCATTTTCATCTCTTTAGAGACTAGAACACACCTTTATTTCTAAAGGTAGACAACATACGGACAGATTTAAAGATTCTGCATCTACTACTCTCATATTATGTAAAGTACTCCTTTCTGCCTTAGCTCTTGCGGATACACTGGATGCCTCCAGTTACTAATTGCATACTTGTTTCAATTCTATGCTTTCCTTGCGGTACTCACATAGTCTGCGTATTACAGCAGAACAACCGTATTTTCACATGAGAGTGGACAACACTCTTGCTTTTTTTACTTTAAAATAATCATAGGTTAATTAAATTAAAGAACCGATATAGAAGATGTGGTTGTCCTTGTATATCTTGGTACCTTTTGAGTACTTTAGATATCGACACCTTCCTGCTTTCATCTGCCAAGATTACTTACTTTTAAATCACTATACTATCCTACTATTTCTAATTGAGTTGCCACACTCAATACCCTTTTGGCAAGGATATAGGATAAAATGACTAAATTATTAACTCTCTTAGACTGGCAATCTTTGGGAGTTAAATTATATTATACATTGTCCTCCTTACGGAGCAAGTTGACTTGGTTGGAGCCAACGTATATCTCATTCGATTCTGCCCGAATTTACTACAAGATATACTTGCATAATATAGCTTTCTTATGAATAGCATTTCTACTACGCATATCCTTTCTTAAGGGATACACTTTATACCATCGCTGGTTTATTCTAAAGACAAGAAGCCTGCCTTCCATCACCATTCATTTTACAAATTGCTTTATAAAATGCCGATTACTTTGGACATATCGGGTGTAGGTTTAAAGACGGCGTTCCTTACTAAGAACGCCTTGCATTTTTTATATTGTTATTCTAAAGACTCCCTTATCAGCAATAGATATTATTTCTACTAGAGTAGGTTTAATCTCTTTCACAGCTGAAAGAAAAGCCATAAAGTTTTCCACAACCTCTTGCGGAACTTCTGTTGGATTTCCTTCAATAGAGGCATAATAGGTTGTCTCTAACGAACCTATTTTTACTTGTTTTGTTAAATTTGTTTCCATGTTAATTGTTTTTTTGATTGTTAATATAATTAAATGGTTTTGCATCACCAAAAAGCCTCTATACATACCCTTCTCAGTCGCTAGATACGCTATTAGTTAAATATATGAAGTTAACAATAATACACGTGATATATTGTTAACATTTAACATGCTAAAAAAATGTTGGTTCTCTGTTTTTCTATTATTATTATCGAGCATTATGAGTTTACCTTGCACCAACAAGACCTTAGGATTTTCCACAGTATCCCTATCTGAAAGATATTGTTCAAGTACCTCCCTACTTTACTTAATATCTTTAAAAATCAAAGTGACTCTTATTGTTCATTTTATGTCAGGTATCACATAAAATATTAAGTTCCTTAAGAGTCTTCATAACATCACTGAGGAATCATCAGCTTTGCTTGCTTTTTCCATTCTGCCTATCCCAATAACCTATGGGAGAAGTTTTACATTTATATGGCAAGCTTACACATATAAAAAACCAATACACATAAACTGCACTTCAAGCATGCATTCATCAACCTGGCTCCTGAAAACAGGAGGTAAAAGATGTATGTTTAATTGGAGATTGTGATAAAGCTTAGTCTGCTTTATACAACCTTATTGTGTTTTACACCTAAAACTTATATTACTTGCAACTAGCAGTTATTTAGAAGTAATCTGTCCTATTGTAGTATATTTCATATAAGAAACTGGCGTCCTCAACATCTTGGAAATCCTAATATACATATTGATGTTAAATGATACCTTCTCAAGATTCTTTATGATTCTTCATGTAGTAGAGCAATATATCACATACTTACTTTCTGTGAACTTCATACTATCATTTCATCAACTTGATATTCTCTCAACTATGAATATAGGATATTTTATATTGAGTTTTTTAATAAATATGATTGTTCCTTATAGTAGCATTTTTATAAAAATGTAAGTCTCGCTCTTTAACACAGCGGGACTTTATGTTTACAGAGTTACAATGTTTATCACCTTTAAATCAACAAATTCTTTACCAAGTAATTCTTTAGCGAACTTCCAAAGATTTGGATATTCATGATATTCGTTGAAAAAGTAATCTTCCAATGCTAACTTTATATCCAAAACTGGACTACCATCACTATCTTCTACTACTTTAGATATGAAACAACCATCTGATGTTCTCTCAAAACCACTAAATCCTGCAATATACATATGTAGACTTGGGAATTTTTTGGTTTTTAATGCTTCATCAAGTACCTTAGATTTTACTTTTGCTATTTTCATAATGTTAAATTGTTTGTTTGTTTATACCTGACCATCGAAATTTCTAGGTTTCGTCGCAATTTTCAGCGACTCATCAGAGGTATTTTTTTAGGATTTTTAAAATCCAAGTTTAAATGTAATTTGATATTTTTTTATTTACGAGAAAAATATCTAAATTCAAAATTTTCAAACTCGAATTATACTTCTATTTAGTCATTTAAAGAAGCAAATGATTTTTTAGATGCACTTTTTTCAAGTTTGGGGAATGAAGTTGGGGAAGGCGGCAGTGCCGACTTTCATCTGTTGCACATAGTGCAAAGATAAAAATACTTGGAAAAATGTAAAATACTCCAGCTAATCATTATATTTTGCTTAACTGGAGTATTAAAAAGTTCTCATTCCAATAATACTTAGGATGCCAATGATTATCCAAAATAAACATCCTAACAAATAAGCTCCTTCTTTTTCGTCCATATTCTTTAGTTTTTAAAAAAGAGGCCAAATCACTTACTTATAATACAAACTAATACCTACTTTAAAATCCTTCATTGGCCTCTCCAACCCCCGTCGGGATTTTATGAAAAATAAAGGGAAAGAATATTTCTATTCCTTCCCTTCGATGTCAAAATCAAATTCCACAATTCGGAGTATTATACATACTCCGTCACCATTTCTGATGAATTGTATGAATCCTGATTTTTTTGTAATGAATTTTTGTTTTGTTGGTAATTTGATATTCGCTTCTATATCAACCAATGTATCTCCAAATACATAACCTTTTACAGTTATGATTTTATTTATTGGAATATACATACATATAAAAAAATAGGGAAGTATAAAACTTCCCTTATTTTTTACAACTTAATCGAGTTGAAACGATAATTGTTGCGGATATTACCAGCGGCAGATGTGCTCTTGTAAGTCTTTGCAATAGTCAAAGTCAAACCACTTGCAGAGTTTACAGCATCAAACAACTTTTCAGCAGCAGCCTTTAAGTCTTTTGTGCCAAAGTCAATACCGTTGCCACTTCTTAGCACTTGATTTGCAGAAATCATTTGGTCGTCGTCAGTGCAAAGAGCAACAAACTTATTGCCGTTTACTTCACGAGCCTCACTCTTAGAGAGTTTCAAAACATCTCCCACAGCAAGAGGGCTAATTGCCAAAGTGTCGCGAGTAACTCCGTTCACAACGGTTACTAATTCAATAAATTCATTTTTTTCCATAATTGTAATTTTTTAGTGAAACATTAGAAATTTGATTGATTTTTACATCCAATATGGTGGGGGGACTAAAGGTTGGGTGTACCGCTCCCCCCACAATTTTCTCCAAAAAAATTTCCCAAAAAAATTTCCAAAAAATTTCTACTAAAAAAAATTTTATATGGGGGGGGGGGAATTTAAGCTCAGGAAATATAAAAAATAAAAAAATTTTTTTAGGTAAGTATAACTCAAAGGCAAAAATTCGGAGAAAATCTGATTATTTGTAATTAGATAATTATCTTAAATTTTTATGCAAATTATTGTAAAAAGATAAGATAGAAAAAATCATGTAACTATTTGAAAATTAAGTAGTTGCAAAAAAATTTCTGAAAATAGTTTCTCGTTTACTGAAGGTAGTTTCTCAGGTAATGAAAATAAATTCCGAAAAATACATGAAAAATTTCTTCAGAAAATATTTTGATAGAAGAAAATTTTCTGATACATTTATAATGAAATAAAAATTCTAAAATTATGATAGAAAAAGAACAAATTAAAGTAAATGAAGATGGGGAAATTATTTCAGCCGATATTACTACAATTAAGAAAATTTCTTATGGAGAATTCATGCAAGTATGGTTGAAAGATAATCAAGAGTTTTGGGATTTAACTAAATCTGAATATGCAGTTATGGTTCAGTGTTGGAGAGCATCTGTATATTATCCAGAATTAGTTGATGAACAACTTCCTGGAAATAAAATAACAGCAGATAAACAATTTAAAGACATTTCAGCTAAAAATGCAAATATTACAGTTCGTTCTGTAGATTCTGCATTAGCTTCTTTATCCAAAAAGAAACTTCTTATTAAAGATAAGGAATATAAGGGGATTTACTATTTAAATCCAAAATTATTTTTTAAAGGAAAAATTTCCGATAGAACTAAGATAATTAAACATTCTATAGAATATCAAATAGCAACTAAATAATATGTTATATTTAATCAAAGAATTTGGAAAAGAAAATAAAGAATATTTAAAAATAGGAAAAGCTGATAATATAAATAAAAGAATATAGCAATATAACACAGATTGTGCTGAATTTGAATTAATAGATAGTTTTGAAGGGAGTCTTCCTGAAGAAGGATTATTACATTCTTTCTTAAATAAATATAAAGTTAAAGGAGAATGGATGGAATATAATGAAGAAATAATTTTATTATGGAAATTATATAAAGAAATGAGGCCAAAAATAAAAGAAAGTATTCTTCAACATGAAAATTATATAGAAAAAAGTTGGTACGATACTCAAGTAGAATATTATAAATCTAAAACCGAAGAATATAAGAAAATACTTGAAGAAAGAGAAAATTTACTATATAAATAGCAAGATTTAATAGAAAAATTATGTAATAAATATGAAGAACAAATTGATATTTTAAAAAATCATATAAAAATATTACAAGAAAATAATGTTTAACACTTTTTAACTTTGAATTATTAAAAAATTAAAATACATTTAAATTGTTATGAAACAAGAAGAACTAATGAAAACTCTCATTGAAGAGTTATTTGAAATGGACACATTACATCAAGAATATCAAGATAACGATACTCACTTTGTAATAGATTCTTAGAAAGATGGCAACAAATTAACTATTACTGTTACCTTAAAAGAGAATGAAGATAAGAAACATTTTGAAGAATGGTTACAAAACGTAGATGATTCTTTATTTGAAGAAGTTTTAGAAGAACTTGGAGAAGCTTTTGATATGGATAGAATGTATAATTCTCCACATTATAAAGAAGTAATTAATAAAGTCACTGCTAAAACCAAAGAAATAGCTGCTCGTAAAATTAAAGAATTGCAAGCACTGTTTTAATAATCGCCTCTAATGAGGCTCCTTGGAGTTTGGTGTAACGGTCAGCACAGAGGACTCTAAATCCTTTAGTCTGGGTTCGAATCCTAGATCTCCAACTTGCGAGATTAGTACAACGGTTAGTATGTCAGCCTTCCAAGCTGAATATGTGAGTTCGATTCTCATATCTCGCTCTATGATTACTTTTAAATATAAAGATACAATAATTTCAACTCCTAATTTAGAGAAGAAATTAAAAAGAATGAAGATTACTCTTCAAGATATAGAAATACTTCCTGAAGAAGTAAAAGTAGAAGAACCTGAAGATGATTGGAAAAGGCCTTTAATTAGATTAAAATCATCATTAGATAATTACGTATATTCAATTTATTCAGAAGTAAAACCTGAAAATCCCACAGAACTCATTAAAAATTTAATTTGGAATCCAGATAATAAGACAGGAGTAAAAGGATTTACTGAAGAATATGCTAAAACATTAGTTTATGTCTGAAAAAATTTTATAGACAATGTATGACGAAGTTCTAAATAAAATGGAACTAGCTATAAAGATTACAGAAGAACATAACATGACAAATTCTCAGATATTTTTAGATTTTTTAGATAAAATTAATAAGGCTTCTGTGTCTTATTAAAAATTTTAATCATAAAAATAAAGGCAGACCGTTCGTGAGAATAGTCTGCCTTATTTTATTTATTTCTATTTTTAAACTTTTCTATAATTTTTCCTCCCTAATAATACCTTATATCAGAATTTATAAAATTATCCCGCTACGATAAGGGGATTATTTTTCTGTTATTATCATATGTTATAGCCTCCGAAGATTTTATAAAACTAGGATTATCAATTGCTATAACATCTCCAGTAAGTTTTCCTTCCTATGCAGCCTTATATCTTCCATAAGGCCCTCCCCAATCTTGAACATTTTTTACTATAATACCATCAGCTTTAGTACCACCTTTTCCGATATTTCCAAGAATGTTCTAATGTTTTAACCTCTACTCTAAAATTCTAGTACTTAAAACATTCTCGCCATAAGGAATATCTGACCAAATCCTACCTTCAGCATCTACTATAAATGGATGTTCTACTTTTGCATAAAGTTTTTTTAAGAAATTATTATCTTTATATTTAAAAGGGCCGATATAACTTCTACTCATAGGTTCGTTATTAGATAAATATATAGCAGAATGAGTTCCCTCAATATTAGGATTAAATTCAATAAATGCTGGATTATATTCACTTTTTACTCCATGATATAATTGTACAGGTTTTCCCCTACTCACTAAGAAATTATTTCCACTTTTTGTGACAAAATGAGTGTCTCTTAAAGCTTTACTCGTTATTAAATCTCCTGCTTCAGCAGCAGGTAAATAGCCAGAGTCCCACTATGAATCTGTAAGAGTTTTTGCCAGATCTGTACGATGTTCAAAAAACTTTAAAGAAGTTCTTGGTTCCTAAATAGATTTTTTTATAAAACTAGTTCCTTCGTAAGTTTTTATAGTTCCATCTTTATCGAGATATTGTAAAGTACCTTTAGTTCCGGGAGAAAATCTAGAATCTCTAGATAATCTCTATAACCCTGCCACAGTTCCTCTTGTACCATAATATCCAGGACCAGATTTAGGAAATAATATTTCTCCACCTTCTGGAAGTTCATCATATAAAGCTTGAAATAAAGTCTATTTATCTTTATTACTTAAATTAGCTGGAATATGATCTCCATCCCAAGTCCTCATATGCACATAAAATTTATTATTTCCCTAAGGTTCTAATACAAATTGTCTTGGGTTAGTATCAGTATGTGAAGGTAAAGATAATCTTATTTTTCCATTATCTTGGACAGTTCTTGTAACATTTTTAAACTATGGAAAAACAAACTATGTTGTACTCCCAACATTTTTTCCAAGTTCTCCAGCTACTCTAACTTCATTATTTAATTCATTAGCTAACAACCTAGTTAATCCCCAGTTTCTAAATTTAGGAATTTGAGTTGCTACTTTATAATAATTAGAAGCATTAAAAGGATCAAATCCCATACTTAAGGCTAAAGCAGTCTAATCTCCGGCAAACTATCCTAATCCTGGATTATATCTTCCATTCTAATCAGGTCTAATATTAGAAGTACTTAGTAAGAAATTATTAGAAGCATAATTAGAAAGACTTCTATTTACTCTTTCCTTATTAGCATCTCTAATTTCTCCCTAATTTTGAGAAGGAGGTGCAACCTTTTCTCTTATATAAAACTTCTAAGGATCTACTTTAGGAACTAACTCAACTTTTCTCTAATTTGGAGTTACCTAAAATCCCTATACAAAATTCTAAAAACTTATAGGCTGTCCCCAAACTATTTGTTCATCTTCATTCATAATTTTTTACCTTTATTATTTTTGCCAAGAAAATTTATAATCTAAAGATGGGAGTGTATAATTTGATAGTCTATATGTTGGATCTTTCGTTGCCATAGCAACTTTAAAATTCATATCATTAATAGAAGGGTTTGTTTTTTGCTTAAAATCTTTAGCATAATCTTTAATTGGAGTTACTACAGAAGGTGCAGTAGTTTTATTTCCTCCAATATACTAGCCAATTTTGCCTGCTATTCCAGAAATAAAACTTCCAATATTAGCCCCACTTCCCTAAATAGATTTACTCATTTCTTCTATAGCCTATTGTTTTTCTAAAGCCCTTTCGGCTTCTAATCCAGCGGTTGAATCAGCATTAGTATTTGCATAATTCCAAGCAAATGCTCTATTTGCTATATCGCTATTATTTACAACTTCATCTCCCACATTATATTGATTTAAATATGGGGCAATCTATAAACCTTGTTGATAAGCAGCATTAATAGCCTTTGCTTTTGCTGCCTTTACTTGTGCTTTTGTAGCAACATCAAATTCATCAGAAAATTTTCTAATTTTAGATTGATTAGAAATAGTCTATAAACCATTTCCTAACAAATTTAATCCGCCTTCTATCCACCCCCTATTATTATTCATCCACTATAAAATAGATCCTTTTTGAGCTTTTGGAATTAATCCTCCTTTATTCTACATCTTATATTTCTTTTTAACATATTTATAAGCTTTTGGATTACTGTCTAAAACATTAACTCCATCAACAAAAGCTTTCCCACCTTTTTTAAATAAAGGTTTAGTAGAATATTTTTCATCTAAAAATTCTGGAACAATTGTAAATTGATTTTCTGAATCTTCAGTATTAAACCTATTATATATTTCCTATGCTAAAGCTAATCTCTATTTTTCTCTTAAAGCAACATTATCAGGCCTATTATATCCATAAGTAAAACTATGAACAGCATCCTATAAATTATTCGCATTAGAAAATGCTTTATAAGCATCTATAGCTCTGTTATATCCACTTCCAGAACCGCCATGATTCCAACTCATTCTATCTGTAGTATTATTCAAAGTATCTTTTACATAATTTAACTATTCTTTTAATAATTCATCATTATTTAATTTATCAGAAGAATATTTATATCTTCCATCTAACCACTAGAAAATTCCTTTAGCAGAAGTCTTTGGGTTCTTAGCCTTTGGATTAAATCCAGATTCAGCAATACCATTAGCTAATAAAGAAGCAATCTAGTAATCATTTAAATCCATTTTTTTGAAATACTTATATGCAGTATTTAAATTGTTTAAATCATATCCAAAATTAGTATTTAAATTACTAAAATCTGGAATTTTTTTTCTTAACCCCATATCAATTTAAACCATCTATAATGTTTTCTATTCTTTAAATAATCTTTCTCAAATCTATATTTATTAGCTTCTCTTTCAAAACTAATATTAAAGTAAGCTTCAAAAGGACCATGTATAAATATTTTAATTATCCATTCTATTAAATACCATATATAGAAGAATACATACAGCATTTCACGCATCTATGCTGTATGTATCATTTCATGATTTAAAGTGTGTTCTTTTAACGGTTCGCCTTTATAAAATATAAAACCAAAAAGATTAATTGCTTTAAATTTACCAAATGGTATTATTTTATTGTGTATTACCATTTCTCATTTCTGTTATAACTCTTGATACATCATCAAGATTAAATTTACTATAAAACTAATACCTATCTCTAAGTCTATCCAAAATTGTCTATAAAGTTTCATAAGCTCCATAAAGATAGGCCTACTCTATATTTGAATCATTTACTCTCTATGTATAATCAAAAGCTTTTTCTTTAATAGTTTTCATATTAATATGTTCCAGGAACAGCAAATACTATAGGATAAAATTTTAACTATCCATTAGAAAATACTTCTTTATTAATATTAATAAAGGCTAACTTATATCCTCCATTAGATGTAATTTCAAATTCTATGGGATGTGTAAAAGTTGGAACCGTAGTTTCATTTATATTAGTTCCTGTAAGTGTTACAGTATTTAATTGTGTACTGTAATAACCTTCTGTATTATATAAGTCATTTATAGAGGATGTTTCCAAATATTTACTAATTTTATAAGAAGAAGTCGTTCCCATAGTAACTATAGAACTTAAATCTTTTCCAGCATTTAAGTATTCAAATGAATCACCATAATTAGTATCAGGATCTAAAAATCTATGTCTAAAGGCTTCTACTACATATGGAATATTATCTTCATTTATTATAATTATGGAATCATCAAATTCTGTAATATCCGTATTCCAAGAAGTATCTCCATGCTCAAAAATATCATGAATATCTAAAAAACTTGAACGCTATCCAAAATTATATTTTATTTCTTCTCTAGTTCCATTATTAAATCTATATTTTGCAGGATTTTGGGCGGACTAATAATCAAAGCGCCTTTTTAACCAATATCTTTCATCACAAAGAAGTTCTTTAGAAACCCCTTCAGTTCTATCAAACTTATCTTTAACATTTAAAGTATCTTTACCTAATACAGTAGTTATTGCATTTAACTAATCATTACTTACAGTAATATTAGCATCATTAAAAATTTGCTATACAGTTTTATTCATTATAATAATTCAATTAATAATCCAGCAGCAATCATTATAGATGATACAATAAGCGATGCTTTATATAATATCTTATTATTCTTTACATCTGCAACATCTGCCCCACAGTTAGGGTTTTCAGGTTCCTTTGCCATAAATTTGCCAGCTACTAGTGTCATGACCAGTAATATGGCCCCAAATACTATTAATGCCATAATCAATTATTTATTATATTATTTAAGTTATTAATTATCTATCTATTTAATTTAAATTCTTCTACTACCTTTCCTCCTAACCTATGTTTCCATTTACGTGCATTTGCTGCAAAAGTAGCTCTTTTTCTTATCTTAGGATCCGAACTATGTTTACCTCTCTAAATACATTCATTTGTAACTTTTCCGTTACAATATTGAGTAAACAATCCTTTATGACTTTTTTTAATATGAATTCCGGATCCTTTTTTAAATTTTTGTATGTAATTACTCATAATAAAAATTAAATATAGTTAAAATTTATAAATGTAAATTTTTTATTCTGTTAATATTTTTGACACTACTTAAAGTATCAATAATTTAGAATGAACACAAATAAAATTGTATTAATAAAATTAAATAGATGAATTTCAATTGGATTAAACAAGCGTGGGAGATAATTAATAAAATGCATCCAGAAACAAGAACTTTATTAATTATTTTACTTTTTGGATATGTTTTATACTCTCAGATAACTAGAGAAACGGAACGTCAAATGGCTCAAAAAGAATTAAAAGTAGCAAAAGAATCAAAAGATGCTGAATAGTATTCTTTAAATACAGCCGTTGAAATTAACAATCAAATCTAGTTAATAGCAGATAAAGATAGGGAGGCTTTTGATGTATTACTTTTAAATTATCATAATAATACTCAAAGTTTATAGGGGTATAAATATTTATATTTATCATGTCTTACAGAAGCTCCAAGAACATTAGATACTCATACTCTTAAATAGCAATGGAATAGAATAGATTATATCTATTATGCAGATGAATTAGCTAAAATACATGGTCAGAGTTTTGTATAGTTTGAAAATATTGATTAGGTAGGAGTTAATTTACCTAAATTATATAGATTAGTAAAAGCAAGTGATGCATAGGCTGTATCCTTCTTTACTATTGAAGGGTATGATGCACCAATAGGACTTGTTGTAATCCTTTATAAAGAATATAAGAAATATGATTTTAGATATGCGCAAGGAATTCTTCCATGTATTTAGAGATTAGCTATTCTTTTAGATTATGATGAAAGTAAAAAATGAAAACAATTATACTAGGAACTGCTCATCTTGAAAGTACTCCAGGAAAATGTTCTCCAGATAAAAAGTTTTTTGAGTTTATTTATTCTAGATAGATATGCCAAGAAGTGAAAGTTCAATTATAGGCTTTAGGTTATAAAGTTTATATTGATATAGAATAGGATGATATGCCTATTTCAACATCAAAAGAACTTATAGAAAGATGTAAAATTGTTAATAGTCTTTAGGTGAAACATAGTAATTGTATATATGTATCAATACATGTAAATGCTTCATCAACAGATGGAAAATGGCATAATGCTACTGGCTGGGAAATATATACTTCTCCAGGAAAAACAGAAGCTGATAAATTAGCTACTTGTATATATGATGCTGCAAAAGCTAATTTTAAAAATACCTAGAAATTAAGAACAGACTTTTCAGATGGAGATCCAGATAAAGAAGCTGAATTTTATGTACTTAAACATACTAATTGTCCAGCTGTCTTAACTGAAAACTTTTTTATGGATTCTAAGAAAGATATAGATTACTTACAAAGTGATTTAGGATATCACCAAATAGTAAGAACTCATGTTGAAGGTATTTTAAAATATATACAAGATTCTAAATAATAAAAGATAATTAAAAATTTTAAATGTTATATGTTATATGGAATATGATAAAATTAATGGAAAAGTGGCTTTTCAAGAAGGGCCTCATAGGTACTTTAATATAGATGATGAATCAATTGTCTATACCTCCGTTACTACTTTAATAGGAAAATATGAACCCGAATTTGATTCAGATTTTACTTCAAAGTATAAAGCCATTGAAAGACTTGTACCAGCTGATGTATGGAAAAAAGAAAAAGGAGGACTTTGGAAATCTCATAAGATTCCAAAAGATTTTTTAGAAGTTTATAATATATCAGAATCTGAATTAAATAAAGTTCAACAAGAGATTCTTGACGAATGGTCTAAAATTAATAAAGAATCTTGTGAAAGAGGAACTAAGATTCATGCTCAATTAGAAAATAGTTTTTATAAAGCTGGTTCTAATATTACTCTTAAAAAATTTGGAATAGGAGGTAAATTTGAATGTAAAAAAGATTATAATGAATTAGATATGGAATATGGAATTTATCCAGAATATTTAATTTATTACGATAATCCTAAACTTGGATTACATATTGCAGGACAAATTGACCTTTTAGTAAAATCAGGAAATGATATTTATATTGCCGATCATAAGACCAATAAAAAAATAGATTTAAAAGGATTTTATAACAGTTCTTCTAGAACTACTGAAAAGCTGAAATATCCTTTAGGAACCTTAGATAATTGTAACTTTAATGTATATCAATTACAATTATCAACTTATGCCTGGATGCTTCAAAGAATTAATCCTAATTTTGTAATTAAAGATTTAATATTGAATCATTATGATCACGATGGCAAGAATACGTTATATCATTGTACCTATTTAAAAGATGATGTTGAAAAAATGTTAAAACATTTTGCTAGACAACAAAAAATAGAACAACAACAAAAGAAGTATGAGCGTATTGAGTATTAATGATAGATTAGCCATATGTAATAAATGCCCTATTTATAATAATGGCAAATGTAATTCAAAACTATGGCTAAATCCAGATACAAATGAAATTAGCACTTATGCACGACCAGGATTCACAAGAGGATGTGGTTGTTTAATAAAGGTTAAGGTTAGAAATATAAATAGTCATTGTATAGCTGGAAAATGGTAAAGAATCTCTTTCTTAAAATACGAAATATTATAGTTGGTAATTGGAGAAATCTAATTGGGTACCAAACAGATGAAACTAAAAGAAGAAGATAGATATGTAAATCTTGTGAACACAATATTAGATTTAGTGGCATAAGAATATGTGAACTCTGTGGTTGTCCTATTAAATCAAAGACCACAGTGGAATCAGAAAAATGTTTAATGAATAAATGGTGATATGGAAAACGGTTTAATGACTGAAAAAGAAAAATTAGCTAACGCTTTAATGAATGCAGAAGGTAAAGAAGGAATTGTAGTAGATATGAGTGGAAAAACATCTGAAGATGTTGCACGTGAAATAAATGTTAAGAATTTTAATAAACAAGTAGATGTTTATGCAGAAAGTTTCAACAAACATACTAAAGAATTAGAAGAAACTGTAAATCAATTATCTCTTAATCCAGAAAATTTAGAAATAATGCCTATTGGTAATTATGTTTTAATTAAAGAATTTTCTACTAATCCTTTCCAAAGAATGGTTAAGAATTCGACTGGATTAATTGTAGATATGGGAGGAGCAGCTCCAGTATTTAAAAATACTGATTCAGGAGAAGTTGAAGAAGAAGAAGCATTTATTTTAACTGGTGCAGTTCAAGAAGTTGGTCCAGAGTGTAAGTGGTTAAAACCTGGCGATGCTGTATTTTATACAAAACCTTCAATGGTTCCAATTCCTTTTTATCGTGCAGGATTAGTATTAGTTAATGAAACTAGAATACTTGCAGTAGTAAATGAATCTTTAAATGAAAGATTTGAACAAATTAAAAATAGAAAATGATGTTAATGAATAATTTAGAAGGAGATAAGATATTCTTCTCTCCTGGAGATATGGTAGAAATGAAACAAGAGATACCAAATAAACCTAAGATGGTTGTTATGAAAATTGAAAGATCTCTTATTAGAAAAGAAAACACTAATCCTTATTTAAGAGGAGTAAGGTGTAGATGGTTTACAGCTGATGGTCATTTACAAGAAGCTGTATTTTCAACAAAAGACTTAATTAAACTATGAGTAAACTTAAGAATATTTTTAAGCAGGCGTAGAAAAACGAAAAATTATAGTAGTAGGGAAAATTAACTACCAATAATTTTTATGTAAATACTAATGGAATGTCTTATAAGGATTTTAAAAAAGCTATGAAATAGAACGGATGGTCAGCTGATAGTAAAGAAGCTAGAGGATTCTTTTATGAACAATTAAATCCTGAGCCAGAAGAAACTATACAAAAAGTTAAAAATCCTTATATAGTAGGACTTGGAGAAACTTTATTACCTATAGACCCAGTAACTCCAACTGGAATTGAGAAAGTTGTAGTAAAAGAGACTTCAACAAAACCTGTAGTAAAACCTACAGTAAATCCTGTAAAAACTGTAGTAAATCCAGTGAAGACTGTAGTAAAAGAAGTTCCAGTAAAAGCTATTCAAAAAGTTAGTTAGCCAGAACAACAAGTTACAGAAGTTACAAAGGTAATAGTTCCAGCTAATTCAGGATCTTTAGACCCTACTTTATTTGATTGGAACAAAATGAACGAAGAATTTGGAGGATTATCTTCAGAACAAGTTTAGGATTTTTTAAAATATTAGCAATTTTTAAAAAATCACTCACATAAACATTATATGTTTCCAGCTTCATGGGGAGCTTATAATACACATTATTTTTAGAAAGGTGGATCTGTTAAACAGACTAATAATCAATAGGATGCTGTAATGCAATTTGTAAAAGCATTAGCTCAAACTTTGCAAGCTGATCCACAATAGGTAATTCAAGCAGCACAATAGAATCCAGAAGCTTTAAAATCAGCTGTTCAAGTATATCAAGATAGTAAAGGTGATATTCAAAAAGCAGCTCAAGCTTTCTCATAGGAACTTCAATCTAAAGCTCAAGCAGCTAAACATGGTGCTAAATTAAATTATCTCAAATCTTTAAAGAATCAATGTGCTGAAGATGAAGAACTTTATTACTATAAAAAAGGCGGTTCAGTAGGCTGTGGTTGTAAGAAAAAAGAACAAGGTAGAGAATTAAAAGAAAAGAAAGAATCTACAGTTTCTAAATTTAAAAAAGCTTGTGGTGGTTTTAAAATGAAATTTCAAGATGGAGGAAAATCTTTAGTAAAGAATGATTCTATTTCAACAAACAATGCTATATTAAAGTTTAAAAAAACAATAGTAAAAAAAGAAGATAAATTAGATCCAGAAACTACTAAAGTTCTTCCAAATGGCAAATATCCTTCCTATTGGACTGCTGATGATAAAATTAAATGGGAAAGAAAATTTGGACCTAAAGATGAAGGTGCACATTATGCTAAAGAAGAAAAGTGTGGTGGAAAAATGAAAAAACATCAATAGGGAGGTAGTTTAAACGGAATCCCTTTTTATTAGAAAGGAACTTCAGGAGTCTTTAAAATAAATCCTAATTAGAAAAAAACTCCTACAAAAGGAGTAACTCAAATATGGGAATCGGAATATTTTTTACCGGAAGAAAATGATTATTATAATTATTCAACTGGGTATAATGACAAAACTGTTATTAATGATATGTATACAAATCCAGATATTTATTCACAAAATAAAGATACCTGGATATTATAGAAAGATTCTATACCCATGACTAGATTAATATCTAATAAATGGGATTAGGCTTTTAATAAAATGAATTCTGATACTATATATAATATTAATCATAAGACATATAGTAATATACATCCTGATTATAATATTATGAAGACTCTTTTTGAAAAAAAATTATCAAAGTATAGAAAATAATAAATTAAAATGTTAATGTAAATATGAATTTAGATGTATGGGATTATGATTAGAGAACTGGAAAAGCAGTACTTATAAATGCTGATTTAGTTTTAATTCAAGAGTTTAAAGCACTTTTAGAACCAGAAAGAAATAAATGTAAAGAAGATCCAACTGGAACTTTTCATTTAAGAGCTGATAGAGAATTTACATACATATATCTTGCCATAGCTTGGAAATCTCCTTATGCAAATTTTAGTGAACAAGAAAGACATTAGGCAGCTTTAAAAGATGGATAGATTACTGAAGAAGAGTGGAATGATCCTACTTTTAGAGCTGCTTGTAGAAAGTACCGTTAGTTGTAGGAGTCTAATAGATATGTTAGACTTCTTCAAGCTGCGGAACTTGTTACAGATAAAATTGTAGATTTCTTCAATAATGTAAATTTAGAAGAACGAGATGAACAAACTGGAAAATATGTAAATAAAGTATCTGATATATAGAAAGCTATGAAAGAAGCTGCTGACTAGATTGAAAGTCTTAAACAGATAGAAGCTTTAGTTAAGAAAGAAATTACTGAACAAAGTTAGATACGAGGTGGTGCTGTTGAAGGATTTATGCCTACTGATTAATGGAAGAAGTTAAAAAGAAAAGAGGTAGACCTAGAAAGAATCCTTCTCCAGAATTACCTGAAGAAATAAAGTCTATAGTAGAAGAGGTTCAGGAAAAACAATAGGAAATTCAACAGCAATTACAAGAAGAAATTAAAAAAGAGTCTCCTGAAGAATCTATTATAGAACATAAAGAAGGAATCTGGGATGTAAAATTAGATGATCCAATACCATATTTTGATAAAAGATTATCTTATGAATTAACAGGATACAGACCTATTACTGAAACTGAAGGTTTAGACTTTAGACCAGAATGGTTTACTGAAGCTCGTGATGTATATTTAAAAACTGGACACTATTGTTCTTATTATCCAGGTTCTAAACTATATAATGATTTCTGGAACGCAGAATATAAAAAATGTAAGAATGGAGTAACTATTAACGGTTATACTCTTACTGGATTTAATTATTATTTCTTGAATTATTATTAGTTACCCAATACCGAATAGGAAAAAGCTGGTGATAGTCGTTCAGTAATCTTTCCTAAGTTTTTTACTTATTAGTATGAATTCTTTCATTACTTTGAACTATGTAGAGCTATTAGAAGGAATGTAGCAGTAATGAAAAATCGTGGTTGTGGAGCTTCAGAGATGAACGCTTCTATCTTCGATTGTTTCTTTAATTGTTTTAAAAATAGTATATGTCTTCTTACAGCTTTTGATAGTAATTATGTAAATAAAACACTTGATAAAATTTGGAATGGAATTACCTTTACTGATGATAATACTGATGGTGGTATGTTGAAACTTAGATAGGTAATAAATACTGCAACTAAGAAACGTGCTACTTATTATAAAATAGTAAATGGACAAAAAATTGAAACAGGTTTTGGCTCACAAATTGAAGGTATTGTTGTTGATAAAGATAGGAAGATGAGAGGTGATCGTGTAAGTATGTTATTTCTTGAAGAAGCTGGATCTAATCCTATATTAGAAACTTCTTTTATTAAAGCTGAAGAACTTGTAACTGTTGGTGGTAATAAGATAGGTGTAATTGTTGCTGCTGGAACGGGTGGTGATGAAGGAGCTTAGCTTGCAGGACTTAGTAAAGTATATTATCATCCATCAGACTTTTTAGTATTGCCATTTCATCATAATTATACAGAATCTGGAGATTGGGTAAATACAGGTTTCTTTATGCCAGCATATATAACAATGAATAAAAAAGGATATGTTGGAGATAGAGGAGAATACTTATTAGAAAAATAGAAATCTTATTATAATGAAAGAAGAGCTTCATTTACAGATCCACAGACTCTTTTAAAACACAAAGCTGAACAATGCTTTACTGCTGAAGAAGCTTTTGCAGCAGAAGGTATTAATAAATTTAATAAAATAAAAATTTCTGAATAGATAATATCTATTAGAATTAAAAAAGAAGCTCCTGAAATTCAAAGGGGTTACATGGAATTTATATATAATGGCCCAGAACGAAAAAGGGAAAATATTACAGGTGTAAGATTTAAACCTCATCCAAATGGACCTATTCATATATTAGAACATCCTGTATGGGAATCTGAAGGATAGGAAAAAGTAAATAATCTTTATGTAGCCGGAATCGATGGAATTGATATAGGAGCTTCAGAAACATCTTCAGAAACTAGAGATCCTTCTAAGTTTTGTACTTTAGTAAAACGAAGAGTATACGGAATGAGTGAACCTACTTATGTAGCTTATTACTTAGATAGACCTGATGATATCAGAGAAGCCTATAAATAGACAATAGGTTTATTAATGTATTATTAGGCATTAGCAAATATCGAAGCATCAAGACTTTCTGTACTTACATACGCTCGTGATAATAAGTTTATGTAGTATTTTATGAGAAGACCTAGAGTATGTTATGGAGATAATATTAAAAGACGTATTGCAAACTAGTACGGAACTACTACAGCTACTGCTATGATTGATCATGGAATTCAATTGGTGGCTGATTATGTAGAAGATTATTGTCATAATATTTGGTTTCCTGAATTTCTTGATTAGCTTAACCTTTATACAGATGAAAATAAAGGAAAGTTTGATATGATAGCTGCAGCTTAGATGTGTGAAATAGGTGATGAAGAATTAAATGATATTATTCCTAAAGAATAGAAAAAATATAAAGAAGAATTTTAGGATATCGGCTATTATAAAGATGAAAATGGATATACCCGATTCGGAGTAATTCCGAAGTAGATTACTTTACAAGCAAGAGCTACTTGGGATTTATATGATGGGAAAAATATAACTAGTAATCCTAATTATAGATGAATAAAATGGAAAAAGCAATCCTTGACATTATTGAAAAAAGGTATAAAAGAAAATATACTGGAGGTGTTAAGGTTACTAAATTAGGAAGTGGTTGGACAGGATATAAAGCTGTTATAGATTTAGGAAATCCTGATAAACGACTTATACAAATATCTGCCGATTTAGAAGCAGAAGATTTTTTAAAGTTTGTTGAACAAGAACTAATTTCCAGATAGTTGCAAAAAGTTCAATTCTTTAAAGGAGTTAAAACAGAACTTGAAAATGACACGAGACGAACTTGTTGATAAAACTAATTTGGCTATTACTGAACTTGTTTATGATAAAACAGATTTAAGGAAAGCCTATAATTATTATAATTGTAAAAGAGATAAGGAACAGTTTAAATATCTTGAAGAGAATTATGGAATAGGATAGCCTACAGCAGTAGAATTTATTCCATTAATTAAGAAGCATATAGATGCTCTTGTTGGAGAATATCTTGATATTCCAATCCTTCCAAAAGTATCATGTAAAGATGAAGATACTGTTAACAATATTTATAGAGAAAAATAGTTAAAGGTAGCTACTGAATGTTTTAATTTATTATAGAAGAATCTTAAAAATAATCTTTTAAGAGTTCTAGGAAATAAAGATATGGTTGACTTAAACATTAAAGAGTAGTTAGACAAATTAATAGAAGATGTTAATGAAAATTTCATTTCTCAATACGAAATAGCAGGTCAAAATGTTGTTGAATATATAATTCAGTCTAGAAATACTGATTTAATAACTAAACTAAAGTAGCTATTTATTGATTTATTAGTAACTGGATTTACTTTCTATAGAGTATATCCATCTCCTTCTGGAAAGAACATTGAAATAGAGTGTTTAAATCCATTAAATGTTTTTCCAGATTTAAATTACGATTCTCCGTATATTAAAGATTCTTATAGAATTGTTGTTAGAACATATTTGACAAGAAATCAAGTATTAAATAAATATGGGAAAGACCTCAAGCGTGAGGATATTAAAAAAATAGAGGATTTATGGCACGATTATTTAGATACTTCGAATTCCATTTATGTTAGAGGTGTCGTAAATTCTTTAGGTGTTCCCGCAACAGACGGAATTAGAGCTGGAGAAGAAGTTACTCCTGGATATCCAGAACAACATTGGCAAAGATATAATAGTAGTCTAATTCCTGTATATGAAGTTGAATGGGTAGAAACAGATAAAGATTTTGTAATGCAAAGATACTCTACTATTCGTATTGGGGATGAAATTTATATATTGAAAGGAAAAGATGATCAAGTTATAAGAACTAAAGATGCTCCTGATAAATGTGGATTAACTGTTAATGGAGTTTGGTTTAACAATAGAAGTGGAAAACCTTATTCAATGGTTAGTGCTTGTATGGTTTTACAAGATAAATATGACTTATGTCACTTCTATAGAGATAAATTAATAGCTAATTCAGGTTCTGTTGGAGATTGGATTAATATGCCTACTCTTCCAGCTTTCTTAGGCGATTCTATGCCAGAAAGAATTATGAAATGGCTTGCTTATAAAAAACAAGGTATTGGTTTAATTGATACTTCACAAGAAGGACAATTAAATACTGGACAAGCTCCTATTAATACTATGTTTAATGGATTTGATGATACTGTTAAAGCACAAGCTGTTTAGGCTATTCAATTAGCAATAGAATCTATAGAAGCTACTGCTTCATCTATTACAGGAGTATTTAGAGAAAGACTTAATGGTATCCAACAAAGGGATGCTGTAACAAATATTCAAGTAGGTATTAATAATTCTTTTACTGTAACTAAACAATGGCATTTCCAAATGGATTTAGTTACAAGAGAAATACTTTTAGATTGTTTGGATTGTGCTAAAATTGTTTACAAAGACGGATTGACAGGAACCTTAATTCTTGGAAAATATCAAAAGTTATTTACAGCTCTTCCAGAATATTTTACAGTTACGGATCATGACATTCATCTAATAACTTCATCTGAGATTAGAAAAGAAATGGAGTAGATAAAGGCTATTGTTCCAGAGTTTGTAAAAGGAGGAATTGTTAGTCCTGATATTATTGTTGATATAATGTCTTCTAAGAGTTTAACTGAAATGAAAACTAAAGTTAAACAATCTATGAAAAAATAGAAAGAAGAAAATAATTAGATTCAACAACTTACTCAACAAGTACAAGAATTACAAAATAACTTATAGTAGGCATAGTAGCAATTACAACAAGCTCAAAATAAAATAGAATCTCTTAATGAGGCTAAACTTCAGATAGAACAACAAAAGATTCAATTACAATATCAAATAGATGACTTTAAAGCTAGAACTGATAGAACCTTTAAGGAAAATCAAGCTGAAAATGATACTAAGAGAACTGAGATAGAACTTTTATAGTTATCTGATGGAAATCCTTATAATGATAAAATAAAGAACTTATGAAAATAAATACCGATAAAAATTGTAACATAGTAATATTTGATGATTTAGAATATCCTTTTAATGACATTGAATATTCAGAATCAGCTTCTTTATATGTTGTTCAATTAAATAAATATGGTAATTCTACTATAATTTATAATAAATTAGATCCTCACACTAATAGTGCAGGAACTCCAATTGTTTTACAACCTTAGGAAGGAGGATTTATTACAGTATGTCACATACTTCTTCCTAAAGGTAATGTAAATGATTTTGATCCTAGAGCTTATACTGAAAAATATGTAAAGGTTAAAAACTTTATTAGAAATTCTTAGATTGATATTCTTTTTGGATTTGATATTCCAGATGGATCATTATATGATTCTAATAATGATGATTCAGATAGCAGTGAAGAAGATATAATAGGAGTTTACTTTACAGACGGAGTTAGTATCTATTATAAAGATATTCAAGGAACAGTTAGAGCAGTAGAATTTTAGGAACTTTTAGAGGTTAATCCAAATACCTTTGCTCTTATAAGATTCATGTAGAATTTCTTCTCAGTTTGCTATCTGAGAAAATGTTATGTATCTTTATGTTAGAAAATATTTAAAGATAGAGGATTTGATAGATGTTTTAATGGGAAAGTTAACTCTCAATTAATATATAAAAGAGATTTAGTTTGGGCAGCTTTAAATGTTATTCAATACATGGTAGATTCTAACCAACTGACAGAAGCTTAGAGATTATTAGAAAGAATTAACGGCTGTAACGGCTTATGCTCTAGTGAAGATACTGGAGAGAAAGGATGCGGGTGTGACTCATGGGATGCTGCAGGTGCTGTCCAAGCTTAATTCCATATTTTGAATTTGAATTAAGTAGTGATATATTTATTCCAAGTGCAAAAAAAGCAAAATTGCCAATTTTGCCTGAAACAGATATTGACTTACTTAAAGACAAAATAGTTTGTGAATACAAATTAATTATTAGTGAATTAGAAAAAGGACGTAAGCCGGATTTAGAATTTCTTTTAGAAGAAATTTCTGTAGTTGATTTAGAAAATGAAATAGATAATCGAGAATTTATTATTCAATATTACTTAAATAACACACAATGATTAAAGAACATTTAGTAAGTGCGTCTATAACTAATGGTGCTGAATGTATATGTAATCCAGAGGTCTTACTTGGAACTAATTACGGTTTATGGAATTTTGAAACTGAAACTGCTCCAAGAGGAACACTTTTAGATTTAAATGCTGCCTGGGAGTTGTTCTTAAGTAGAAAAGGATTTTCAAATGTATCTTATGAAGTTGTAGAACATCATCAACATGAAGTAATTGATGGTGTTGTATATGAGGATGGTGATACTACTTATACTTTATTAGATGATAATGGAAATCCAACTGGAGCAACTTTTACTGTAAAAGCAAATAAAGGCCCTGTTGAACATATAGAATGGTAGGATGGCAATCTTATATTGTATTATACTAAAACCAAGCCGCTTACACAAGAAGATATTGATTCTGGAGTTCCTATCCATTATGTATATGATGAGAACGATTAGCCAATCATAGACCAAGAAACTGGATAGCCACTTATTTATGAGTATGTGAAGATTCCTGTTATTGAAATCTTTGATAATCATGAAACCCATAAGTTATTCCCATGGTTTGCTGATGATGAACATACTGTAAGGTTAAGACAAAATCTTGATGATGATGATAATGACCATCTTGGAGATTTTGCAATTACTTCTGATAGTGAAGTATTTATAGCTAAAGAGAAACATGCAGCAAATACTGGAAATACTTTAGTAAGTTTATAGAGTGTATATGATTAGTTAAAGGTTGATTTAGGAATTAATCCGGTTTATACAGAAACTTAGGATTATACTGATACAGAAGGTGAATCTGTCCATGAGAGAGTAACTGGAAGTAATATAGCTTCTGTACTTCAAACCACAGCAAAAACATCTTTAGTAGCAGCAATTAATGAAGATAAAACTAGGGTTGATAAAACTCATAAATTAATCAATGCTGCTGATTCTTAGACTACTGATGAACTTTTAGCTTTTTGTAAT
>JAEEGL011204397.1_pt1 | contig 37987 bp, 34 predicted proteins | sample 9134231 | NCBI WGS metagenome assembly JAEEGL01 (sample SAMN16246548, study PRJNA631951) | gut metagenome | biome: gut microbiome; feature: rumen; material: fiber-attached | host: Bos | place: Iran: Karaj | collected 2018-10
AAGGTAAGGCTATTAAGCTTCATCCCCTTGTATGTACCGCATTCAATGCCGACTTCGACGGTGACCAGATGGCTGTACATCTTCCGTTAAGCGTAGAGGCACAGGCAGAGTGTCGTTTCCTGTTACTCTCGCCCAACAACCTCTTAAAGCCTTCGGACGGTGGTCCCGTTGCCGTTCCTTCACAGGATATGGTCCTTGGTATCTACTACCTTACAATGCATAAGTATGTCGACAACAGAGATCCCGAATTTACTGATCAGATCGTTGCCGAATATGACTCGATAGATGATGCCAAGAAAGCTTTTGAAGATTACAGAAAGAAAGTTGAAAAGGCCGTAAAGGGCAAGAAGGACGACGAAGCAAAGAAAGCGATCGAAGAGATCAAGGGTGTACATCTTGACAGAAATTCCGTTATCAAGGTTTGTGTAGACCCCGAAAGAGATCGTCGTGTTGTTTGTCGTTTCGTGGATATCCTCGGAAGATATTTCAATTCCATGGATGACGCTTTACTTGCTTACGAAAATAAGGAAATAACCTTCCACCAGGATATTTTCGTAAAGAGAACCGCAGAGTTTGAAGGCGAAAAGGTTGAAGGCTTTATCAATACCACACTCGGAAGACTTTTATTCAATGAAATTCTTCCTCAGGATTTAGGTTACGTAGACAGATCCAAGAAAGAAAACGCACTTGTTCTTGAAGTCGACTTCCATGTCGGCAGAAAGCAGTTAAGACAGATCCTTGAGAAAGTCATTAACATCCATGGTGCAAGTGTTACCGCTGAAGTTCTTGACCATATCAAGGCTATGGGTTATCACTATTCAACCCTCGCAGCCATGACTGTTTCGATTTCGGATATGACGGTTCCCGCTTCCAAGCCTCAGCTTCTTGAAGAGGCACAGCAGACCGTTGATAAGATCGCAAGAAACTATCGCCGTGGTCTTATCACCGATGAAGAGAGATATCGTGCGGTTATCGAGACCTGGAACGAAACCGATGCCAAGCTTACAAAAGACCTGTTAAACGGTCTTGATAAATACAATAACATCTTCATGATGGCTGACTCCGGTGCCCGTGGTTCCAACCAGCAGATCAAACAGCTTGCAGGTATGCGTGGACTTATGGCAGATACGACAGGTAAGACTATCGAGCTTCCTATCAAGTCAAACTTCCGTGAAGGTCTTGACGTTTTGGAATACTTCCTTTCCGCACACGGTGCACGTAAGGGTCTTTCCGATACGGCTATCCGTACCGCAGACTCCGGTTACTTAACCCGTCGTATGGTAGACGTTTCTCAGGAACTTATCATTCGTGAGATCGATTGTTCCGAAGGAAGAGATGAGATCCCCGGAATGGATGTATATGCGTTCATGGACGGTAAGGAAACCATCGAAGGCTTAAAGGATCGTATTCAGGGCCGTTATGCAGCTGAGGATATCTTATCCGTAAACGGTGATGTTATCTGTAAGAAGAATCATATGATCAACCCCGCTAGAGCCGCAAGGATAATGAAGGAAGGCGTGGATGTTAAGGGTAATCCCATTGTTGATGCCGACGGAAACTTAAATCCTAAGGCAAAGGTCAAGGTTCGTAACATTCTCTGCTGTCGTTCCCACAACGGTATCTGCGCTAAATGTTACGGTGCCAACATGGCAACCGGTGAAGCTGTTCAGGTAGGTGAAGCTGTAGGTATCATCGCAGCACAGTCGATCGGTGAGCCCGGTACACAGCTTACCATGAGAACCTTCCATACCGGTGGTGTTGCCGGCGACAGTATCACACAGGGTCTTCCCCGTGTAGAAGAATTGTTCGAGGCACGTAAGCCCAAGGGACTTGCGATCATTGCAGAGTTCGGCGGAACTGTTTCAATAAGAGATACCAAGAAGAAGCGCGAAGTTGTTATAACCGACAAGGATAACAACGAAAAGGCTTACCTGATCCCTTACGGATCGAGGATTAAGGTTCAGGAAGGTGATGAGCTTGAAGCCGGTGATGTACTTACCGACGGTTCCATCAATCCTCACGATCTTTTAAAGGTTAAAGGTATCAATGCAGTTGAAGATTACATCTTAAGAGAAGTACAGCGTGTGTACAGACTCCAGGGTGTTGATATCAACGATAAGCACATAGAGGTCATTGTACGTCAGATGCTTAAGAAGGTAAGGATCGACAACAACGGAGATTCCGAATTCCTTCCCGGCACGCTTGTTGATTATCTTGATTTTGAAGATATGAACGAAAAACTTGTTGCCGATGGCAAAGAACCGGCTACAGGCGAGCGTATAATCCTCGGTATTACAAAGTCCGCTCTTGCAACGGAATCATTCCTTTCTGCAGCTTCATTCCAGGAGACCACAAAGGTTCTTACGGAAGCAGCGATCAAGGGCAAGATTGATAACCTTATCGGTCTTAAAGAGAACGTTATCTTAGGTAAGCTTATCCCTGCAGGTACAGGTATGAAGCGTTATCGTGACGTAAGATTAAGCTCCGATGAGAGATTCAATGCTCTTCAGGAAGAGATCGCAGCCGCACAGAGTATGGCAAAAGAAGGATTTGACGCATCGGAAGATGGTGAAGAATCCGAGGTTATCTTAGATACTATGGACACCGAAGAGGTATTTGACGACGGTGAAACCGTAGAAGATGATTTCGTGGATACCGAAGAATAAGAAATAAAATCAAAAGTCCCGTTTCGAAAGAGACGGGACTTTTTACATGCGAAAAATCAAAGTCAAAAAAAGATCACTTAAATACATCAAGAGAGTCATCATATTCCAAAGAACCTGTGGTCACTACTTCCCAGGAAGTTATCGTATAGAATGGATCACCTTTCTCTTCGGGATACAGAATGGCTATTTCAACTTTTAAAGTCTGTATGTCTGATACAGGAGCAGCAAATGATATAGAGCGTCCTGCTTCTTCAAAGTATCCCTTTCTCGAGATATCCGAATCATAAAGCTTTTTTAAAGCATGATCCGTCTGGGAAAGTTTGTCTTCGATCTCATTGCAGGCACTATAATAGTTTTTGGTATTCTCGGAAACATTTTCGGAAAGCCTGTAATCGGATACGGAACTTGCCAATGATAAAACCGCAAACGATACAAGAGTCAATATAACGAAAATAAACAATATCGAAGAGGTACCTACATTAAAGGAAGGACGGTGGCTTTTACTGTTCATTTCCCGCTACCTCCTTTATATGTTGTTTAAAATCGATGGTATAGATCGGATCGGTCTTTCCCTTTACATAGCAGTTGTATGTAAGGTAGAGAAAATCATCATCCGATGAAGGGATCAGTTCAACCGAAAGATTATCGGCAACGTTATCGGTGATAAGATCTATATGATTCATGAAATCTTCTTTGTATTCATAGAAAAGTTCACCGGTATTTTCTGCATATAAAACAGCGTTGTTTAAGTTGGTAGTATTCTCACCTATAACATGGGCCTTTACAAAAACCTGAAGGCAGACTGCGGCTGTAAGCGAGAAGAAGAAGATTACAACTATGAGTTCCATTAAGAAGAGAGAGATTTTTGAATTTTTCATGATCCTGTTTCCGAAGCGGTTCTCGTATGCACGTAGAGACTGCTTTCTATCCCTTCCGTTGTCGTAAAATCAAAATGATAAAGTGTAGGAGAGATCTGTTCCACTTTATAATCCGATAACGACATTATTTTGTTTCCGAACGACGGATCTATATTCTGGTCGAGTCTTGTGAACATCTCCATAAGTTTTCCGTCATAAAAATATATATAAGTGCAATAATTGACATTTTCGATCTCTTCGGTAAGAAGAAGGGCGTTATTGTCATTGAATCTGCCTACGGAAACCCTACCGTTGGCATCGGCTCTGTGGATCTTATTGAAAAGATAGGAGGTGGCTACACGCGAATCATAGTCTTCACGCATGCTGTTGACTATCTTCTGGTATACGCCCGCCCCCGTTCCTGTGAGCATGATTACGGAAACCGCGAAAACGCAGAATAATGTAATTACAAACACAATATCGATTGTATGTTTTCTCGGTTTATTCTTCACTTCTGTCTCCTTTGAATATGACCGTAACATCGGGGAACAAATTGGAGCCTATCGGTTTGTAATCCACAAAGAACTGATCGGTATCATAAGTAAGCCCGTAGTGATCTTTGATGTAATCAAGACTCGGGGGATATGTACCTTCGACACAATAACAGCTTATGATACTTCTCTCTATCGCTGTTTCCAGCGCTTCCTGCTGACGTTCTGTGGTATCTTCGGATATGCTCGAGATTATAAACAAAAAAGCAACAAGGATAACAATAAAAGCAACGATGGAAAGAGCAAAGCCGTTAATTCGACGTATGAAGTTTTGTTTTTTTACAAATCGATAAACTGCCATATTGTTTTAACCTATATTTGACATTATTCCCATAAGAGGAAGTATGACCGACAAAAGGATGAGCCCTACGATGACCGAAAGAACGATGACCAGAGTAGGCTCGATAACGGAAATGATACCGTTCATTTTCTTGGCGCTCTTTGAACTGTATTCATCCGCAATACGTTTCATTACAAGTTCGGGCTGACCGCTCTTAAATCCGACATCTACAAGACGGTTATTTAAGTTGGAAAAGAAACCGGCTTCTTTTAATGCGTCCGGGAAACTTGCCTGATTCATGATCGATTCTTTGCATATATCGATCTTTTTACATACTTTTTTGTGTTCCACGAGTTCCTTGATCATATCAAGCCCTCTGTAAGTATCAAGACCCGCACTCAGTATAAGAGACATACCGCCTGCAAAACGCTCGGTGGCAACATCCTCATAGAACATCTTTGTAAGGAAAAATCCGGAAAGGATTTTCTTTCCGACACTGCGTCCCGCATGTGTCTTTGAAAAGAAAATATATAATATGATACAAAGGGCGATAAATACGATAAAACCTAAACTGTATCTGTTTAAATTGTTGCCTAAGTTCAGAAGCGAAGCGGCAAAACCCGACATTTCAGAACCGAGCTGTTCAAATACCTGGTTGAAGATCGGAAGTACCTTTGTGACAAGGACCAAAATAACGAGGAACATCATAAATATCATTACAATGGGATAAGTGACCGCTCCGCGTATGTTTTCGTGTATCTCGACTTCTCTTTCGTAATATTCGGCAAGAGACCTCAATATATCGTCGGTGGAACCCGATTCTTCGCCAAGGCGTATGGTATTTACGACATATGTGGGGAATACTCCGGTTTTTTCAAGCGAATCGGATAAGCTTTCGCCTTCCGATATACTGTCATGTATATGCTTAAGTAATGCCTTTGTGCCTGCATCCTCGGTATCGGAGAGAAGTATGCGCATGCTTTCCAGAGGAGTGATAGCCGCATGACTCAAAATTGCCATCTGGGAACAGAAGGCTGCAAGCTCTTCGTTTGTAAGTTGTCTTATCTTGCCCATAAAAGCTTCCCTTTCAATATTAGTAGATATATTTTACGGAGTAATTTGTACCGTCTCCGATGTAACTCTTCAGTTTCTTTTCGTTGGTGGTCGCTCCGAATGTGGGATCGACAAGAGACCATTCTTTGCCGTTGAACTGGATAACACCGTTAAGCCAGCCTACTTCTTCGATGTATACACTGATCCATGCGTGGTATACCATATCTGCGCCCACATATCCGACTTCGAGTCTTGTGGGTATGGACTGGGTCCTCAACATACTGGTCATTACTGCCGCATAATCGAGACAGATACCGGTATTGGAATCAAGTATCTCATCTATATCGGAAATGTAACCGCTGGCAACGGTATCGGCTTTCTCGTAATCGTAAGTGATATGGGAAATGATGTAGTTATATATATTTGTTACTACTTCAATCTCGTCGGTACAGGTAGATGCAAGTTCCGCACCTTTTGCAACGGTCTTTTTCGTGGAGTCAAAGAACACGTACTGATTCGGATAAAGGTACGGTCCGAATTCACTTATACCCGTAAGGCTGAACGAAGAACCGTAAACAATGCTGTACTTTGAATCGACGATATTTTCACATACGTTTATGGAATATTCTCCGTCACCGGACGTAAGCGGTATGGCCGCAAATCCGTTTCGAAGATCGTATGTATAGGTGACTGCATTGGGACCGGTTATCTGGAGTTTTACCTTTTCGCAGCTCCCCAGATAGTTGACCATGATATAGCCTTCCTTGTGATTGGAATAGTCTATGGTGACGTATTCGTTACCGTCCGTAAGCGTGCCGGGTGCTTCACACACAAGGCAGACGGGAGTGGAGTCGCGATAGGTCTTATTGGGATCGGGTGTGTTTCCTCCGTTACCGGGGTTATCGGCGCCGGGAACGTTATTTTTATCATCGGTAACAGAAACCGTATTTAACGGATCCGAATCATCAAAAGAAACGGGCGGAGCGGACTCGCATGCACCAAGTAAAAGAGACGACACGATAACGGCCCCGATGAAATTTTTGGTATTAAGTTTTTTCAAAGGGAGCTCCTTTCGTCAGTCTACACTGAGTACCATCGTGACTTCACGTCCGTCCACCGAATAGATATATATGGTGTAATCATCCGACTGATCACATTTAAAACAAGCGGTATTTGTCCTTCTGATCACATCCGGGTGAACTGTAACGGTACCTTCAAGATCGGTCATATAAGAGGAATTCCTGTCAATGGTACCGCCATCAATAGTCACATAGAAACAGTCGTTTTCAAATCTGTGATCTTTTACGGTAAGCTCTTTGCCACGGTCGGAAATAGACCCTATCAGGTGTCCCACCAAAATGGCAAGCACAATACCGAGTATAATATATGCCATAAAAGTTACCCAGTTGTTTGAAAAGAACTTTATGGCTTTGAGTTTTATTTTTTTTGACTTTGAAACCTTTACGGGTTCAAGGTCTATGGCGTTGAATATATTTTCCAGCGTTTTATCGCGATTGTCTTTGTTCATATCGTCATCTCCCTGGTAAGTGGTGTAAGGTCTACTTCTGCATCACGGCCCGTAAGTGTTCTATCGCCGAGTTAAGGTGTCGCTTTACGGTACTTTTGGAAAGGCCCGTGAGAGTGACGATCTCATCTATTTTATTGTTATTGCCGTATCTTAAGATCACAAGCTGCTTCTCGGTTGCGGGAAGAGTTTCTATTGCGTCCTTAAGGCGTGCATATTCATCTTTTTGGAAAGCATTTTCTTCGGGGTTGGAAAAAGAATCGGTTCCGATGATCTCATCTAAGAGTTCTGAATTGATATCCGCTGAGTCTCCTTTTCTCTTTTTGTCGATATCGTAGCAGACTCTGAAACTTATCTGGTTGAGCCATGCCACAAAAAGAGTCGGATCGTTAAGCTTGCTTATGTTTTTGTATGCGAGGATGTATATTTCCTGAACCGCATCCTCAGCAAGAAATTCATCGCGAAGATATCTGTTCGTGTATGCAAAAACCTTGTCCGAGGTCAGTGTATATAATTCGGCAAATGCTTCCGAATCACCCTTGGTGACTTTTCTGACAAGTTCCGCGATGTAACTGTGTTGATATTCCATTGTATTCCCCTGAAAACACTTATTTGCGTGTCATGAGATTGAACGCAAACCAGACCGCAGTGCGGTTACAAAACATATTATAAAATATTCGACGGAAAAATTAAACATTATTTGACCCCTTTTTCTTTTTTTGATAGTCTTTTTTATTGTAAGGAGAATTAAAAAGAATGTTTGCTTTCATTGATTTTATAAGAATATCGATATTTCGCGCCGCTACGGTATTTGCGGGAGTTGTGGGCGATGATTATTCACTCGTTGTGATCGAAGACGGGGAGACACCTTTGTCCGGAAATATTCCGGATGCTTCAAATGTAGTCATGCCGTCTGTCATGATCGGTTTTATGATCGTTTTGCTCGCTGTTTTGGTAGCCTTTCTTGCGAGAAGAAGGAAACTCATTTCACGACTTTGCGACTTAAGAACGGATAAGGGTGTTACCGATACCCATTATTCATACTCTTTAAGGAAACTTTCCGAAGAGATCGCGGAACTTGAGTCTGAACTTGCGGCAAATATAAACTTGGAAATTTAACCAAAACAAGTCTTGATTTAGCCTTATTTCTTGGGCATATTGTTGAAAGAACACATATAATTTGTTATAATTAAGGATGCTTACAGTTAAGCATCCTTATTCTTTTTGGGAGGGATAATTGATGGACAGATATGATGTATTGATAATCGGTGCAGGGGTTACCGGTTCTTCGATTGCAAGAGAACTGTCGAGATATGACTTAAAGATCGCGGTTTTGGAGAAGGCTTCGGATGTCTGTGAGGGTACTTCAAAGGCCAACAGCGGTATCGTGCATGCGGGCTTTGATGCCAAACCGGGCACAAAGAAGGCTCTTTTTAATTTAAAAGGAAGCCTTATGATGGAAGAACTGTCCGAAGAACTTGATTTTCCTTACAAAAGAAACGGTTCTTTGGTACTTTGTCTTTCCAAAGATGATGAGCCGAAACTTGACGAACTACTTAAGCGCGGTGAACAAAACGGTGTGAAAGGCATAAGGATACTTTCGCATGATGAAGTCAAAGAACTTGAGCCGAATGTTACGGATGAAGTCGTAAGTGCCCTGTATGCTCCGACAGGCGCGATCGTGTGTCCGTTCGGGCTTACGATAGCAATGGCTGAAAATGCGGCTGTAAACGGAGTAGAGTTTTTCCTTGATCACGAAGTTACGGATATTCAAAAAGCCGAGGAAGGCTTTCTTGTAAAAGCGGGCGGAGATAAGTTTATCTCAAAGCTTATCATAAATGCGGCCGGTGTCTGTGCCGATATGATCCACAATATCGTATGCGAAGATAAGATCAACATAGTTGCCAGAAAGGGAGAGTATTGCCTTTACGACAAGAAGGTGGGCAATACTGTTTCGTGTACCGTATTTAAGCTTCCCGGCGCTTACGGAAAGGGCGTACTGGTGACACCTACGGTTCACGGAAATCTTCTTGTGGGCCCTACCGCAGCCGATGTTCCCGATAAGGAAGATGTAAGCACAACGGCAGAAGGGCTTTCAAAGGTGGCAAAGGACGGAGGCGCTTCGCTTGTGTCGCTTCCCGCAAAAGCGGTCATTACTTCTTTTGCCGGGCTTCGAGCCCATGCCGATAAAGGCGATTTCATAATAGGGGAGTCTTCCGTTCCCGGATTTTTCGATGTTGCGGGTATAGAATCGCCCGGACTTTCTGCGGCACCGGCAATAGGGGTGTACGTGGCAGGTCTTATTAAGGATAAGTTATCCGCAAAAGAAAAAGACAACTTTATAAAGACCCGTAAGGGTATACCCAATATGGCTCTTGCCCCGATGGAAAAGCGGCAGGAACTTATAAAAGAAAATCCACTTTACGGAAGAGTAGTATGCAGGTGTGAGCTTGTGACCGAAGGAGAGATAGTGGATTCGATAAAACGTCCTTTGGGTGCAACCACGCTTGACGGCATAAAGCGAAGGACCAGAGCCGGAATGGGAAGGTGTCAGAGCGGATTTTGTTCACCGATCGCTGTAAGCATACTGGCAAGAGAACTCGGTGTACCGATAAAGGATATCACAAAGCACGGAAAAGGTTCCGAATTTGTGGACGATCATAAGTAGGAGGGACGCATAGATGAAAAGAAAAGCAGTGATCATCGGTGGTGGTCCCGCGGGGCTCGCCGCAGCGGTATCTTTAAAGGATAACGGGATCGAAGATGTTTTGATCCTTGAGAGAGGCTCGTCTTTGGGCGGTATTCTTACACAGTGTATTCATAACGGTTTCGGTCTGCATACTTTTAAGGAAGAGCTTACAGGCCCGGAATATGCGGCAAGATTTATAGAAATGGCGGCAGAACGAAATGTCGAGGCTTTACTTAACACCATGGTGGTGGACATTTCTAACGACAAGGTAATAACCTGCATGTCAAAGGACAAAGGAATATTTACGATAGAAGCGGAGAGCGTGATCCTTGCAATGGGATGCAGGGAGCGTCCGAGAGGAGCCTTAAATACTCCGGGCTTCAGGCCTGCGGGTATATATTCTGCCGGTACGGCCCAGAGATTTGTCAATATCGAAGGCAAGATGCCCGGTAAAGAGGTCGTTATCTTAGGTTCCGGTGATATAGGGCTTATCATGGCGAGGCGTATGACGCTTGAAGGAGCAAAAGTCAAGGCTGTTGCGGAGATCATGCCGTATTCGGGAGGGCTTAAGCGTAATATAGTACAGTGTCTTGATGATTTCGGTATCCCGCTCAAGTTGAGCACAACAGTGGTGGATATTAAAGGTAAGGACAGGGTAGAATCCGTAACACTTGCAAAAGTTGACGATAGGATGACTCCGATACCGGGAACCGAGGAGGTCATCCCCTGCGATACGCTTCTTTTATCGTGCGGACTTCTTCCGGAAAATGAACTGTCCGACAAGATGGGTGTTAAGTTAAGTTCCGTTACGGGCGGTCCCATAGTGGATGAAAGTTTAAATACCAATATTCCCGGTGTGTTTGCCTGCGGTAATGTTCTGCACGTGCACGATCTTGTGGATTATGTGTCCGAAGAGGCGGCTCTTGCGGGAAAGTTTGCCGCAGAATATCTGAAAGAAGGCGAAAGGCCGATAAACAGTCCCGAATTTAAGATAGAAACCGGTAAAGGTGTAAGATATACCGTTCCAGTCACCGTTCATCCTGACAGAGCCCGGGATCTTACAACTGTTCGTTTCAGAGTCGGAAATGTGTATAAAAAACCCGAGATATGTGTATATATGGGGGATAAATGCGTACTTCGCCGCAAAAAGCAGATATGCGCCCCCGGCGAAATGGAGCAGGTCATCATAAAAAAGGCAGATCTATTAAACCTTAAAGGCGATGAAAAGATCGTTGTCTGTCTTGAAAATGTACAGTAAAGGGGAGGACATATATGGAGAGCAAAACATTAACCTGTATTAACTGCCCGATGGGTTGTCAGGTGACGATCACATATGAGATGAAGGACGGCCGCATCAACGAGGAGACCATGACGGTTACCGGAAATACCTGCTTGCGCGGAAAGACTTATGCAATATCCGAGGTTACAAATCCGGTGCGTACAGTGACCGGTACGGTGGGACTTTCAAACAGAGAGTTAAGAGTAGTGCCCGTCAAAACAAAGACTCCGGTTCCGAAAGATAAGGTACCGGATGTCGCAAAGGCTTTGGCTGATGTTAAGGTTGAGGCGCCCGTACATATCGGAGACCTTGTGATCGAAAATGTCTGCGGTACCGGGAGCGACATAGTAATAACTGATAATATCGAATAATCGTAAAGGGGATCACGTTAATGAAAGAATATGTTATGGCACTCGATCAGGGTACTACAAGCTCAAGATGCATTCTTTTCGATAAATCGGGAAACATTGTCAATATGGCTCAGCAGGAATTTAAGCAGATATATCCGAAGCCCGGCTGGGTTGAGCACAATGCGATGGAAATATGGTCATCACAGCTTTCGGTCGTACTCGAAGCCATGGCGCTCGTGCATGCCACTGCGGATGACATTGCCGCGATAGGTATCACCAATCAGCGCGAGACGACTATCATATGGGACAGGGTGACCGGAATGCCTGTTTATAATGCGATCGTTTGGCAGTGTAAACGAACAGCCGATTACATAGAAAAAGTCAAGGCAGAAGGCATGACTGAGACCATACGAAAGAAAACGGGTCTTATTCCCGATGCTTATTTCAGCGCCACAAAGATAAAGTGGATCCTCGACAATGTTGAGGGTGTAAGGGCAAGAGCCGAGGCGGGAGAACTTCTTTTCGGTACGGTAGATACCTGGCTTTTATGGAATCTTACAAAAGGGAAGGTCCATGTCACCGATTACACAAATGCATCGCGTACTATGCTTTTTAATATCAATACACTTGAATGGGACGAGGAACTTTGCAAGTACTTTGACATACCCATGTGTATACTTCCAAAGCCCATGAAATCCTCGATGGTGTACGGATTTACCGATAAATATGTACTCGGCGGAGAGATACCGATAGCAGGTATAGCCGGCGACCAGCAGGCAGCGTTGTTCGGACAGTGTTGTTTTGAAGAGGGAGAAGCCAAGAATACTTACGGTACGGGATGCTTTCTTTTGGTTAACACGGGAGATAAGGCCATTTTTTCCGATAACGGACTTCTTACGACGATTGCCGCGGGAGAAGGAGACAAGCCTCAGTACGCGCTTGAAGGAAGCGTGTTTGTGGCCGGAGCGGGAGTCCAGTGGCTCAGAGACGGTATGCGAATGGTCGAGACCGCAAGGCAGACCGAAGAGTTTGCAACCGTTGTACCCGATACTGCCGGAGTGTATATAGTTCCCGCCTTTGTGGGACTCGGAGCCCCGTACTGGGATCAGTATGCAAGAGGAACCGTTGTGGGTGTCACAAGAGGATGCAAAAAAGAGCACTTTATACGTGCCACACTCGAGTCTATCGCATATCAGACATATGACGTTCTTAAGGAAATGGAGAAGGATTCGGGCATTAAGCTTAAATCGCTTAAAGTTGACGGCGGAGCAAGTGCAAATAACTTTCTTATGAAATTTCAGTCGGATATATTGGGGCTTGATGTCATGAGACCAAAATGCATAGAGACAACGGCACTCGGCGCGGCATATCTTGCGGGTCTTGCCACATGGTTCTGGAAAGACAGGGAAGATATAAAGGTGAACTGGCAGCTGGGCCGTAAGTTTGAGCCTTCCATGGAAGAAAAGGACAGGAAAGAACTTTTAAAGGGCTGGAGAGTGGCTGTAAAATGTGCAAGACTTTACGGCGAAGAGATGAATAAAGACTGATAAAAATACCGGGGCAGAAGCCTCGGTATTTTTATGAAAGAGCAATTTTCTTTTTACGGAGTGCTATCAAAAAGCATATAAAATGCACGCTGAAAGTAAGGACCCACGATATCGGATACGATATGTACAGGCTGGTAAGCGTATGTATCGATCTGAATGCGGTGTATATCCAGATTATCCTGAAAAGGCAGGCTCCGCAGAGTGACACGATCGTGGGCATGAGCGAATAGCCTAAGCCTCTTATCGAACCGACCATTACATCCATCATACCGCAGGTAAAATAAGTAAACATTATTATGCCCATACGGATCATACCGTATTCCGTGACGGCCTTTGCATCTGAGGAGTTTGCATATATCGACAAAAGGTTTGGACCGAAAACATACGCGATCACACCGAGTACAAAGCCGATGCCGGATACCATCACAAGACATGTGATCAAAACTCTTTTGATACGATCAAAGTTCTTTGCCCCGTAATTCTGGCTTGTAAAAGAAAGACAGGTGTGATGGAAGGCGTTCATCGACACGTATATAAAACCTTCTATATTTGAGGCGGCGGCATTTCCCGCCATAGCCGATGCACCGAAAGAGTTTACGGAGGACTGGATAAGAACGTTTGAAAGCGAAAAAACGATTCCCTGGAAACCGGCCGGGATTCCGAGTCTTAATATCTGAAGGAATTTGTCTTTTGTAAATGCAAGTTTTTTAAATTCAAGCTTATAGCATTCATCGGATTTGATAAGTGCGCCCATTACAAGGACCGCGGATACTGCCTGCGAAAGAACGGTCGCATAAGCCACTCCGTCGACGCCCATTCCGAATATCACGATAAAAATGACGTTGCAGATCACGTTTAAGAAGCCTGCGATCGTAAGATAAATAAGAGGTCTTTTTGTATCGCCTATCGCACGGAGGATAGCACTTACGAAGTTATATAAAAGACTTACCGGCATACCCATAAAGTAAATCCTTATATAGAGGACGGAAAGCGGAAGAACTTCTTTGGGGGTTCCCATCATTATAAGAAGTTTCGGAGCCATAAAAAAACCGAAGCCCGCAAGGAAAAATCCGCTTATTATCGATAGAAGGACAGCCGTATGAACCGTCTCGCTTATGTCGGATTCACGTCCCGAACCGAAAAATCTCGCAACAAGAACATTGGCTCCTACGGACAGACCGATAAAAAGGTTCACCAAAAGATTTATAAGCGATGAGGTGGAGCCGATCGCGGCAAGAGCGTTGGAACCTGCAAAACGGCCCGCGACCACCATGTCTGCAGCATTAAAAAGAAGCTGCAAAAGGCTTGAAGCCATCAGCGGTATGGCAAATGATATTATTTTGGGAAGGAGAGCTCCCTCCGTCATGTTTATACTGTATTTTTTTGCCGCCATTTTGCCCTCGCTCAAAATGTCTTTGCACACGCGTTAACCTGTATAACAATGTAGTTTAACGCACTTTTTTTGAAAACACAAAGAAATTTTTTGTTAATTTTGCCATATAGTAAAAAAGTACTATATGAGATAAAATCACCCTACACTTACCTGCATACGGATATTAATGCCCTTTTATTAGGGTTGTTAAGTCTGCTATGGAGGTTTTTTATGTATATTAAGATTAAAAAGATCATTACCAAACTTTCGGTTTTATTGGCCGGAGTTGTTCTTGCGGGATCTGTCGATCCCATAGATGCGTACGCGGGTTCTTTTACCCATGTGCATACATCCGCATGCTACAAAAGTGTGCAGAAGACGTGCAGTCACTACCTTATAGGCGGGAAAGAGTATCCCACGAATCATTGCCCAAGATGCGGGACTATGCGGGAATGTTCCCTTTATTCCACTTTGGAGGTGTGCAGGTCGGGAGTACACGGTACTTCTTATCGCGGATGCAAGATATCATGTAATACTTGCGGTTATACGATCCAGGATGACGGAAGTTTCAGTCCCGGAAGCCCTACATACACAGCTACCGAACGTGTCTGCGGCATCGGTGAAGGCGCTGAAGCCGCAACGGTCAGCGTATCCGTATCCGGATCCGGATGGACGAACGGTTCGGTGGGCGTTTCATGCGGTGTTTCCGTAAGCGATCCCACATTTTCGGTAACAGGGATATCATTCAGCGGAGGTGGCGGAGATTCTGCCGAAGTGAGCGAGAACGGTACATATTCTTTTACCGTTACGGGTTCAAACGGACAGAGCGTAACCGAGTCTGTCACGGTTTCAAATATTGATAAGACGGCTCCTTCCTTATCGCTTTCAAAAAGTACCGATGCGTGGACGGAAGGTGCGATAACCATAAGTGCTTCGGCATCGGATGATGCTTCGGGTATACAGGGTTATTCTTTCAACGGCGGCGGAATCGGCGGAGCAAGTTCGTGGGAAGTAACGTCAAACGGCACATATTCGGTAACCGTTACGGATAATGCGGGCAACACATCCACCTCCTCGATAACCGTTTCGAACATAGGGCGCGATCCTCAGGTGATCGAAAGAGAAAGACGCGAGGCCGAAGAAAGACAGCGGGCCGAAGAAGAGAAGCGAAAAGCCGAAGAGGAAAAGAGGAAGGCTGAAGAGGAAGCAAGGCGTAAGGCTTTGGAGGATGCCAAAGAAAAAGAAAGCAAAAACAAAGATAAAGACGCCAAGAATACTGATAATGCTAAAGAAAATAAAGATAACGGGAAAAAAGACAACGATAAAAATGCAAAGGGACCGTTAAAGCCCGATACTTCCGGAAATTCCGTATCCGGTAACGATGTTTCATTAAATGATATCTCCGGAAGTGACATTTCATTAAATGATGTATCGGGAAATCTTATAAGCGTAAATGATAAGACTCCCAAGGATACGGATACAAAGAAGATTGTTAAGACAACCGTTCCGGTTGAGACGGCTTCCGCAGAGAAGGTCTCGGGAATAAGGGCATTGCTTAAGTCGCCTTTGAGATTTATGATGATGGGAATCGTGCTTCTTTTGATCGCGCTTATTCTTTTAACGACATTAAGTTACGTGTATACGACCGAAAACGGAAAATTAAAACCCGTTTCGGCAGTCAGGCTTGTTACCGATAAGAAGAAAATGTTTGTGAGGGTTCCGGCGGAAAAACTAAAAAAAGACACGAAATACAGGATTTTTTATTCACCGTTCGGAAGACTTCTTAAGAAGGGCAGAGATATAGTGGTCGATGTGGACGGATCAAGGTCTCCTTTTGTGGCGGATGACGGCTTAAGTTTTGTGTATAACGGCTAAGGCCTTAGATTGAGCCCGGGGTAATATGCTTGTAAAATAGGACACAATACGATATACTTCTTTGGAAACACCAAAATAAGGTTTAATTTTATCCGATTGGGGACAGATCAATGTGGGAAGACAAAGTTCGTAAGGTTGTGCCTTATACCCCGGGCGAGCAGCCCAAGATAAATAATCTCATAAAGCTTAATACAAACGAGAATCCTTATCCGCCGGCACCGGCTGTAAGAGAGAGATTAAAGGATTTAAAATACGGCGATCTGAGATTGTATCCCGATCCAAACTGCGGATTACTGGTCAATGCGCTTTCGGATTATCATAAGGTAAAGCCTTCACAGGTTTTTGTGGGGGTGGGATCCGATGATGTACTTTCTGTAGCGTTTCTTACATTTTTTAACGGAGACGTTCCTATCCTTTTTCCGGATATTACATATTCGTTTTATGATGTCTGGGCGGATCTTTATCATATACCGTATAAGGTTACGCCGTTAAAGGCTGATTTTTCCATAGATAAGAATGATTATCTTAAGGAAAACGGAGGCATCGTGATCGCCAATCCGAATGCTCCGACGGGTCTTGAACTTGATGTTTCGGTAATAGAAGAGATTGTTTCAAAGAACAGGGACAGTGTAGTGATCGTCGATGAAGCTTATGTGGATTTCGGAGGTACGACGGTGCTTCCGCTTATCGACAAGTACGAAAACCTTCTGGTGGTCAGAACATTTTCTAAGTCAAGGAACATGGCCGGCTTAAGGATAGGTTATGCGATCGGCAGCGAGAAGCTTATAAAGTTTATGTCCGATGTTAAGTTTTCGATCAATTCCTATACGATGAACAGGCCTTCTTTGGAACTTGGGAAATTGTCGGTCGAAGATGATGAGTATTTTAAGGCAACCTGCGCAAAGGTCATAAACACCAGGGAACGTACCAAAAAGGCTCTCAAAGAGCTTAACTTCTCTTTCCCCGACAGCAAGACAAACTTTATTTTCGCAAAATATGATGGACCCGTGAGTCGTGACGATATCGCCGCAGAACTCAGAAAGCGCAATATTCTTGTAAGGTGCTTTAACGGGGAACGTATTAAGGATTATATGCGTATATCGATCGGAACCGATGAAGAAATGCGTGTCGTGATCGAAGCACTGAAGGAGGTTTTACGATAATGTGGAAGAAATATTTCTGGGTCTTTTTTATCTCGATGGTTCCGCTCATTGAGATAAGAGGTTCCATTCCTTATGCTTACTCTGTGGATGGGATCAATTTCCCGCTTGCATGTGTGATTGCGGTAATCGCCAATATGATACCGGTTCCTATCATTTTCTTTTTCGCCAGGAAAGTGCTTGAATGGGGAAAAGATAAAAAGGTCATCGGTAAATTCTTTACATTCTGTTTGGAAAAAGGGCATAAGGGTGGAGCAAAACTCGAAGAAAAAGCGGGAAAAGGCCTTTACTGGGCGTTGTTTTTGTTTGTCGGGATACCGCTTCCCGGAACCGGTGCTTGGACCGGTACTCTTGCCGCGTCCATTCTTGACATGGATTTTAAAAAGAGCGTCATCGCAGTCTTATGCGGTGTTCTTCTTGCAGGTATAATTGTCGGTGTCATTTACGCATTTTTTTATGAAACACTCGGATTCCTTCTTTGATTGCAGGTTAAGGCTCACGCGAGGTAGATTTGGAAGCATATACTGATTTTGCCGCACTTTATGACAGGTTTATGGAGGGTACTCCGTACGATGAATGGTGCGGCTTTTTGGTTAAAGAACTTAATAATGAAGGCATAAAAGACGGGCTGGTGTGCGAATTGGGCTGCGGGACCGGCGCAATGACCGGAAGGCTTCGCGACAGGGGCTACGACCTTATAGGCATTGACATCTCCGAGGATATGTTAAATGTCGCAAAGTCGCATGAAAAGGACGATTCGATACTGTATCTTTTGCAGGATATGAGAGAGTTTGAACTCTACGGTACGGTAAAAGCGATAGTAAGCGTCTGCGATTCGGTCAATTATATCGTAAAGCCCGAAGAACTTAAAACGGTATTTGAACTTTGCAACAACTATCTGGATCCCAAAGGTATACTTCTTTTTGATTTTAATACCGTATACAAATATGCCGAAGTCATAGGTGATCGCACGATAGCAGAGGCGGATGACGATGCCTCTTTTATCTGGGAGAATTTCTATGATGAAGAAACATCGATCAATCAGTATGATATTACATTCTTTACAAAAGAGAACTCAGGATTGTACAGACGTTTTGATGAAACACATGTACAACGCGGATATACGCTTGATGAGATGATAAAGCTTATTGAGGCAGCAGGGCTTGTTTTTTTGAATGCGTATGATGCCGACACATATAAGGAACCTTCCGATACGAGCGAAAGAATAATCATAAAAGCAAGGGAAAACGGAAAATGAGTGATTATATAATAAGAGCAACGGCGGCCAATGCGAGCATAAGAGCTTTTGCCGCTACCACAAAGGAACTTACCGAATTTGCGAGAAAAGCGCATAACACAAGCCCCATAATGACGGCGGCGTTGGGACGCCTTTTAACGGCGGGGGCCATGATGGGCGTCATGCAAAAAGGTGATGCGGATATACTTACGTTAAAGATAGAATGCGGCGGAGAGGCCAAAGGGCTTACGGTTACGGCCGATTCTCACGGAAATGTAAAGGGATATTGCATAAATCCCAATGTTATGCTTCCGCCAAACTCCCTCGGAAAGCTTGATGTGGGAGGTGCTCTGGGTCCCGGTTTTCTTACGGTGATAAAGGATTTGGGCCTTAAAGAACCTTATGTCGGACAGACCATGCTCACTACATCAGAGATCGCCGAAGACCTTACATCATATTTTATGGAGTCGGAACAGATCCCTTCAACCGTCGGTCTCGGTGTGCTTATGGAGAAGGACAACACGGTTAAGGAAGCGGGCGGATTTATAATACAGCTTATGCCTTTCTGCGAGGATCCGGTCATAAGTAAGCTTGAGGAGAATCTAAAGGGTGTTAAATCTGTCACAAAACTTCTCGAAGAAGGAAACAGTCCGGAACAATTACTGGGTATACTCCTTGACGGGCTTGATCTTGAGATAACGGATAAGCTTAATACAAGATTTTACTGTAACTGTTCAAAGGATCGTTTTGCGAAGGGACTGTATTCTCTGGGTCACGACGAGATGCAGGATATGATAAGCGTCGGCAAGGATATAGAAGTAAACTGCCAGTTCTGCGGAAAGCATTATTATTTTAGTGTCGATGAGTTGAAAGAGATAGAATCATTACGCGATTGAGTGTATTATAAAAGTAGCGACTAACAGGCAACCTGTTCACAAATATTGGAGGGAAATATATGAACAAAGCAGCAATGTATAAGTTAAGCTACGGATTGTTTGTGGTAACGGCCAATCGTGACGGAAGAGACAACGGGTGCATCACGAATACGGCGATTCAGGTTACAAGCGAACCCAACAGGATATCTCTTGCCGTCAACAAATCAAATTTCACTCACGACATGATAAAAGACACCGGCATATTTACGGTCTCGGTCATCAGTGAAGCCGCATCCTTTGATCTTTTTAAACACTTCGGTTTTCAGTCGGGAAGAGATGTAGATAAGTTTGCGGATTTTAATGACTGTAAACGGGCAGAAAACGGTACGATGATCATTACAAACGGCACAAACGGATATATTTCCGCAAAGGTTGTAAATACAGTCGATCTCGGAACACATACATTGTTTATTGCGGATGTTACCGATATGGATGTTCTTGCTGATGTACCATCTGCAACATATACATATTATCAGGAAAACATTAAGCCGAAGCCAGAAGCGGTCGGAAAGACAAAGGACGGTCAAACGGTCTGGCGCTGCAAGATCTGCGGATATGAGTATGTGGGAGAGGAATTACCCGATGATTTCATATGTCCGATATGCAAGCATCCCGCATCGGATTTTGAGAAGGCAGTTAGATAGAGAATAAAAGAAATATCAAAGATATAAGGCCCCTGCAGGTTGATTCCTGCGGGGGTTTGTTTTTACCTTTTTACATGCTTGACAGTGGCTTAAGGATGTGATAATTTGTATTTGAGCAAGCGGTTGCGCAAGTTTTGGACATATTTGCGCAAAAACAATTTTTATTTGGATCCCGTGAGGTTATGCTAAGACTTATGACGAGAAAGATATCCGCAAAAATAAGTGCATTTATAGTGGTCGGGGCAGTTTTGTGCGCCGGCTTTTCAGCGTGTGGAGATAAAGGGGATGTTTTTCCCGAAAAGACAGGATATGAATATGCGGCTCCGACACAAAGCGAACAGGCGGGCATATTCGTGGAGCCTGTCGAAGGTATAAGTGATGACTTTATAAGAGGCGTGGATATTTCAAGTGTTCTTTCCGAAGAAAGATCGGGAGTAACATATAAGAATAAAGACGGCGGGGAAGAAGACATCTTTAAGATACTTGCAGATGCCGGGATCAACTATGTAAGAGTAAGAGTCTGGAACGATCCGTATGACAGTAACGGAAACGGTTACGGCGGGGGAAACTGTGATGCAAATGTTGCGGCCGAAATAGGAAGGCGCGCGGCAGAGTATAACATGAAACTTTTTGTGGATTTTCATTACAGTGACTTCTGGGCGGATCCTTCAAAACAGATGGCTCCGAAAGACTGGGAAGGATTAAGTGTTGAAGAAAAAGCCCAAAAGGCTTATGAATATACACTTGCAAGTATGAATACGATACTTGATGCCGGTGCGGATGTGGGCATGGTGCAGCTCGGTAATGAGACCACGACCGGCATGAGCGGTGAGACAAAATGGTCTGCGGCAAGCACTATAATAAAAGAAGGAAGAAGAGCTGTTCTTGAAGCGGGCGAAGCCCACGGTAATCCCGATATCAAGATCGCGATACATTTTACAAATCCCGAAAACTTTGACGGCATAAAAGGCATAATAAGAAGACTTGAAAGTGCTGGGACCGAATATGATGTTTTTGCTCTTTCATATTATCCGTACTGGCACGGAAGTCTTGAGAACCTGACAGAAGTGTTAAGATACGTTGCCGAAAGGACCGGAAAGCAGGTGATGATAGCGGAGACTTCGTACTGCTACACACTTGAGGACGGCGACGGAGCGGGAAACAGTGTAGGCGAGAAGGATCTTTCCAAAGATTATACGGCTTCGGTCCAAAGTCAGGCCAATGCGATAAGAGACGTATTTGCCGCAACCGTTGCGGCGGGCGAAAATGCCATCGGTGTTTTTTACTGGGAACCGGCATGGATACCGGTTGAAGCAATAGATTTTGATTCTTCCGATGCGGATCAAATATATGAATCCAACAAGAAAAAATGGGAGGAGTTCGGTTCGGGCTGGGCTTCATCATATGCGGGCGAGTACGATCCCGATGATGCGGGCAAATTTTACGGCGGCTCATCCTGGGACAATCAGGCATTGTTCGATCACAACGGGAAAGCGCTCGATTCGCTGTATGTTTTTAAGTATTTAAAGTACGGAGCAACTTCGGATCTTAAGGTTGATTTTGCCAATGATATAAGCATTACGGTCAATCCGGGCTCCGACATTAAACTGCCGGAAACCTGTGACGTGCACTTTAATGACAGGTCAAAGAACGGTCCCGCAGCCGTCACATGGAATGCGGAAGAAATTTCAAACGTTGACACCAACAAGACAGGTGAATATACAGTGACCGGAAGCTTTGAGGACGGTACGACGATAACCGCAACGATCAAGGTTGAAAACGTCAACTGGGTTAAGAATCCAAGTTTTGAAGACGAAGACAGATCCATGTGGAATTTCATTTATTCGGGTGATTCGGTCCTCGACTATCAGAAAAAGGAAACAGATTCCTACACCGGTGAATGGGCCATGCATTACTGGCGAAATTCTGAAGTTGAGTTCAGCGCCGAGCAGACGATAACCGGTCTTCAGGACGGCGATTATTACCTGAGCGCTTACATCCAGGGCGGAGACAGCGGCGACGATGCATTAATGTACCTTTATGCGGTATCGGGCGATATGGTGTACAAATGCGATTACGAAGTGAACGGATGGTGTGAATGGGTCCATCCCGAGATCAATGATATAAAAGTCAGCAATGGGGAGCTGACCGTCGGAATATTCTTTAGGGGCGGCAAGGGCGCCTGGGGGACTATGGACGATTTTTACCTTTGTCTTGAAGATTAGACGGTAAAAGAACACGGAATGCATACTGATTTTTGACAAAAATGTTTAAGTCAGGGGTATGACATGGAAAACAGGAAAATTACGATCGATGATGTGGCAACGGCGCTTAATGTGTCAAAGACCACGGTCTCAAGGGCAATTTCCGGCAAAGGAAGAGTCGGAGCCGAGACCAAAGCAAGGATCCTTGAATACATTTCGGAGCATAATTATGTTCCGAATGCTATTGCAAAAGGACTTGCTCAACAGCGTACATACAATATAGGGATCACGGTCCCGGATGATTTTGCGCTTATGGATCTTCCGTTCTTTCAAAAGTGCCTGATGGGTGTCTGCGAATCCGCAAGTGCAGCCGACTATGATGTGCTCGTATCGATGACGGGGACGGACAATATAGAACAGCTTGAACGCCTTATCTATAACAGAAAGGTCGACGGTATAGTGCTTACAAGAACGTTTACAAAGGATCTTCACGCAGAACTTCTGCTTGAAAAGAAGGTTCCTTTTGTGGCGATCGGTTCAAGCCGTCAGCCGGGCATCATACAGATAGATAACGATCATGAAAAAGCGTGCTTTGACCTTACCACAAGGCTTATAACTCAGGGCATAAAGCGGTTTGCTCTTTTGTGCGACAATCCCGCTTACATGGTCACAAAGAGCCGTATGCAGGGATTTACTTCCGCCATGGAAGAGGCGAAACTTCCGGAAGATTACGGGCTTATCTTTGATAACTGCAATGAAGACAGCGTTGATTATATAGTCGACCGAACCCTTAAGACCGATGTCGAGTGTATATTATGCATGGATGATTCGATCTGCGTAAAGGTTTTGGACAAATTAAAGCGGAACGATCTTGAAGTCCCCGACGATATAAAGGTTGCTTCATTTTATAATTCAAGCGTGCTTGAAAGAAACGTTCCGTCGATCACGTCGCTTTCTTTTGACGCAAAAGAACTCGGAAAGACAGCCGCGAACACGCTCCTTAAGATGATATCGGGCGAGAACGTGCCCGAAAGGACGCTTCTCGGATATGAAGTCATGATGAGAGAATCCACCAGAACAATACTCGGAAAGGATGCAAGAAGATGAAAAACAGATTTATAGTAAACATTATCCACCGCCCCGAGATGGTACCGGAATATGCCGAAAAGGTAACGGGGCACGGAAAGGCTGAGGATATAGGCAGAAAGGCTCTCCTTACCGAGTCTTTGGATATATTTAAGACTCAGCAGCAGCTTGCTCATGAAAACGGATTGAAGACCACGATCCAGATGACATATGCGAGTCTTTTCAATGCGGAAGCGGTTTCGCTGGCAAAAGAGCACCACGAGAAATACGGCGACGAGATCGCACTTACGCTTTTGGGTCTTCCCTGCAATGAATTTCGTGAAAAGTACAAGACCAAGGACTTCTGCATATGGATGTTTTCGATGGAAGACAAGATGTCCATCGTGGACGATGTTTTTGAAAAGTTCCATGATTGCTTCGGTTTTTATCCCGAATCTACGGGTTCATATTATATGGACGCCGAACTTATCAATTATATAAAAGAAAAATACCCTTCCGTTAAGTGTGCCGTGGCAACTTGCTGGGAAGAGGGTCCCAAGGCTTATCATACATGCAACAATTCATGGTATACGCTTATGGACGGCGGCCCCTGGGCTCCGTGGATCCCTTCAAAGGTCAATACCCACGCACCCGCAGCCAATGAAAAAGAAGACAGCGGAATAGTGGCTATTCCCCATCTTTCGAGAGATCTTCTTGCATGCTATGACGGAAACGGTTCGAATTTCGGAACTCATCCCCAGAATGTATTGCGCGGAATGATATACGACAGTAAGACCTGGGAGTTTCCTTACTTTTTCAATCTTGTGGATCAGTACAGGGTACTCGGTGATTACAATAACGGCATAGCCTACAACATGGTATTTGTGGGTCCCGGCTGGATGAATAAGATGGGCCGCTGGGAAGCACCCTATGAACTTTTAAAGAAGTCATATTCGGACGGTATGGCTTATTACGGCGAACTTAAGAAAAAAGGCGAGCTTGAAGATATGAGCATGTCGGAATTCGCAGATTTCTGGCGTGCGAACAAGCGATACACCGAACCCGAATGTGCACTCTGGAAAGATATCCTCTACGGTTCGGACAAGCAGATATTCTGGTATTGCGATCCGTATATGCGCGCATGCGTTAATATGGACCAGGGCGGTGCGATCACGGATCTTCGCCCTTATGCCGCAAAGCTTGAGTGGCCGGTGGGAATAGGCACAGATCATGTACAGGATGCTTCATATCCTTTCCTTATCCAGGAAAAGTACCGCGCGGGATTTTTTACCCATTACGCCGGAGAAGGAACCATAAGAAGCGCCAAAATCTGTCATAACGGTGAAGAAGTGGATCTGGCTCTGTGCCGCACTAAGGCGCGCTTCGAAGAAGAAGCGAAGGCCGATGGCGGAAAGATCAGAAGACTTGTGTTAGATCCTGTTGATATCGAATTTGAGGATCTTACCGTAACGCTTCAGACCGTGGTTTCTTTTGATGAAGGTTCTTCTTCGATCAAATTCGAAAGAAAGATACTTAAAATGTCGGACCCCGATGCTGATGTTACGATCAACGAGTATATGGTCGCATGCTACGGCACGACCGAATACCCGGAAGATATGAAGTGCGTAAAGCTTTTTGCAACGGGCAAAGAAACAAGATCGATTGATTATGAGTACAGATGCCGCGAAGAATATCTTGATGATGCGAGCGAAGTATACGCGACGGTAGGTGCCATCAAGACAAGAGTGGGACTTAAGGCCGAAGGCAGTAAGAAGGTCGGCTACATTAAGGAAGGTTATGCATTTTCACCCATGTTCACACTCGGATATACGGGAACACTTAAAGATAAGGAGGTATTTACGACATGGCTCAGTCTGGCAAGGGAAGATTAAATTATCGCTGCCCCTCATGTTTTATGAGAGACCTCGACATAGATATGTTTTACGATAAAGAAAAGAAAGAATATTATTGCATACGATGCCAGTACAGGGGCAGCGAGGAGGATGTTCTTAAGAAAAACGAGATGGCAAGATTTCGTTACGGTTTTATAGGTAAGCGTTTTACCATGGAGGAATTAAGGAGTTGACGGACTTTATAAAAGGCATGGATGTTTCCAGCCTGATAGAGGAAGAAGCCTGCGGCGCAAAGTATTACGACTTAAGCGACGCCGAAGATCTGTTTCATATATTAAAGAGGCACGGCGTAAATTCCGTAAGACTGCGCCTTTGGAACGATCCTTACAGTGAGGACGGTAAGCCTTACGGAGCCGGCACAAACGATTTTGAAAAAACGGTCATTCTCGCAAGAAGGGCAAAAGAAGCGGGCATAAACTATCTTCTGGACTTTCATTACAGCGACTTCTGGGCGGATCCCGGCAAACAGACCGTACCGAAAGCATGGAAGGGCAGCACTGCAAGAGAACTTGTAAGTCATGTTTACGATCATACCCGTGAGATCCTTACAAAGCTTAATGCACTTGATCTAAGACCGTTCATGGTGCAAGTGGGAAACGAGATCACGAACGGATGCCTTTGGCCTTTGGGAAACAGATATTATGAAAGACCTTCGGATGCGGATGATACATATTTTAATCCGATACTCAAGGATATTTTAAATGCGGGTATAAAGGCAGTAAGAGAAGTGTGCCCGGGCACGAAGGTCATGCTCCATCTTGATAACGGAGGCAATAACGATCTTTACAGAAGCTGGTTTGACGGATATTTTAAGGCGGGCGGTGCGGATTTTGACGTAATGGGTCTTTCTTATTATCCTTTCTGGCACGGCAATCTTAAAAAACTTGAATACAATATGTTCGATATGGCAAAAAGATTTCATAAACCGATGTATCTTGCCGAGGTATCCATGGGATATACCATGGAGGATTATGCCGGATACGAGGGACTTGATCCTGAAGAAAGAAAAGGATATGCCACAAAAGAAGATCTCATAAAAGACCTTGATTACCCGATGACCGTTGACGGTCAGAAGACTTTCATGGAACATATAAACAAACTTCTTAAATCTCTTCCGGACGGGCTGGGAAAAGGCTATTACTATTGGGAGCCTGCGTGGATACCCGTAAAGGGCTGCGGATGGGCTAATGAGGAAGCTCTTATCTATATTGGCGAAAAGGGACCCGGCGGAAACGAATGGGCCAATCAGGCTTTGTTTGATTACGACGGACATATTCTTCCGGCGCTTTTGGTGTAATAAAAAAACAAAGAAAAATGCAATTTTGTGTTGCATTTGATTTTGAGATGATATAATATGATTTCGGAAATTTAGTTAGGTATGCCTAACTAAATTTTTGACCGCAAAGTTAGGTAAGACTAACCATTTTTTTAACCCATCGGTTAGACGCACCTAACTGATTTTTAAATAACCGGTTAGACACATCTAACCAAAACGATAAGTATATATATGGAATAATCACTATGGAGACAATGACAGCTATGACATTACTTAACGCAACAGAAGGAAAAACTTACAGCATAAAGGATGTTAACACCGAAGACGATGACATGAAGGAATTTCTCTTCAGACTCGGCTGTTACAGCGGTGAGCCGATAACGGTGATCACAAAGAAGCGCAAGCATTCGATCGTTGCCATCAAAGACGGCAGATACAGCCTCGACAATAATATCTGTGAGGCTATCGTAATTTAATAAGGGTACAACTGTTTAACCGACAGCTACCATATAGATCTTCATTTACAGTACAGAAGAGAGGAAAGAAAAAGTTATGAGAATCGCATTCGCCGGTAATCCTAACAGCGGTAAGACCACAATGTATAACGCACTTACCGGACGTAAGGAAAAAGTAGGTAACTGGGCCGGAGTTACCGTCGAGAGAAAAGAAGGACCTATTAAAGAGGAATATGCAAAAGGCAAGCAGCTTACGGCTGTCGACCTTCCCGGTGCATATTCAATGTCTCCCTTCACTCCCGAAGAAGGTATCACAAGTGAGTACGTTCGTGATGAACATCCGGACGCAATAGTAAACATTGTTGATGCAACAAATTTAAGCCGAAGCCTGTTCTTTACGACACAGCTTCTTGAACTTGGGATCCCTGTTGTAGTTGCCCTTAACAAGAGTGATATAAACGAAAAAGAAGGCACAAAGATCGATACCGCCGCTCTGGAAGCAAAGCTCGGCTGCCCGATCATTCCCACAAACTCTATTGAGAAAAAGGGACTTTCGGAAGTCATAGATAAGGCGGCAAGCCTTGAAGGAACGGTACAGAAGGCTCCTTATGTTCAGCCGGAAATCGACCTTCACGATAAGGCAGCAGTCGACAGAGAAGACCGTAAGCGTTTTGATTTCGTAAATCAGACGGTCAAGGCCGTTGAAACCCGTAAGGTTCTTTCCAAGGAAAAGAACGCCGGAGATACAATAGACTCAATAGTTACATTCCCCATTGTGGGCATTATCATTTTTGCAGTCGTTATGTTCGGTGTGTTCTGGGTATCTCAGTCATTTTTAGGTCCCCTTATCGCAGACTGGCTTGTAGGCTGGATCGAAACTTTCCAGGAATTTGTAGCCGGAAAACTTGAAAACAGCCCGGCACTTCTGTCAACTATCATAGCAGACGGTATCATCGGCGGTGTCGGTGCCGTTGTAGGTTTCCTTCCGCTTGTTATGGTAATGTACTTCCTGCTCGCACTTCTTGAGGACTGCGGTTACATGGCCCGTGTCAGCGTGGTTATGGATCCCATCTTTAAGAGAGTAGGTCTTTCGGGTAAGGCAGTTATCCCGATCGTGATCGGTACAGGCTGCGGTATTCCCGCCATCATGGCCTGCCGTACGATCAGAGACGAGCGTGAAAGACGAGCATCCACAATGCTTACGACTTTTATCCCCTGCGGTGCAAAGATCCCCGTTATCGCTCTTTTTGCGGGCGCATTCTTTAACGGCGCAGGCTGGGTAAGCACGGTAAGCTATTTCATCGGGATCTTACTTATATTCCTCGGTGCGCTTTTGATCAAGTTCGTTACAGGTTATAAATACAGAAAGTCATTCTTTATCATGGAGCTTCCCAAGTGGAAGGTTCCAAGCCTTAAATTCGCATTCGGTTCAATGCTTGAAAGAGCAAAGGCCTATATCGTTAAGGCAGCTACCATCATTTTGATATGTAACCTTGTTGTTCAGCTGATGCAGTCCTTCGACTGGCACTTCCGGGTAGTCGAAGAGGGCATGGAGAATACTTCAATCCTGGCAACCATCGCAACACCTTTCGCTTATCTTCTTATCCCGATCGTAGGTATCTTTGCATGGCAGCTTGCCGCAGCGGCAGTTACGGGCTTCATCGCAAAAGAAAACGTTGTCGGTACTCTTGCTGTATGCTATGCGATCACCAACTTTATCGATACAGAAGAACTCGCACTTACCGGCGGAGCAAACGAAGTTGCGTCAGTTATGGGTCTTACGACCGCAGCAGCTTTGGCATATCTGTTCTTTAACCTTTACACACCGCCTTGTTTCGCAGCGATCGGTGCCATGAACTCCGAGATGCACAACGCAAAGTGGCTGTGGGCAGCGATCGGACTTCAGCTTGCCACAGGATATACGGTTGCCTTCCTTACCTACCAGATCGGCACTCTGATCACCGAAGGTAAGCTTGGCGCAGCATTCGTACCGGGGCTTATCGCAGTTCTTTGTATCTGTGCGATCGTGGCATTCATAGCTCACAAGAGCCGCGCAAACTTCGACAAGCAGTACGAACTTCATGCCAATAAAGCGGCTTAAGCTTTTACGGAAGAACCGATTATGATATCATAATATGAAAGGAGGCTTTTTATACGGATATGGCAACGATCATTGCTGGAATATGTCTTTTAGCCATCGTTATATGGGCGATAAGTTATATAGTCAAAGAAAAAAAGAAGGGGAATGCATGTATCGGATGCCCTTATTCGTCAGCCTGCTCAAAGTATTCGTGTTCGCACACAAGCAAAAAGAACGCAAATATGAACGGAAGTTCACTTCATAATGACACTCAGTGATAGATCGAGGGAATAAAATAATGTGACACACAGTAGGGCACAACTATTGTGTGTCACATTTTTTTATGGTAAAATTCTTTTGTCCGCGGATATAGTACATCGGTAGTACATGAGCTTCCCAAGCTTAGGAGGCGGGTCCGACTCCCGTTATCCGCTTTTTGTTTTTTAAAACAGGGGAAAGTGTTATGAAGAAAAAGGGAAACGGCAGGAAAAAACTTTTCGGTCTTTTTGCAATAGGTTCCATGTCTGCGGCCGTTGCGGGGTGTTCTTTTTCACCGCACGGTAATGAGCCGGTGGAAATCTATGGTCCTCCCGAAATGTTCGATGAGGATTACGATCCCGAAAATGAAAGCAGGGAGAAGATATACGGTCCTCCCGAAATATCCGATCAGGATTATGATCCCGAAAATGATAATCCGGAGGAAATATACGGACCTCCCGAAATGTTCGATCAGGATTATGATCCCGAAGAGGCAGAAGTGGAGACTATTTACGGACCTCCCGAAATGTTTGAGGATGAACCCGTAACTCCGAATACCGATGATTGATAAAAAGGAGTCTGCAATCAATGGTTGGCAACAGCGGACTTTCAAATAAAATAAAAAGAATTCATATGGATGAGCTGGCACGGTACAGGGACGAGAAACTTCGCCAAAATCCCGTGCTACGCTCTCTTTTTTTGGAACTCACTTTTAACTGTAACGAGCATTGCAGACATTGCGGTTCAAAGTGCGGGGATAAGAATGACAGGGCCGGAAAACCGATGAGTTTGGAAGAGTGGAAGGGTGTGCTCGATCAGGTCAAAGAAGATTTCGACATATCACGTTTAGCCCTGTGCGTGACAGGAGGCGAGCCGCTTCTTTATCCGGATTTTTTTGAACTTATGGCGTATGCGAAAAGCCTTGGATATAACTGGGGCATGACCACAAACGGAACGCTCATAAACGATGAGATCGCCGAAAAACTTTATGAGACCGGCATGAAGACGATATCGGTGAGCGTCGACGGTCTTGAAGAAACTCATGATTGGTTTCGTGAAAGCCCGGGCAGTTTTAAAAAGACGATGGAAGGCGTTAAGTGCCTTTTAAAACATAAATTTAAGCATGTTCAGATCACCACGGTCGTTCATAAGAAAAATTACAAAGAGCTTGATGAAATGTATGAGCTTATCTCAAAAACCGGCGTAAGGTCGTGGAGGGTCATAAACGTTGAGCCTATCGGACGAGCTAAGGATACCCCGGAAATCATGCTTTCAAAAGCGGAGTACAGGGGTGTCATAAGGTTTGTGGAAGAACACAGGTACATGGGAAAGATGGAAGTCTGCTACGGCTGCAGCCATTATCTCGGCGTTGAGCATGAAAGAGAGACCAGAGGCTGGTATTTTCTTTGCAGTGCCGGTGTTTATGTGGCAAGTATCATGAACAACGGAAATATCGGAGCGTGTCTGGATATCGAGAGGCGTCCGGAACTTGTGCAGGGTAATATCCGTACGGATCGGCTTAAAGATGTCTGGGAAAACGGATTTGAGATCTTCAGGACGGATTTCAGACAGACGGGGAAATGTGCAAACTGCAAGCAGTATAAGTACTGTAAGGGGGACTCTTTCCACACATGGAATTTTGACAGGATGGAACCGAATCTTTGCATGTATAAGGTTTTGCATCCTCTTGGGTAAAATCTGTTTATAATAATAGAAATACTGTATGGTACAAAGAAAAACTGTGTGATAGAATTATTGATGTAGGTTAAACTAACTGTTTCCAGGAGGATAATGGTCATGAAAAAGTTTTCTGTTAAGACTATCGTTGCTACCGGTATCGGTGCCGCTCTGTTCTTCGTATTGGGACGTTTCGTAGCGATCCCCAGCGGTATTCCGAATACCAACATTTCCATTCAGTACGGCGTGCTTGCATTTATCGCAGCAGTGTTTGGCCCTATCGCAGGTGTTCTTGCAGGTCTTATCGGCCACTTCTTTATCGATTTCAGTTTCGGTTGGGGAGTATGGTGGAGCTGGGTTATCGCATCGGCGTTCTTTGGTTTCATGATGGGCTTTGTGGCAAGCAAGATGAAGATCGATGAAGGCCAGTTCGGCAAGAAAGATATTCTCATCTTCAATGCTGCTCAGATCGTTTGCCATCTTGTTGCATGGGTAGTGATCGCTCCCGTACTTGATATCCTGATCTATCAGGAGCCTGCCAATAAGGTATTTCTTCAGGGTCTTGTGGGCGCAGGTATCAATATCGTAGCCACCGCTGTTATCGGTACACTTCTTTGCGTAGCATACGCAGCAGCCATTCCGAAGAAGGGCAGCCTTAAGGAAGAAGAATAAGATATATTAAAATATTGCAGGGCGGGATTATCCTGCCCTGTTTTAAGTTTGCGGTACAGATATGGAAGATTGTTTGTTAAGCTTTGAAGATTTCGGATTTCAATATAATGCGCAGCAAAAGCCCACGCTTTACAATATAAGCTTTTCGGTAAAAAAAGGCGAAAAGATCCTTATAGCCGGGCCGTCCGGCTGCGGTAAGTCGACGCTCGTTCATTGTATAAACGGGCTTATTCCTTTTTCTTACAAAGGTCAGATGACCGGAAGTTTAAAGATAAAAGGAAAAGAAACAAGAGATTTAAGTTTATTTGACCTTTCAAAAAGCGTAGGCACGGTTTTGCAGGATTCCGACGCCCAGTTTGTGGGCCTCACCGTTGCCGAGGATATAGCATTTGCTCTTGAAAACGATTGTGTGGCTACGGAAATGCTCAAAATAAGAGTTCCCGAAGTGGCCAAACTTGTACATATAGAAGATTTTTTGGATCATGCTCCCGTAGAACTTTCCGGAGGACAGAAGCAGAGGGTATCGCTTGCGGGCGTACTTGTGGATGATGTGGACATACTTCTTTTCGACGAGCCTTTGGCAAATCTCGATCCCGCTACAGGCAAGCAGGCGATAGAACTGATCGACGAGATGCAGAAAAAGACAGGTGCGGCGGTCATTATCGTTGAGCATCGTCTTGAAGATGTGCTCTATAAGCCCGTGGACAGGATCATACTCATGGGAGAGGGCAGGATCATAGCGGATACTACTCCCGACAGGCTTCTTTCAGGCGGATTTTTGAGCGAAAACGGTATAAGGGAACCTTTATACATAACCGCGCTCAAATATGCAAATGTTGAGATAACACCTTTAATAAAGCCTTCAAGTATTAAGAGCATAAAGCTTTCCGATGAGGATAAGCTTAAGGTCAGAAACTGGTACATGACCGCAAAAGCCGCAGAGGATAAGAAACTCGGCGGCATGCTTCTTAAGACCGATTCCGTTAAATTTGCTTATGATAACGGCCATGTCGCCTTAAAGGGTATCACAGTGGCGGTCAAAGAGGGAGAAATGCTTGCTATAGTCGGCACAAACGGCGCGGGCAAATCTACCTTTTCAAAGGTCGTGTGCGGCTTTGAGACACAGCAGGAAGGCAAGATCTTCTTTAAGGGTGAGGATATAGAAGGTCTTTCGATAAAAGAACGCGCGGATCATATCGGTTATGTGATGCAAAATCCCAATCAGATGATATCCAAGGTCATGATCGCCGATGAAGTTGCGCTCGGATTAAGAACAAGAGGCGTTCCGGAAGACATTATCAGGGAAAAGGTCGAAAAAGTACTTAAGGTATGCGGACTTTGGCCGTTTCGAAACTGGCCGATATCGGCACTCAGTTTCGGTCAGAAAAAGCGAGTGACTATTGCTTCCATTCTGGCGCTGGACCCTGAGATGATAATACTCGATGAGCCGACCGCGGGGCAGGATTACAGGCATTACACGGACATAATGGAGTTTCTTCTTAAACTCAATCAAAGCGGTATCACGATCGTGATGATCACGCACGACATGCATTTAATGCTCGAATATGCCGATAGGGCTATCGTGTTCTCAGACGGGCTTATCATAGCCGACGACACCGCAGCCCATATACTTACCGATAAAGAGACGGTTGATAAGGCAAGCCTTAAGGAAACTTCGCTTTATGAACTTGCGTTAATGTGCGGTATTGACGATCCGGGCGACTATGTTAAGCGTTTTATAGATTATGAGAGGGAGGTTATGAGATGAACAATCTTTTCAATTATATCGACCGCCCTTCACCTATACACAGACTCACGGGTGCGACCAAATGCGTCTGCCTCCTATTATGGAGTTTTGCGGCAATGTTCACTTACGATACAAGGTTTCTTTTCATATTGTCGGTCGCCTCATTTGTGCTTTTAAAGGTCTCGCGCATAAAGTGGAAAGACGTTTCTTTTATGATGGTGTTTACCGCGGCTTTCCTTTTGATGAACAATATCCTGGTGTATCTGTTTTCACCACATCACGGTACGGAGATCTACGGGACGTGCACATATCTTTTCGGACTTACGGGTAAATATGCTCCTACGGCGGAACAGCTTTTTTACCATTTGAACTATTTCCTTAAGTATACCGCCACGATACCGTTTATCCTCTTGTTTGTATGCACCACCAATCCAAGTGAATTTGCGGCATCGCTTAATAAGATAGGGGTTAAATACAGTGTGGCTTATTCGGTTGCTTTGGCTTTAAGATATATTCCGGATGTTCAGAGGGAGTATCACGATATTTCCCAGGCTCAGCAGGCCAGAGGCATAGAGATGAGCAAAAAAGCGACACCGCTTAAAAGGCTTAAAAGTGCGGCTTCGATCCTTGTACCGCTTATCCTTTCAAGTATGGATAAGATCGAAACGGTATCAAATGCGATGGAGTTAAGAGGATTCGGCAAGAACAAAAAGCGTACCTGGTACATGGGCAGGAATTTCAAGCCGGCGGACATCGCGGCTATGGCAGTATGTATTTTGCTTGTTGCGATCTCTTACGCGCTTAATATATTAAACAAAAGCCGCTTCTACAATCCGTTCATTTGACACAAAAGTTTTGAAAAGATCTGTATTTTACAGTATATTATTAATGTGATCGGGCTTGCCGAGATACATTGACAGTGAGAGGTAATATTAATGTTTGTTCAATCCGGTGATTTTATAAGGCTTATCCTTGTTATAACGGGTATCGTGATGCTCTTTATCACGATAGGAAGTCTTGCCAAAAGAAAGATGGTGGAGTCTTTCTGTCTGGCATGGGGCGTCGTTTCGATAGCTTTAATACTTGCCGGGATCTTGGTACACCCCACGCACTGGAATGATTATATAAGTACGGCCGGTCTTGTTCTTTTGTTTATAATCTTTTACGGAGGGTTATACGCCGCGTACTTCGTAAGTCTTAAGATATCTGAACTTACAAGGAAAAATCAGGAACTTGCCATTCAGGTCTCTCTTTTAAACAGCGAAAGTGAAAAAGTAAAGCGTCCCGACGGCCATGATGTTTTGATCATCATCCCGGCTTACAACGAGGCAAAGACGATAGAGCCGGTGCTTGAAAGGCTTGAAGCTCCGGAAATTTCCGATTTTTGCGATGTACTTGTCATGAACGATGCATCGTCCGATGCAACGGAATACATTGTAAAAGAACACGGTCACAAGGTTGTGACGCATATATTTAATCTTGGATACGGCTCGGGACTTCAGGCAGGCTACAAATACGCCGAAAGAAAAGGCTATGAATACGTCATCCAGATGGATGCGGACGGACAGCACGATCCGTCAAACATTCAAAACATATACAAGGCTCTTACCACCCCCGACGAAAAAGGCAATTGTCCCGACATAGTGATAGGTTCGCGATTTGTAAAGGATGCGGTTTCTTTTCACGTTCCCGTTACCAAAAAGATCGCATTTGTGCTGTTTCGAGCTTTGATAAAGTGCGGAGGCGGGCAAAAGATCATGGATCCCACATCGGGACTTCAGGGTTTAAGCAGGCGGACTTTCAGCTATTATTCGGGTTATTCGCATTTTGACGATAAATATCCCGATGCCAACATGCTCATGCAAATGCTCATGCTTGGGTATACGGTAAAAGAGATCCCTGCCGTAATGTATGCAAGGACCGAAGGAAAGAGCATGCATTCGGGCATCATAAAGCCGATACTTTATATGTTCAGAATGGTATTTTCGATAATGGCGGTCTGGGCCAGGGTCAAAATCTTTAAGATGGACAGGTAGATTGTTGCAATTAAGCATAAAGAACATTAAAATGAATTGATCATATCTTTTTATAAGGAGAGAGGACTATGTCCGACGAAAATTTAATGCCTGTAAGCGAAGAGGCAGAAAACACCAATTTTATCTATAACTTTATCAAGGAGGATATTTCTAAGGGCGGTCAGTTTGAGGGTAAGACCGTGCATACGCGTTTTCCTCCGGAACCCAACGGATATCTGCATATAGGCCATTGTAAGGCACTTTGTATAGATTTCGGTATGGCTGAGCGTTTCGGCGGTATCTGCAATTTAAGAATGGATGATACAAACCCCGCCAAGGAAGACACCGAATATGTGGATGCCATCAAGCAGGATATCCACTGGCTCGGATTTGACTGGGGCGACAGATTCTATTACGGTTCGGATTATTTTGAAAAAGACTATGAATATGCGATAGAGCTTATAAAGAAGGGGCTTGCATACGTATGTGAGCTTACTCCCGAGGAGTTTAAGGCAAACCGCGGAGATACATCCACTCCCGCGACCTCTCCGTACAGAGACAGACCTATAGAAGAAAACCTTGAGCTTTTTGAGAAGATGAAAAACGGCGAGATAGAAGAAGGTAAGATGACGCTTCGTGCAAAGATCGACCTTGCAAGCGGAAACTTCAATATGAGAGATCCCGTTATATATCGTATAAGATTTATCAATCACCACCGTCAGGGTACAAAGTGGTGCATTTTCCCGATGTATGATTTTGCCCATCCTATTCAGGATGCGCTCGAAGGGATCACACATTCGCTCTGCTCGCTTGAGTACGAAGATCACAGACCCCTGTATGACTGGGTAGTCACAAATGTATCGATCCCGTATCACAAACCCCGCCAGATCGAGTTCGCGCGTCTCGGTATAGACCATACGGTCATGAGCAAAAGAAAACTTCGTCAGCTTGTCGAAGAAAAATACGTATCCGGCTGGGACGATCCGAGAATGCCTACCCTCTGCGGTTTAAGAAGAAGAGGATATACGGCAAAATCTATCCGTAATTTCTGTGACAGCATAGGTGTTGCAAAGAGTACCAATATAATCGAATTTGCCGAGCTTGAAAGATGCTTACGCGACGATCTTAACGAGACCGCTACCCGTACAATGGCGGTCGTGAACCCGGTCAGGCTTACGGTCACCAACTATCCCGAAGGTAAGTCCGAAGTATTTGAGGTTGAGAACAATCCTTTAAGACCCGAAGACGGTACACATGAGATCACATTTTCAAGAAACCTCTATATGGAGGCAGAGGACTTCATGGAGGAGCCCATTCCGAAGTATAAGAGGATGTTCCCTGGTAATGAAGTACGCCTCAAAGGTACATATCTTGTGACCTGTACAGGCTGTGTCAAGGATGAAAACGGCAATGTGACCGAGGTGCTCTGCGAGTACGATCCAGAGTCCAGAGGCGGCAACCCCGCTGACGGCCGTAAGGTAAAGGGTGCCACGATCCACTGGATCGACAGCGCTACCTGCGTTGATGCCGAGGTCAGACTTTACAACAACTTATTTGAAGATGAGCAGCCCGACGGACCCGACAAGAACTTCCTTGACTGCTTAAACCCCGAAAGCCTTACCGTACTTAAGAACTGTAAGGTTGAGCCCAAAATGGTCGAGATTGCAAAGGAATTCGATAAGACAGAGAATAAGCGCGGTGTGAATGCACCCACCTTCCAGTTTATGAGAGTCGGTTTCTTCTGTATGGACAACAAGGACAGTTCACCCGAACACCTTGTATTTAACAGAAGCGTTCTTTTGAAGGATGGTTTTAAAAAATAGTCTTTACATAGTTTTTTACAGTTTTTTTCTTTTAAATTTATAGCAAGATCTTATGCACTCCTTTATACTGAAGATCAGTAAGAGATTTTCAGTGTAAAGGAGGTTTTTTATGGATAATTTTCAATTCTATTCCCCCACAGAGTTTGTGTTCGGTAAGGGTACCGAGTTAAAAGCCGGCGAATGTGTCAAAAAATACGGCGGAAGCAGAGTGCTTGTGCACTACGGCTCGGCATCGGCAAAAAAGTCGGGATTGCTCGACAGAGTATGTAAAGCTTTGGATGATGCCGGCCTTTACCATGTTGAGCTCGGCGGTGTTAAGCCGAATCCCAGAGATACGCTTATCTATGAAGGTATCGAACTTGCAAGAAAAGAAAATATAGATTTTATCCTTTCCGTAGGCGGAGGTTCTGTTATAGATTCATCCAAAGGTATTGCCGCAGGTTTTTATTATGACGGTGATTTCTGGGATATGTACATGCGTAAGGCACCCGTATCAAAGGCACTTCCGATCGGTACCGTTCTTACGATAGCCGCAGCCGGAAGCGAAGGCAGCGGTGCGAGTGTTGTCACAAAAGAAGACGGCATGCTTAAGAGAGATATAGGTTCGGATCTTGTAAGACCGAGATTTTCGATATTAAATCCCGAACTTACATGTACACTTCCCCCTTATCAGACGGCATACGGTATCACCGATATCATGGCACATATCTTTGAAAGATATTTTACCAATACACCCGAAGTTGAAGTTACGGACAGACTCTGTGAAGGTTTGCTCCTTACGA
>JAEEGL015500090.1_pt1 | contig 37982 bp, 31 predicted proteins | sample 9134231 | NCBI WGS metagenome assembly JAEEGL01 (sample SAMN16246548, study PRJNA631951) | gut metagenome | biome: gut microbiome; feature: rumen; material: fiber-attached | host: Bos | place: Iran: Karaj | collected 2018-10
CGACGCCGTCAAGCCGGATATTGTCGATCCGGCGGATGTCCGTGCGCAGCTGATCAAGTATCTTGCCGAGATTCTTGAGGAGCCGGAAAGCAAGATCACCGAAGCGTTTGACAAGCAGAATAACTACGTTGTCCTGAAAGAGCAGGTCGAGAAGAGTAAAGCCGACCGCATCATTGAATTCATCGGTGATATTCATGTAGCGGGCAGCGCGCGCAAGATCTCGCTTTCTTCGATCAGCCGCGAATCCGATACAAAGCGGTATTATCCGCAGAACGAACTGGCTGCTGCGGTCATCGGCTTTACCAATAAGGACGGCCACGGCGCCTACGGGCTGGAGAGTTCCTATGATGAATACCTCTCCGGTATTGACGGGCGGAATGTTACCGCGCGCGATGCGAACGGCAACGATATGCCCTACCGCTATTCCAAGACCTATCCGGCACAGGACGGCGACGATGTCTATCTGACGATTGACATGACGCTGCAAACCTATCTCGAAAGCGAACTGACCGAAATGGTCAATCAGTTTCAGGTTGCGGAGCGTGCCTGCGGCATCATGCTGAATGCGAAGACCGGTGCGGTGCTCGCAATGGCGAGTGTCGGCGGCTTCGATGCGAATGAGCCGTATGAAATCTATGACAAAGAAATAGCCGCGAAGGTCAAAAACATCCGCAATCCTGAAGAACAGGAAAAGGCGCGCAATGATGCATGGTACCGGCAGTGGAAAAACAAATGCGTTTCTGAGACATATATTCCGGGTTCGGTCTTCAAGGTGTTTACCGGAAGCGCAGGACTCGAAGAAAATGTGGTTGATTATAAAAATTACAGCTATTACTGCTCCGGCTCGATTGTTCCTTATGAAGGTGAAAAACCGATCCACTGTACAGGCGTGCACGGGATGCAGAATTTTAAGGAAATTCTCAGAAATTCCTGCAACCCGGCGTTTATCTCAATCGGACAGACGCTCGGCAAGACCATGTTCTGTCAGTATTTCAGGTCGTTCGGTCTTGCGGAAAAGACCGGCATTGACCTGCCGGCCGAGACAAAGTCCATTTCCAATCTTGATCAGATGGGACCGGTTGACCTTGCCACAAGCTCCTTCGGTCAGCGCAACTCGCTGACACCGATTGAAATGGTAACGGGCTATGCCGCGGTCGTGAACGGCGGCTATCTGCTCCAGCCGTATGTCGTCAGCAAGGTCGTTGATCAGCAGGGCAATATCGTGCTCTCGCATGACAAGACCGTTCGCAGACAGGTGATCTCCGAGGAGACCTCCGCAGAGATGCGCGAAGCCCTGCAATATGTTGTTGATGCGAACCACGGCGGCAATGCTTACATCAAAGGCTATAAGATCGGCGGTAAATCCGGTACATCCCAGAAGCTGCAGGGCATGGTGAATGCGGCAAACGCAGAGTATGTTGCGTCGTACTGCTGCTTCACGCCTGCGGACGATCCGGAGATCGTACTGCTGATCATGGCGGATGAACCGAACAAGGACATCACCTACTACGGCGCAACGGTCGTCGTGCCGTATTCGCGCCGCGTACTCGAAAAGGCGCTGCCGTATCTCGGCATTTATCCGGAATATTCCGAGGAGGAGGAGGCGCACAAGGACGTCAGCGTACCTTTGCTGATCGACACGCCGACTGCCTCCGCAATCGAAAAGCTCGAGGATTACGGTCTGAATTATGAGATCGTGGGCGAGGGCTCGACCGTCCTCGAACAGATGCCTGCGACCGGTACGCCGGTTGCCAAGGGCGGTACGGTCGTGCTCTATACGAGAAAGATGACCCCGACACCGGTGACGGTGCCGAATGTGGTCGGCTGTACGCTTGCCGAGGCGAATCAGATTCTCACGGAGGCAAAGCTCAATTATGTCTCCAAGGGTTCTCTGCATCAGGATGCAAGAGTGCTGATGCAAAGCGAGCCCTACGGCAAAACGGTGAAGCCGTGGACTGTCATCACGCTTGATGTCGGCTACGACGAGGATGCCGGTTAACCAGCGAACTTCGCTCAATCCTTTCGTTCCTGCCGGACGGCTTTCCTGATTGCCGTCCGGCGGGACAACTGCAACAGGAACCTGAGCTGATACAGAATGATATGCCAAAATGGGGAGAATACCATGAAACTGCATGCCCTGCTTGAAAACAGAAAGACGGTGCTCGCCGATACGGAAGTGACCGGCGTGACCGATGATACCCGCGTCCTGCAAAAGGACATGATCTTTGTCTGCATCCGCGGTGCAAAATATGACGGACACGATGCCGCAGCCGCGATGCTGGAAAAGGGTGCCGTGCTCGTCATTACAGAGCGCCCGCTCGGACTCGGTGACCGTGAGCTTACGGTCAGCAATACGCGCCGCGCCTACGGCGATCTCTGTGCTGCATGGTACGGACATCCGGAGCGGAAAATGCGCTTTGTCGGCGTGACCGGCACAAACGGCAAGACCACGACTGCAACGCTCATCAAGGAGATGCTGAAAAAGACCGGACAGCGTGTCGGTCTGATCGGCACGGTGCAGTATGAGATCGGCGATGAGATTCTGCCCTCTCCGAATACCACGCCGCTGACGGATGCATATTTTGCACTGCTTGCGAAAATGGCAGAGGCAAAGATTGAGACCGTTGTCATGGAGGTATCGTCCTTCGGCTTGGAGCAGTACCGCATCGGTCCGACGCATTTTGATGCGGCAGTGTTCACGAATCTGACGCAGGATCATCTCGATGTGCACGGCACAATGGAGAATTATTATCTCGCAAAGCGGATGCTCTTTGACCGCTGCGATTTTGCGGTCATCAACGGAAACGATGATTACGGCAAGCGTCTGTGTCAGGAAATCGGATGCGAAAAAATGACCTACGGCATCCGTCAGAATCCGTCCGACAGCTTCGATGCCATGGCGGATGAAATCTCGCTGAGCACCGAGGGAACAAAGTTCACGCTGCATCTGCACGGTGAGGCACTCCCGATGTCGATGCGCATGACCGGCATGTTCAATGTCAGCAATGCGGTCGCAGCGATTGCGGTCGGCAGAAGAATCGGCATCCCCATGGATGTGATGAACGAGCTGCTGCTCGATTATACCGGCGTCCGCGGCAGATGCGAGGTCATCCCGACGGCACTGGATTTCACGGTGATCTGTGATTATGCGCATACACCGGATGCACTGGAAAAAACACTTGCGAGCCTGCGTGAATGCACGGTCGGACGGCTGATCGCGGTCTTCGGCTGCGGCGGCAACCGCGATGCGGCGAAGCGTCCGAAAATGGCAAAGGCTGCGGCAAATCTTGCGGATTTTGTCATGGTGACTTCGGATAATCCGCGCGACGAGGACCCGCTTGCAATCATCGGCGATATCATCGAAGGCTTGAAGGATACCGATGTCCCTTATCAGACAGAGCCCGACAGAGCCGAGGCGATCTATCTTGCGATGAAGCAGGCAAAGACCGGCGATGTCGTATTGCTTGCCGGAAAGGGTCACGAGGATTATCAGATTATTGCCGGCGGCGTGCATCTGCATATGGATGAGCGCGAGCTGGTCGCGGATGCGGCAAAGCGTATCTTCGCGGAGAAAATGTAAAAGCGATTGTTTCGGAGGTTCTGGTTTCTATGCCTATCTGGTTGACTTTATGTTCTGCGGTCACCGCTGCGGTGATTGCTGCGCTGCTCGGATTTGTCCTGATTCCGTTTCTGCGCAAGATTCATTTCGGGCAGACGATTCTCGAGGAGGGACCTGCGTGGCACAAATCCAAGCAGGGCACCCCGATCATGGGCGGTTTTCTGTTCATCATCGGCAGCATTGCGGCGACGGTGCTGGGCTATACGGTCTGGCGGATGCGCGGCGGTCCCGATCTGACCTCTGCCGATACCACAACCCATGCGCTCAAGCTGCTGACGGTTATTCTGTTCTCGCTGTTCTATTCCGGCGCATGCGGCTTCACCGATGATTTCATCAAGGCGGTCAAGAAGCGCAACGAGGGACTGAATCCGAAGCAGAAAATTCTGTTTCAGGTTGTATTTTGCAGTGCATTTCTGGCAATAATGTATGCGCTGGGCGATCATGAGACTACAATCGACCTGATTTTCATGAAGCTGAATTTCGGCTTTCTCTATTATCCGGTCATGCTGCTGTTCATGATCTACATGATCAATGCAGTGAACCTGACCGACGGCATCGACGGGCTCTGCGGCTCGGTGACGGTTGTCTCGATGCTCTGTATGACGATTCTCTGCGCAACCTTCGGCGAGCTGGAACTCTCGCTTTATGCAATTACGATTGCGGGCGGCTGCATCGGTTTCCTTTTCTGGAATCTGCATCCGGCGAAGTGCTTTATGGGCGACACCGGTTCGATGTATCTCGGCGGCGCATTCACGGCGCTCGGCATTGCATGCAGAATGCATCTGCTGCTCGTGATTGTCGGCATCGTCTATGTGCTTGACTGCCTGAGCGTTGTTATTCAGACGACCTACTTCAAATACACCCGCAAAAAGTACGGTGAGGGGCGCCGTATCTTCAAAATGTCCCCGATTCATCATCATTTTGAACTCTGCAAATGGAGCGAATATAAGATTGTAATTGTCTTTTCGCTGTTCGGACTGGTGTTCGGCGTGCTTGCCGTTGCATCCCGTCTGTGAGCGGCAGAGCAGGAGAAGGAGCTGATTCAACATGGCGTCTGCATCCAAACAGACACGGCAGCGCACCGGTGCGCGCGTGCGGCCTGCCGGCAGAGGCTGGCGTCTGATCGACAGCGAGCTCGACGGCGTCCTGCTCGGAACGGTCATCGCGCTGCTGGTCATCGGCATCCTCATGATGTTTTCGGCATCCTATCCGGCTGCAATCGAGGACGGTCTGAGCGGTACCTATTACGCAACGCGCCAGCTTGCTTTTGCCGGCATGGGTCTTGCCCTGATGTTTATTCTCAGCATTGTCCCGTATCATTTCTATGAAAAGCTGTGGGTTTCGGGTTCTGCGTTCGGCGTGGCGATAATCATGCTGATTCTCGTACTGATTCCGGGCATCGGCTCGAAGCAGGGAACCTTCGCGCGCCGCTGGATTGCAATCGGCGGCGACGGCGGTCTGACCTTCCAGCCCTCGGAGCTGATGAAAATTGCTATCGTGCTGTTTTTTGCAACGCTGATTGTCCGCAATGAGCACCGTATGAAGACATTTCTTTACGGTATCGTGCCGTATATGCTGATGCTCGGCGCGGTTGCCGGACTGATGATGCTGGAACCGCATGTTTCCGGTACGCTGATTATCGGCGTGATTGCGCTGACACTGATTTTTGTCGGCGGAGCCAGACCGACGCATTTTGCGGTTCTGATCGGAATCGGCGTCGTGGGCTTGAGCTGCGTCGTACTCTATATGATGAAGAAAAGGGGTCTCGACTACTTTGCAGTCAGATTCCAGTCTTATGTCGATCCGTTCAATCCCGACCTGATGCTGAGTGATACATGGCAGACCTGTCAGTCGTTAATTGCAATCGGCTCGGGCGGCATGTTCGGACTGGGTCTCGGTGCATCGCGGCAGAAGTATCAGTATCTGCCGGAAGCGCAGAATGACTATGTATTTGCGATTCTCTGCGAGGAATTCGGATTTGTCGGCGCGGTGACGGTGATTCTGCTGTTCTGCCTGCTGATCTTCCGCGGATTTTATATCGCGGCAAAGGCGAAGGATAAATTCGGTATGCTGGTTGCCGTCGGCTTTACCATGCATATCGGCTTGCAGGCGCTGCTGAATATTGCCGTTGTCAGCAAGGCGATTCCGCCGACCGGCATTTCGCTGCCGTTCTTTTCATACGGCGGTACGGCGCTGATGATGCAGCTTGCCGAAATGGGCGTGCTGCTCAATATTTCAAGACATGCAAAGCTGAACTGACCGTTCGGCTTCTGACGGAAGGAGGCGGTTCCGGTGACAACAGAAGTGCTGGATTTATATGACAGCACAGGTACGCATATCTGCGGTACGGTCGAGCGCGGAACCCCGATTCCGCAGGGCAAATGCCTGATGCTGACCGCGGTCATGACGCTGCGCAGCGACGGGCGTTTCCTGATGACGCGCAGAGCATCTGCAAAAAAATACGCAGGGCGCTGGGAGATTACCGGCGGCTGCGTGCAGTCCGGCGAGACTGCGGTGCAGGGAGCGGTCCGCGAGCTCTTTGAGGAGACCGGCATCCAAACGACGGAATCGGAGCTGATTCCCTGCGGCGTATACCGGCGCGCAGGATATTTCCACGCATTTTTCCTGCTGCGGCGCGATGTGCCCGACAGCATTCTCCGGATGCAGAACGGCGAGACCGATGCATACCGCTGGGTGACGACCGATGAATACCAAGCGCTGATTGAAGCGCATCTGACCATTCCGCAGCATACATCTCTGATTGCGCGTGCATACGGAACATATATCAGTTTATAAAAAACGGGAGATCATTATGAGGTATCTGATTTCCTGCGGCGGTACGGGCGGACATATCAACCCGGGACTTGCCATTGCAGGCATCATCGCAGAGCATGACAAAGCGGCGGAGTTTCTCTTCGTCGGCACACCGGACGGCATGGAGGCAACGCTTGTCCCCGCCGCCGGATACAAAATGGAATTTGTGCAGTCCGCAGGCTTTCAGCGGAGCTTCAGTCCGGAAAATATCAAACGGAATCTGAAAGCCGTCCGCTATCTGATGACGGCAGGCGGACATGCCAAAAAGATCGTCCGCGAATTTCAGCCATGTCTTGCAATCGGCACGGGCGGCTATGCCTCGGGACCTGTGATCCGTGCGGCACAGCAGCTCGGCATCCCGACTGCCGTCCATGAACAGAACGCATTTCCGGGCGTGACAAACAAGCTGCTTGCCAAGAAAGCGAAGGCGGTCATGATGACCTTTGCCGAAGCGGAAAAATATTTTCCGGAGGGGACAAACTGTGTCATGACCGGACTGCCTGTCCGCGGCAGCATGACAAAGGTCAACAGAGAACAGGCGCGCCGTCAGCTCGGCTATAGCGACGGCATGCTGATTGTCTCCTTCGGCGGCAGTCAGGGCGCGAAATGTCTCAATGATATGATGCCGGAGCTGATGAAATGGCATCTGGATTCGGACATGCAGATCAATCATATTCATGCATACGGCAAGCACGGCAGGGATACGATGCCGGATGCCCTGAAGCAGTGCGGCATTGCGGATGATCCGCGGCTGCGCGTCACGGAGTACATTCACGATATGGATATCTGTCTTGCGGCAGCCGATCTGGTGATCAGCCGCGCCGGTGCATCGACGCTCAGCGAGCTGGAGGCAGTCGGCAGAGCATCCATTCTGATTCCGTATCCGGCAGCAGCGGAAAATCATCAGTATTATAATGCAATGGTGCTCGGCAAGCCGGGCGCGGCAATCGTCATCGAACAGAAAGACCTGACGATTGAAAAGATGAAGCAGCAAATCGAGTCGCTTTATCACGATCCGGAAAAGCGCGCGGCAATGCATCAGCGTGCGGGTGCGCTGTTCCTGACCGATACAAATGACCGTATCTGGCAGGTCATAGAGGGAATCCGTCAGCAATAAAAGTATCGAATTTTGCAGTCTCTGCACAGAATCTGCAAAATCTGCATACGCTAAAGACAAACGGCGGATACCGCCTTACGGTTTGAGGTGATGCAATATGACAGAGGAAATACTGAAAATCTCCGGCGGCAGACCGCTGCACGGCGAGATTTCCGTTCAGGGCGCAAAGAACAGTGCACTTCCGCTGATGGCGGCGGCGCTGCTCTGTGAGGGAGAGACCGTCCTGACAAATGTACCGCAGCTTTCGGATGTCTATGCGGCATGCCGGATCCTGAACCGGCTCGGATGCCGTTCGACGGCGGAGGGAAATACGATCCGGATTGTGCGCGAATCGGCGGAGCTCTATGAGATTCCGGATGAGGATATGCGCGCGATGCGTTCTTCGATTATGTTTCTCGGACCGATTCTCGGCAGCATGAAGCGCTGCACGCTGACCATGCCCGGCGGCTGTGAGCTCGGTCCGCGCCCGATCAATCTGCATCTCGATGCGATGCGCGCAATGGGCGTGCGCATCCGTGAGGGTGCAGGCAGAATCTTCTGTACGGCGGAGAAGCTGACCGGCGCGAAGATTCATCTGCCGATCCCGTCCGTCGGCGTGACGGAGAATGTGCTCATGGCGGGCGTCTATGCAGAAGGGGAGACCGTTCTGACGAATGCAGCCTGTGAGCCGGAGATCACCGATCTTGCAAACTTTCTCAATCAGTGCGGCGCGGAGATCAGAGGCGCCGGCACGCATACGGTTGTTATCCGCGGCGGCAGGAAGCTCCGCGGCACGGAATACCGTGTGATGCCCGACCGCATCGCAGCGATGAGTTATCTTTGTGCGGGTGCGGCGGCAGGCGGGGAAATCTGCCTAAAGGATACCGCGCCGGACGATATGAAAAGCTGTCTGGATGTGCTGGAGCAGGCGGGCTGCCGGATCGGCGTCTGCGGCGACCGCATCTTTCTGGACCGCACCGGACCGCTCCGGAGCATCAGCTACATACGGACGATGCCGTATCCCGGTTTCCCGACCGATGCGCAGGCGCTGATTTCAGCGGTGCTCTGTACGGCAAGCGGCACGAGTATGCTGGAGGAAACGATCTTTGAAAACCGTTTCAAGCATATGGGCGAGCTGGCGCGCATGGGCGCGGATATCCGCGTATCCGGCAGAACGGCGGTCATTACAGGCGTATCGAAGCTGCACGGTGCATCCGTCACGGCAATGGATTTGCGTGGCGGCGCGGCACTCGCGGCAGCGGCTGCCGGCGCAGAGGGAATCACCTATCTGTCCGGTCTGCATCATCTGGATCGGGGATATGAACATTTTGCAGAGACTTTCAACAGCCTCGGCGTTCTGACAGAGCGCGGAACGTTTTCAGCCTTAGAGCACACATTTTCCGCCGCGAATGCCAAAAAATGTTGAAAACTCGGTTGAAAAAGTGCAAAACTGTCCCTCCGGCGGGGGAAAACAGCCGGTTTTCGCGTAATACGGGCATTTATGTGTTGAAAACTCTGTTGAACTTGTGGGAAAATCCACGCTGTTACGTCGGCGGAGTCTGAGATGCATCTCAGAAAAATCGAGGCAATATTGTCCAAAAAATATTTCGTGAGAGGAGTGAATGCGGATGCAGGAGGTCGTCAAGCAGAATGTCAGGCGGCAGCGCAGCAGCAAACGGCGGCGCAGAAGGACACGCAGTCACAGGGCATATATTCTGCTCGTGATCGTGCTTGTCATCGGGCTGGCAGCAGCGCTTTCCATGACGCTTTTTTTCAATGTCACCGAGATTATCGTCAACAACGAAACCGATACGCCGGATGAACAGATTGTCGAGCTCAGCGGCATCCGCTATCAGGATAATCTGATCCGGCTCGATACGCTGATTGCCGCGGAACGCATCCGCGCGAATGTGGTCTATGCCGAAAAGGTGACGGTCAAGCGGCGGTTCCCGTCTGCGGTTGAGATCAATGTGGAACGGGCGGTGCCGGTTGCGAATATCACGCAGAGCTACGGCTATCTGCTCGTCAGCGCCTCAAACCGCGTGCTCGAGGAGCTGAAAGAGGACCCGTACCCCGGACTGCTGATTATTTCCGGCTACAATCCGGCGGAGGGCTCGATCGGCATGGTGCTGCATTCGGAGGACGAAAAGCGCGATAATATCCTGAAAACGCTGACGTCTGCCGTTGCCGGATGCGGCGATCCGATGATCTGGTCGGTGGACATGGCGGAACAGAGCGATATTCTTGTGTACATCGGCAGCAATGCGGTCTTTCATATGGGCAATGCAAACGATGCAGATTATAAGCTCAAGCTCGCGCTCGATGTCTACGGCAGACTGAATCAGATCAATGCTTCAAAGAAATATAAGCTGACAATGGTCAACAATAACCAGATATCCGTTCTGCCGCAGGAGAGCATTGAAAATCCCGTAACTGCGCCTGCCTGGCTCAGCACATTGACGCAGACAGCCGCACCGGAAACGGAAACTGCAACGGAGACAACGTCAACTGCCATAGAATGACAGAATAAACACCGGAATTATTCGTTATCTTGCACAAAATCAAAAAATCTGCTTGCAATCACATCAAAACTGTGATAAAATAACTATATGTTTGTAGGCGGCTCTCCCGAGCGGAACCTTGGGCTGTCGAAATGGAGGAACTTTGATGACTGATTTTGTTTATGAAGATTCATTTGATCCGCAGGTGAATATTAAAGTCGTCGGTGTCGGCGGCGGCGGCGGAAATGCTCTGGACTGCATGGTACAGGCCGATGTGAAAAACATTGAGTATATTGCGGTGAACACGGATGCCAAGGCGCTGCTCAACTCGAAAGCACCGACCAGAATCCAGATCGGCGCAAAGCTGACGAAGGGCAGAGGCGCAGGCAACCGTCCCGAAGTCGGAAGACAGTCCGCAGAAGAGAACCGCGATGAGATCAGCAATGCACTCAAGGGTGCAGATATGATTTTCATTACCGCAGGTATGGGCGGCGGTACCGGTACCGGTGCGGCTCCCGTTGTTGCGCAGATCGCACAGGAGCTCGGGATCCTGACGGTCGCTGTTGTCACAAAGCCGTTCGCGTTTGAGCGCGAGCAGAAAATGGCACAGGCGGAGCGCGGTATCGAGACATTAAAAAAATATGTTGATTCGCTTGTAATTATTCCGAATGAGCGTCTGCTCGTCGGTCTGGACAAGCCGCTGACCATGCGTCAGAGCTTTGCCATGGCGGATGACGTGCTCAAGACCGGTGTCAAGTCGATCTCTGATCTGATCGTCGAGGACGGCTATATCAACCTCGACTTCGCCGATGTGTCCACGATCATGAAGGGCGCAGGCTTTGCACATATGGCAATCGGTCACGGAAGCGGCAAGAATAAGGCGGATGAGGCTGCTTCTGCGGTTATCTCCAGCCCGCTGCTCGAAACCTCGATCACGGGTGCAAAGCGCCTGCTCATCAATATCGCAATGAGCGAGGATGTGCTCTCTGCTGAGGTCGATGCCGCAACGCAGAAGATTACCGAGACCGCAGCGCCGGGCGTTGAGGTCATCCTCGGTACTGCCTTCAAGGAGGATATGAGCGATGAAATGGTCATCACCGTCATCGCTGCCGGCTATGAGGACAAGACACCGGATATGATCGACGATGTTCCGCTGCCGACCGATAAGAAGAAGAAGGAGCCGATTGAGGTCAAGAATCCGCTTGTGGACAACTTTGCTTCGGTTGAGCCGAGAAAGCCGTCCCAGCAGCGTCAGTCCGCGGCAATCCCGCGCCTCGACGATGACGACGATCTCTCCGAAATCTTCAAGATTCTCGATAAGAAATAAGATTTTACAGAACAGACTGCTCCGACAGTCTGTTTTTGTTTACCGGAGATTGCGGAAAAACGCCTGAAATCGGGACGAATGCGGCATAAATGATTCCGTTTTTGTCGATTGTTCCGGAAATTGACTAAGATATATGGTGAAGTTGCACGAAAAACAAGCGGATATTTCTACATCTAGCGGCTTGCAAAAAATGCGAAAATATGTTATCATATAATATGTACTTGCAGGCTGATATGTGATCTGCTGCCCTGAGACGGATGCTGTGTCCGCGAACAGCTTATGTCGGGCGGTGATGAGCAGTCTGCACCCGTGCATTATCATTTTTATTGCGGAGGATTGGAGCGTTACTTATGGATCAGCCAAATGTTTTGAGAACCACGAAAATCGGCGGCGGTTTCGTCAAAGAAGATGTTTTAGCTTATGTTGATGAACTGAATTCCCAGATTTATGCCTTACAGGAAGAGCGCGATGAACTGAAAAAGAAAGCGCAGTCCGGAGGCTCTGCCGACGCTGAAATGAAAGCCGAATATGAAGCTGAACTCTCTCGCCTCCGCGGTGAACTGGGTACGACGAAGAATCAGCTTCGTGCTGCACAGGATGAACTGAAAAATCGTCCTGTCATCGACAGCACAGGAGCCGGTGTCGTGACTGAGGATGCATTCGCAGCCGCACAGCAGGAAGCTGTCGATGCAAAGGCAGACCTCGCTTCTGCTCAGGCTGAGCTGGAACTGGCACAGGAGGAGCAGACCGAACTGAAAAATCAGATCACCGAGCTGGAAAGCCGTCTGACGACCCTGAATGAGGACAATGAGACCCTGCGTCAGGACCTCGCAGAGGCTGCCGCACAGGCACTCTCCGGCGGCGGTGCGGATTCTGAGGCGGTCGCACAGCAGATCGCTGATTTCCAGGCACAGCTGAGCGAGAAGAACAGCACAATCGAGACCCTTGAGGCAAGTGCTGCTGAGACCGCTGCGGAACTGGAAACACTCCGCTCCGAGCTCGAAGCTAAGAATACGATGATCGAGGAGACCGCAGGTCTTTCGAGCGAATCCGATCTCCAGAAGCTCGCTGAGTATGAGGCTGTAATCTCCGAGCAGAGCAGCAGCCTTGCCGAGAAGGACCGCGAGCTTGAGCAACTCCGTCAGGAGAATGCTGACCTCAAGGAAAACGGCGGCGATGCAGGCTTCGATATGAGCGCACTGTTCATGGAAGCACAGATGACAGCAAAGAAGGTCGCTACCGAAGCAAACAAGAAGGCGGCAGCCATTACGAAGGATGCCGAGGAAAAGGCTGCAAAGGCAATCGCAGATGCGAACGCTCAGGCTGAGCAGACCATTGCAGATGCCAATGCACAGGCTGAGCAGACCATTGCAGATGCAAACAAACAGGCTGACGAAACAATCAGCAATGCAAATGCAGAAGCAGAGAAGAAGCTCAACGACGCAGATGCACAGGCAATCAAAACTGTCGCAGATGCGGAAGAATCCGTCCGCGCTTCGATTGAGGATGCTGAGCGCAGAACCAAGACCACGACCGAAACTGCAAGAACAGTCCGCGCACTGCTCCGCAGCGAGATCGACAGCGTTTCCAAGAAGTTCAATGAGATTTCTCTCGTTCTGGAAAATCTCTCCGGTCAGGCAGGCAGCCGTCTCTCCGAGGCGAAGAATGTCATTTCCGAAGCACGCTCCACGGTCGGTGACGATGACGATGTTCCGAGCTTTGAGAGCTTCGATGAGGTCGCTTCCAAGTCCTTTGAGAAGGTCGGCAAGAGTGAATTCAATTTCGATGATCTTGCAGAGAGCGCAGGCGACAACGGCAGCGGCTGGAACTAATGGAATATCATTGCAATGTATCCGATCTTCCGGCAATGGTGCGGGAGCAGCAGCTCCTGCACGCCGGAGATCGTGTGATTCTGTCCGGAACAGTCTATACCTCGCGTGATGCGGCACATAAGCGGCTGACGGCTGCCATGCGCACAGACGGTGTGCAGGCGCTTCCGTTTCCGCTGAAGGATGCCGTGATCTATTATGCGGGTCCGACGGCGGCGCCTCCGGGACGTCCGATCGGTGCCTGCGGTCCGACAACCTCCGGCAGAATGGACCCCTATGCCCCGATGCTGCTCGATGCAGGGCTGCTTGCCATGATCGGCAAGGGCGAACGGTCACAGGCTGTCTGTGAGGCAATCGAGCGGAATCATGCGGTGTATTTCTGTGCAGTCGGCGGTGCAGGTGCACTCGCTGCGGCACATATTACAAAATGCGAGGTCATTGCTTATGAGGACCTCGGCTGTGAATCGGTCAAGCGGTTCGAGCTGACGGATTTCCCGCTGCTCGTTGCGATTGATTCACACGGCGGAAATCTTTTCCGCGACGGAAGGGCAGCGTTTGCAGCCGGTCCGGATTTGGTTTAATTGCCGAATAACATATGTTGAAAGCTGTGGATATTGCTGTTTTTCTGCGTATCAGGCTGAAAAAGACTTGACAAATACACGGCTTTCGGTTATCATGATATCAGGTCATTCTCTGCGGGATGCGGTTCTGTGTATCCTGCGGATTGACAGGTGCGGCGCAATGCGCACCGGTGCTTGTTCTGCGTGAGGAGGCTATCTGCATGGGCACGTTCTCTGTTGACAGGCTCACCTCTATGCCGGATGAAGCACTGGTTTCTCTCTGTGCGGATGAGCCGCAGGCGTTTGAGATTCTTCTGGAGCGCTACCGTTCGACGGTAGTCAGCATGGCACGGTCGTTTGCCGGAAATCCGGCAGATGCCGAGGATTATGCACAGGAGGGCATGCTCGGACTGCTTGCTGCGGTGACATCCTTCAAGCAGGGGAATGCTGCAGGATTCCGTACCTATGCGGTCGTCTGCATCCGCAACCGGATGCGCAATATTTCGAGAATGGAACGCACGGCGTCCCGTCTTGCAGGCTCTGAGGATGTTTCACTGGATGATCCGGAGAACAGTATTCAGGATACGCTTGCGGATGAAGCGGATACGCCCGAGCAGGCATTCTATGAAAAAGAGCGTGTTTCCGAGCTTTATGCGAAGCTCGCAGACGTCCTCAGCAAACAGGAGCGGGAGATATTCTGGCTTTCGGTCAGCGGCCTTTCCTATGAGGAAATCGCCGGAAAGCTGCAAGTCCCGTCCAAGAGCGTCGATAACGCGATTCAGCGTGCAAGACGCAAGCTCCGCGCCGTATGGAGCAGAACGTTTACGGCGGCAGGCAGCTCCGCAGAACCGGAGTGAGCAGCCCCGTGCAGTCCGGCAGACTGTCCCGGAATGAGAAGCCGGTTATCTTCTCCACATTACCATGACCCGGCAGCATTTCTTCCAGCGCGTGCAAGTAATTCACCTGCAACCCGATTTCGCTTCTGAGCATCGCCGCAGGCGGTAAATGAGCAACAGTGATGGGATTCCGTCGAGGTCCAAATTTCAAGAATCGAGGATAATTCAAATGTACGAAGACAGAACCTTAGTATGCAATGAGTGCGGACAGGAGTTCGTATTCACCGCCGGCGAGCAGGAGTTTTATGCTGAGAAAGGCTTTGCAAACGATCCGAAGAAGTGCAAGGCTTGCCGTGATGCAAGAAAGAATGCCGGTAAGACTGAGCGCGAGTATTTCACTGCTACCTGCGCAAACTGCGGCAAGGAAGCACAGGTTCCGTTCCGTCCGCGTGAGGATCGCCCTGTATATTGCAGCGAGTGCTACGCACAGCTCAAGAACCAGCAGTAATTTTGAAACGGCAGGGCGCGGCTTGGCTGCGCCCTCTTTTTTGAAAGGATGAGTCCAATGGAAATTACAAAAGAATCCGTGATCGGCGATATTCTCGATGCCGATCCTTCTACCGCACCGTTCTTCCTGGAAATGGGAATGCACTGCCTCGGCTGCCCCGCATCGCGCGGCGAATCGCTTGAGGAAGCCTGCATGGTACACGGTGTCAGTGCGGACGAGCTTGTCGAAAAGCTCAATGCACATTTCGCACAGTAACGGTCTGAAAGCCGCCGGACGTTTCTTCGGCGGCTGCCGTTTTGTTTGCGGCATGATCTGCCGCTGATTACAGAGAACAGGAGACAATTTCATGAACCGTAAGGAACTCAATGAAATCCGGAATCATTTTAATCCGGAAGCGAAGTATTTTACCATGGAGCGCGTGCTGACGGCGTTTGTGGACAGTCAGCGCAATGTCCGCGGCGTCAATATCCGCAGTGCTGCGAGCATTCCGTCGCCGGAAAGCCAGATTCTCTATGATACGATGAAAAAGGTGCTGAACGTCAATCTCGGCAAGCAGAGCTCCGAGCTGCCGTTCCGCAATCATGCATACGGCGAGGACGGCGCACAGACCCGCCTTGCAAATCTGCTGCAATCGGAGCTGAAACAGGAGGATGTCGCGCTGCAATTTCTCGGAACGCTCGCGGAGCAGGTCGATTCCGATGCGCCGTATGCGGTGATTATGGCATACTGCCAGTATAATCCGCCGCGCAAGAACAAAATGGACGAGCTGGAAACGGATTTCACCGATCAGGTGTTCCGCTATCTGGTGACGGCGCTCTGCCCGATTGCCAAAACGGAGGGCGTCCTTGTCTATAATCAGTTCGACGATGAAATTCTGCGGCAGGAAAATCCGCATGCGGTCATCAGTAAGGCGCCGGCAGACGGTTTCTTCTATCCGGTCTTCTCCGACCGTGCGACGGATGTGCACCATGTTCTGTATTATACCAAGACGCCGAATACGCCGAATGAAAAGCTCATAGATGCGTTCCTTGAATGCGATGTGGAGACGACCGTCGAGGAGGATCAGGCGGATATGAAGCAGGTGCTCGGCACGCTGCTCGGCGATGATCTGACCTATGAGACTGTCACTGCCGTCAATGAAAAGCTGACGGAAATCGTCGCAAAGAACAAGACCGACGATTCCCCGACCGAGGTCACGGGACGCATTCTGCACCGGATGCTTGCCGAGGCAGGCGTGCCGGAGGAGAAGCTCGTCGATACGGAAAAGGTCTTTGAGGAGCATGTCGAGACTTCGCTCAAGCCGGAGCGTCTGGTCTCGCCGAAGACCGTCATCAAGACGCCGGAGATCATTGTCAATGTGAAAAATCAGGCGAAGGATAAGGTGCGGCTAGACCAGATCAACGGGCGGCACTGCATGGTGATCGAGCTCGACGATGCACTGATCGAGGTCAACGGCTATGACCTCAGAGTGCCGGGCGTGCTTGACCCCGATACCCCGACGCCGTGGAGCCAGTCCTAAAAATCAACCGCCCGACCGTTCAGCATCGAACAGTCGGGCGGCTTTTTTATGGCGATTATGTCGTATCAGCTATGAAAATCAGTTCGTGATCCGAGAGCGTGACCGTGCCCCTGACAGTTTTCGGAAGGCGCGAATCAAACATCGTCAGATGCGTCATTTTCTGCGCTTTCAGCTTTCCCTCATCCACATACAGCCGGTAGACATAGGATGCCTTCGCCGGATTGAACGGGTCATATTCTGCGCTTTCCCCCTCAGCAGGGAAGCGGTCGCCGAGCCCGTACAGCTTCTGATTTGCAATATCATATACCGTAACATATTGCATCATATCTTCGCCGAATGCACAGCGTTCAGTGGTTACGCTGTTGATGCAGATTTCCGGCACGTCGTCCCCGTTGAGGTCGGAAAAATAGACATTCTGAATCAAATCTGCCGAACAAACGGATACGGTCTTGTCCGGATATTCCGCCCATAGAGAATCCTTTGTGCCTTCGGTTCTCCATGTCAGAATTGTATCCGGTGCGGCGTCGAGTCGCATCTGCATCGTGGCAGCACGGTTTGCCGGCAGGAAGTTCCGCTTCCATTCATAAACCCTGCCCTCTCCCACAAAAATGCGCGGGGAATTGCATGTGCCCGATTCGTGACCGTCCGGCTCTGTGACATGCAGCTCAACCGTGATCGGATTTTCCATACCTTCGAGGTCTTTTTTGTTGATTTCAAGATAGATGCTCCAGTACTGCAAGGCTTCATCCATTGCCCAGTCTCTGTCCGCATGAATTTGCAGTATATCGCCCTGACGGCTGACTTCGGTCACGGTCGGCAGTGCCTGCGTCCAGCAGGAAAAAACTGTGATCAGATCAATCAGCACATGATCAGCGAAATAATCCTCTGCATAATCTTTGGCAGGCTGCACGGCGCATTCTAAGAGCTGCTGTCTGCTGTCAATGACAGAAGGCTTCGGAACCAGCATGTCATATTGCATCTGCATGTATTGATCCAGATCAGCCTGATAGACTTCGACGACGGTAAACGGAATCGCAGAATTTTTCACCGCGGTAGCGGTTGTGGTTGTCTGCTGCGTGATGACGGATGCCGTAAGCGGTTTCTCCGTTTTCGATTGTGCCGCAGTTTTCGCGGCTTCGGTCTGTGCGGTTGAGGCTTTTGAATTTGTCTGCAACGCGGAACCGTCAGCCGTTGTCACTGTCACAATGCCCCTTTGTGTCGCTGTCGCAGGCTGTTCGGATTCTGCGGTCTGCGCAGCGGATTCGGTCGGTGCGGTTGTACCTGTTCCCGTTTCCTGCGCGGCTTCCTCGACTATGGATTCCAGACTGTTCTGCACGGGATTCTCATTCCCGCCGCGGTTGAACAAGACAAATCCGACACCGGCTGCAAATGCAAGACAGGCAGCGAGCGCGGCGGCGGTCATCCAGCGCGGTGCGGTGAAGCCCGCTTTCGGACGGTTGTGCATCTGCGGATTGTCATGCTGTGTAATCTTCGGAATTTCAGCCTGCGGAACGGCATCCTGCTGCACAGGCTTTGCTTCTGCGGATGCATCCGCGCCGTCCGGAATCAGGTCGAGCGGCACGTTTCCGAGCGCATCCATGAGGTCCATCGCCTTCAAATCAGCTCCTCCTTTCTGAGATAGTCTTTCAGTTTATTGCGGGTACGCATCAGCGTCATTTTGACGGCGCTGACGCTCTTGTGATTTGCTTCTGCGATTGCCTGAACCGGCTCAGACATAAAATACCGCTGCATGAAAATACTGCGCACTTCGGGGGAGAGCGTCCGGAGCCATGCGGTGAGGGCGTCGATCAGCACACGTTCTTCGACTTGCTTTTCGACCTGCTCACCGGACGGGAGGATTTCCGCAAGCTCATCCAGTGCCGTCTCAAACTGCGTACCGCCGCGCTTCTGCCGCTGTCTTGCTTTGAGTTTATCCATTGCGGCATGGCGTGTCAGGGAGATCAGATAGGCTTTCAGCGTGTGCGGCTCTATGGGGTTCCGGCTGTTCCAGACAGCCAGAAGCATATCGCTGACACATTCCTCTGCGTCCTGCGGATTCCCGAGAATGCGGAAGGCAAGCTGTTTGCAGAGTTTCCCGTAGGTGCTGCGGATTTCATGCAGTGCCAGTTCATCACGTTTCTGCAGCAGCGCAATGATCCGACTGTCCAAGATATCACCCCTTTCTAATTACTATATAGACAAAACACAGTCTCCGGTCACATCTATTATATCTTATTTTTTTGCGGGAATCAAGCCGAACAGCAGAGAAAGGAGTTAGGAGATAGGAGTTGCGGTATCTGCTTCGCAGATGATTTTGAGATAGTATGTAGGAAGGAGGAAGGAGCAGGGAGGAAGTGCATAAAGAATAAAATGAAGAATAATATTTCAAATCGCGGCGCAGCCGCACCGTAATTTCTCATTCCTAATTTCTCATTTCTCATTCTGATTTTCATTCTTCTCCCATTGAAATTTCACCGGAAATATGCTATAATAAAGTAGTATGTCATCGTGAAAGGAGACACCGGCTGCTATGAGCATGATGAGTATTCTGAAACGGCTGTTCCGCGCCGCAGGAGAAGCATATCTCGATGAAAAGCTGCCTGCATCCAGACCGCGGCAGTCCGCATCCGGCAGCAGAAAAAAGCCGGCGGCAAAGAAACCGGCATCCGCTGCAAGAAAGCCTGCATCCCAGTCGGCACGCCGCAAAACCGGTACGGCTTCGCATTCGGCGAAGGTCTACAGCGATCAGTCGATCCTCGCAAATCCGGCAGGCATGTTCACGCCGGTGCCGCAGCTGCTCCGTCAGATGCGCACGCTCTCCGGCTACAACAATCTCGACGGCACGCGCTCTATGGAAAGCCTGTTCTATCAGCAGGGCAAGTTCATGGAGCAGTATACAGACGATTATCACGAGCCGGTGCAGTGCGGCAGAGCGGTGCCGATGTACTATAACATGAAGGATCATGAGCTGCGCGCATATTTCACATGGCGCACGCTCTACCGGCAGGGCGCACTGCCTGCTTCACAGAATGCATTTCTGCTGCTTTATGCCTATGAGATTCTGAATCTGATCGGATTTTCGTCGGCGGAGTCTGCGTATGATGCGCTCGGGAATCTGCTGCGTGATTACGGCGAGCAGTTCCCGTCGGTGAAGAAATCACTGCTGCGCTGGATGCCCGATTTTGCCGCATATTATCATCTGCCTTACCGTCTCGAGGATGAAAAAGAGGCGGCAGAGATTACGGTTCTGCGCCACAGCTCCCATTCGGCAGAGGAGCTGCTGCTCGCGCTCGATACGCTCTCGAAATATCATATCAAGGATTCCAAGCTGTATCTTGCGGAGAAGGAAAAGGTCTCTGAACTGCTGAAAGCGGTGTATCAGGCAATGCTGATGCATTACGCAGAGCAGAAGAATCAGTCATTTTCGGCGTATCTGCTCGGCGAACAGAGCCGCGCAGAGCATCTGATGTTTGAGGGCGCCGTATTCTGTCACCGCAGCATTCAGGCGGACGGCAGCTACCGTCTTTCGCCGCTCTGCGTCTATCACTGCTGCAAAGGAAAATGGGCGAAGGAAACATTCTGCTCCAAGCCGCATACCGACCGAGTCGGCGCACTGCTCCGCACCTTCGATGCGATGCTGCGCGAAAAGCTGAATTTCAAAGGGAAGCTGAAATCCGGCGAATTGCCCGAGGGCGATGCGGAGATCATCCGGAAAGCAATCGACGACTGGTTTGCAGAGCAGGCGCGCAAAAATGCGCCGGTCATTACGCTGAATGAAGCAGAGCTTGCGGAAATCCGGAAGGCTGCCGAACATACAACCGATATGCTGACGCTACCGGAGGATGAGATCACCGAAGCTGCTGCACCGGTCCCCGAACCGGCAGCGCCCGATGAAGACGATGAACCCGACGACAGCGAGATTCCCGATCTGCCGCTGAGCGCACCGGCAATGGCGCTGCTGATCTGCCTTGCGACGGGCGAATCCTATCAGCCGCTTGTCGATGCCGGACAGATGCTTTCGGTCTTGGCGGATGAGATCAACGAGAACCTCTATGACAGCTTCGGGGATACGATCATCGAAATGCAGGATGACGGTACGCCGGTGCTGATTGAAGATTATCTGGATGATGTGAAAGGAATGCTGGAAACATGAATATCCCGAAACGAATGGCAGGCGCGGTGATCCATGCGCTTCAGGGCGGCGTTGTGCCGCGCATCGGACTGCAATATATTGCGGTCGGCAGAGAGAAGGAGATCGAAGCGCTGCTGCATGATATCGGCGTCATGGCAGACGGCGGTGCATCGTTCCGGTTCATCAGCGGAAAATACGGCAGCGGCAAGAGCTTTCTGCTGCAAACCGTCCGCAATTACGCAATGGACAGAGGCTTTGCCGTCTGTGACGCAGACCTTTCGCCGGAGCGCAGATTGCAGGGCGCGAACGGGCAGGGCATTGCGACATATAAGGAACTGATGCAGAATCTCTCGACGAAAACGAAGCCGGACGGCGGCGCGCTTTCGCTGATTCTCGACCGCTGGATCAACGGCATCCGGACGAATGTCGCGGCAGAAAGCGGACTGGAGCTGACCGATCCTGAATTTCATAAGCAGGTCGAAAAGCAGATTTATCAGACGGTCGATTCGCTGAGCTGCCTTGTCCACGGCTTTGATTTTGCGACGCTGCTGCGCATTTACTATCAGTCCTTTGTCAATGACGATGCGGAAACGAAGGCGAAGGTCATCAAGTGGTTCCGCGGCGAATATCAGAACAAGACCGAGGCGAAAAATGATCTCGGCGTGAGCATCTGCATCCGCGACGATGACTGGTACGAATATATCAAGCTGTTTGCGATGTTCTTAAAGCAGGCAGGCTATCAGGGGCTGATTGTGCTCGTCGATGAGCTGGTCAATCTCTATAAGATTCCGCAGAGCATTTCGCGCGAGAAGAACTACGAAAAAATCCTGACGATGTACAATGACACGATGCAGGGCAAGGCGCAGTATCTCGGCATTGTGATGTGCGGTACGCCGCAGTGCATGGAGGACCCGCGGCGCGGCATTTACAGCTATGAGGCGCTGCGTTCCCGTCTGGTTGACGGCAAATACTGCGACGGACAGAACAATCTGCATGCACCGATTATCCGCTTAGAGCCGCTGAGCTATGCCGAAATGCGTATTCTGGTCGAGAAGCTGGCGGAGATTCATGCGGTGCTCTATGATTATGAGCAGATTGTCACCGCGGCGGATATGGATGCCTTTATCAAGATCGAGTACGGCAGAATCGGTGCGGACAGCAATCTGACGCCGCGTGAGGTGATCCGTGACTTTATCGAAGTGCTGGATATCATGCAGCAGCATCCGGGCAGCACGGTCGCCGGATTGCTCGGCGGCGATGCAGGCTTCACCTATGCGCCGACCACTCTCGAGGAGCAGGAGACCGTCGAGGACGAATATGCGGAATTTACCGTATAAAAAGCACGATCCGCGGACAATCCGCGTATCCATATATTCATTAACCAAAGGAGATTTTAACATGAGATTCAGAAAGAGAGCGCTGCTGAGTGCAGCTATGATGCTGATTATGACCGCCGGTATGGCAGGCTGCGGCAATACGCAGCAGAACGATCCGGCAGCGGATATCAAGGAAATCAAGCTGAATGACAAGCAGTTTGTCATTACGCTGTATCCGGAATATGCGCCGGTCACCTGTGAGAACTTTGAAAAGCTGGTGAATGACGGCTTCTATGACGGCATCATTTTCCACCGTGTCATTGCAGACTTCATGGCGCAGGGCGGCGACCCGACCGGTACCGGCATGGGCGGCAGCGACCAGAACATCAAGGGCGAATTCAAGAACAACGGCGTGGACAATCAGCTTTCGCATACGCGCGGCGTGGTTTCCATGGCAAGATCGGCTGATCCGGACAGCGCATCCAGCCAGTTCTTCATCTGTTATACGGATTCCTGCAATTTCCTTGACGGCGATTATGCAGCATTCGGCAAGGTGACCGAGGGCATGGAGGTCGTTGATGACTTCCTCAAGGTCGAGCGCGATATGAGCAGCAACGGCGAGCTTTCCGTTCCGCAGACACCGATTACAATGGACAAGGTAGAGATGTACGCAAAGGATTCCGACGGTCATGACCGCGTTCTGGTCACGATGAAGGACTTTCTGCCGAAGAAATAAGAGAAACGGCAGGGATCTGATTCAGGTCCCTGCCGTTCCGGAAATTGCTGTGTAACGTTTTGTGTGTATTTGCGGTCTGTTTATATGAAGGGTCATTCCGTTTCTTCCACAAATTCCAGTATATCACCCGGCTGACAGTGCAGCGCGAGGCAGATCGCATTCAGCGTGGAGAAGCGGATTGCACTGACCTTTCCGGTTTTGAGCTTCGAGAGATTGACATTGCTGACGCCGACCTTCTCGCTCAGCTCGTTGAGACTCATTTTTCTGTCCGCCATGACGCGGTCAAGCCGTAGAATAATCGCCATACCGCACCTCACAGAGTTTCGTCGGATTCCTGCTGGAGCATTGCACCGTAGCGGATCGTATGTGCGATAAACAGGAACAGCAGACCTACCACAAGCGTTCTGGATGCATCCACAATACATGGCATGACCGTTCCGCAAAGCACGAACGCCGCACCCGTCATCACCGCGGCATCCAGCAGAAACACCGCGCCGATGATGCGTACAAAGCGTGCTTTTTTTGCCGTAAACGGGATTCCGTTCTGTGCAATGCGGAAAAACATCAATGCCGCGATTGCCATGATGACGGTACTGATGCAGTACGAAACCAACGACTGTAAATACGCAAACCGCCCGTAGTTATCCGTGATGTTGAAGCCGACTCCCTTCCACAGAAAGACCGCAGCGATGATTACGACATTGAAGAGTGATGCCAGAACGCAGACAATCCCGATCCAAAGGCTGCCCTTTTTGAGTTTTTCGATAATATGATCTTTGCTCATTGCTTTTTCCTCCGAAAATGATTTTGCGGAGCCGTTCCTCTCTCCGTTGCTTGCAGTATAGCACGGAAATTTATGTTTGTCAACTAGAATTTAACGATTAACGATAAATATTATATGTTTGCACAATCCGGCATGACGGATTGACAGGCACCTTTATGCATTTTGTCATTAAATTTTTATCGTTTATCATAAAATATACGGAGGGACAATGCGCATGGATGCATTTGAACGCTATGCCCCCTTTATTCAGGAATATATTTACCGTTCGGGCTGGGAGAAGCTCAGAGCGGTACAGGTCGCGGCTGCGGATGCAATTTTCAATACTGAGGATAATGTCCTGATTTCGGCATCGACGGCATCGGGCAAGACCGAGGCGGCTTTTTTTCCCGTGCTGACGCTGCTGGAGGAGAATCCGCCTGCTTCTGTCGGCGCGATCTATATTGCGCCGCTGAAAGCGCTGATCAACGATCAGTTCAGCCGCATGACAGAGCTTTGTGAACCTGCGGATATCAAGGTCTGGCGCTGGCACGGCGACGTTGGACAGTCGCAGAAGGCGAAGCTGCTGAAAAATCCGTCCGGCATCCTGCAAATTACGCCGGAGTCGCTCGAAGCGCTGATGCTGCATAAGCATGCGATGATTCCGGCGCTGTTCCGCGATCTGCGCTTTGTCATCATCGACGAGGTGCATTCCCTGCTGCGCGGCGACCGCGGCGGGCAGACGCTCTGCCTGATTGAACGGCTCTCGGATTTATCCGGCGCAAAACCGCGCAGAATCGGACTTTCCGCGACGATCGGCGACATTGAGCAGACTGCGGAATATCTCGGAACAGGCTCGGGCAGAAATACGGTTATCCCGCAGATTGCTGCGCAGAAATCGACATGGCGGCTTTCGATGGAGCATTTTTATGCAATGGATACGCAGGCGGCGGAGGGCAAAGAGGTCGATGCACCGGAGCCGCTGGAGCAGGAGACCGACCGTGCGCCGAACCACGCTGACCCTGCATACGGCTATATTTTTTCGCATACGCAGGGGAAAAAATGTCTTGTGTTTGTCAATTCGCGCGAGGAATGCGAAGCGGTGACAACCTCGCTGCGGCAATACTGCGAATGGAATGACGAGCCGGACAGATTCCTGATTCACCACGGTAATCTGTCGGCAGCGATCCGCGAGACAGCGGAGGCGGTCATGAAGGACGAGGAGCAGATTCTGACGACGGTCACGACCGCGACGCTCGAGCTCGGCATTGATATCGGAAAGCTGGAGCGCGCTTTTCAGCTTGATGCACCGTTTACGGTCTCCTCGTTTTTGCAGCGCATGGGACGCACCGGCAGGCGCGGTCTGCCGCCGGAGATGTGGTTTGTGATGCGTGAGGAGGAGCCGGAGGCGCGCGCGATGCTGCCCTCGACAGTGCCGTGGAAGCTGTTGCAGGGGATCGCGCTCGTGCAGCTTTATGCGGAGGAGCACTGGGTTGAGCCGCCGAAGCTCGACCGTCTGCCGTTCAGCCTGCTCTATCATCAGACCATGAGCACGCTTGCCGCAAACGGTGAAATGACACCGGCGCAGCTTGCGGGCAGAGTGCTGAAATTGCAGCCGTTTCACCGCATTACGCAGGATGATTACCGCATTCTGCTGCGGCATCTGATTGAGAAGGATCATATTCAGCGCACGGAGCGCGGCGGTCTGATTGCAGGGCTTGCCGGTGAGCGCGTCATCAACAACTATAAATTCTATGCGGTATTTCAGGACAGCGAGGAATTTACGGTGCGTTCCGAATCACAGGAGATCGGAACGATTGTGCAGCCGCCGCCTGCCGGTGAAAAGATTGCGATTGCAGGACATGTGTGGGTCGTTGATGAGGTCGATTTTGACCGCCATGTTGTCTACTGTACCATGGTCAAGGGCAAGGTGCCGGCGTATTTCGGCGACTGTCCCGGCGATATCCAGACGAAGATTCTCGAGCGGATGCATCAGGTTTTGCAGGAGGATCAGCAGTATCCCTACCTGATGAAAAATGCGGTTGCGCGGCTGGCACTTGCCCGTCATACGGCGGCGAATTCCGGCTTGCTGGAGGAGCCGCTGATCTGTCTCGGCGGCGATATGTGGGCGCTGTTCCCGTGGCTCGGCAGCTATGCATTTCTGGCAATGGAGCGTTTCCTGAAGGTGAAATGTGCGCAGAGGCTGTTTTTATCGGGACTGTCGCCGTCCAGACCGTATTTCCTGACATTTAAGATGAAGGTCGGCAAGGCGGAGTTTTTCCGGATTCTTGCAGAAGCGGCACAGGAGGCGTTTGATCCGATGGATCTGGTCTATCCGGATGAGATTCCGCTTTTTGAGAAATATGATGAGTATGTTCCGGCGGAGCTGGTGCGCAAGGGCTTTGCATACGGCATTCTTGCCGTCGATGAGATGAAGGCGCGCATTCAGCAATGGTCTGATAAATATACGGCAGGCTGACCGGAATACTGCGGGGAGAAATGGATATGATAAAAAAACGCATTTGCGGCTTCGGACTTGCGGCGGCGGTTGCCTGTCAGGTGATTCTGCCTGCGTTTCCGCCTGTGACTGCATCCGCTGCGGCAGAACCGGTCTGTTCGCTGGACGAATTTTCCGAGGATGTGCGCGAAGTCATGCGGACGGATGCCGACCGGCAGTTCTATGATTCGATTGTCTATGATGCGCAGGCGGGGACGCTTTCTGCCGACGGCGGCAAGCCGGTTTCCGGCTGCGGTGATCTGCGCATCCGAAACGGCGAGCTGATGCTCCGGACGGACGGCGATGCTGCATCCGGAACGGCATGGGAAGCCTTTTCCGATGCTGCCGAAGACTGGGGCTATGAGACCGAAACGCAGGACGGAAAACTGACGATCACGAATGAATTTCAGACCGCCCGTCTGATTGTCAAGGCGGAGGGCGGGATTGACCGGCACGGTGCCGTGTCGGCGGCGGAGGGCTACCGCGGTCTGCATATTCTGCAATATGCGGATTCGGCGGCGGCATACAGCGCCTATCAGGCATATCTCAGCGATCCTGCCGTGGAATATGTGCAGCCCTCGCACCGCATTACACTCGATGCCGAGGCGCTTGCGGATGCGCAGGCAGAGGTATCGGGCAATGCACAGGTCGCGGATGTGGAAAGCGGCGTCTACAATTCATGGGGCGTTCCGCTGATCGGCACGGAGGACTTCATCAAAAAGTATCTCGATGCAGAGGTGCTGCCGGATGTGACCGTCGCGGTCATTGATACGGGCATCAATCCGGTTCCGGCGCTGTTTCAGGGCAGAATTCTCGAGGACGGTATCAATATCTCCGATTCCGGTGATGACAGCGTGAATGACGACCTCTATCACGGCACGCATGTCACCGGCACAATCTGTGAGATGACGCCGAAGAATGTCAAAATTCTGCCGATCAAGGTGTTCGATGAGAACGGCAGCGCGTCCGATGAGCAGATTTATCTCGGTCTGATGTATGCGATTGAAAAGAATGCGGATATTGTCAATATGAGCTTCGGCGGTCTGGGTGTCAGTCCGCTGGAAATCGAGGCAATGACGATTGCGGATGAAGCCGGTATGATCTGCTGTGCGGCGGCAGGCAACAACGGCGACGATGCCGGATACTACTATCCGGGCAGTATCGCAAGCTGCATTACGGTCGGTGCCGTGACGCAGGATATGGAACGTGCGACCTTTTCCAATTTCGGCAAATTCGTCGATGTGGTCGCACCGGGCTTCGGCATCCGGAGCTATGTGCTCGGCGAGGACAGCCATCTTGAAGCGAAGAACGGTACCAGTATGGCTACGCCGCATGTATCCGCATGCTGTGCACTGCTGCGGAGCTATGACAAGAAAATGACACCGCAGCGTGCGGAGATGCTGCTGCGGCTCAATGCAAAGGATCTGGGACCCGAGGGCTTTGACAAGGATTTCGGCTGGGGCTTTATCAATATGGAAAAGTTCCGCTGGGATGACGGTATCTGTCCGGCACCGGAGTTTTCGGTCGAATCCGGCAACTTCGGTCAGGCGCAGGAGGTTGAGATCACGGTTGATCTGGACGATGCGGAGATCTGGTATACAACGGACGGGACGAAGCCCTCTCCGGAGAACGGTACACGCTATGAAAAGCCGCTGACGGTTGCAGAAACCACGCGGATTCTGGCAGTGACCGCGCGCAAGGGCTGGATCGGCAGCGCGGCAGCCGAGGCGGTCTATACAATCAACGGCAAGGATGTCAGCGAGGCATATACCGTAAAGGACGGCGTTCTGGTATCTTACCGCGGCATCCGGAAGAAGGTCACCGTGCCGGATCAGTATAACGGCGAGCCGCTGCGCGAAGTCGCGGCGGATGCGTTTGCGGGCAATCATTTTGCGGAGGAGATTCAGCTGCCGTCCTCCGTGAAGAAAATCGGCGACAGGGCATTTGCAAACTGCTCGGAGCTGGTGCGCATCTTTGCGACCGGTGCGGAGGAGCTCGGCGAGGATGCCTTCGCGCGCTGCGAAAAGCTGCATGAGGCGCAGTTTGCCGATGCTGTCAAAACGGCAGGCACGGGCGCATTCCGCGGCTGTATCGCACTGACGCGGCTTGATCTGGAAGGCTTGCAGACGCTGCCGGAGTCGGTATTCGAGGACTGTGCGATGCTGAAAACCGTGCATCTGCCGAATGTAACAGTCATCGGCGAAAATGCCTTCCGGAACTGCATTGCGCTGATAGAGCCGGCAATTTACTGGCAGCATGTGACCGCAGTCGGCAGCCGTGCCTTTGAAAACTGTACCGCATGGGAGGGCGATGTGCGCTTTTCCGCGCTGAAAACGCTCGGCACTGCCGTATTCTCCGGCGATATCATGCTGCGCAGTGTGATGCTGCCGGAAACATTCACCGTATTGCCGACAGAGTGCTTCTACCGCTGCACCGGACTGCGGCAGCTCGATCTGCCCGGCATTACGATGATCGAAAGCGGTGCGCTCGCCACGCAGACCGGCAGAATGCAGCTGCTGTACAGCATCGACTATGCAAAAATTACGTATGTCGGGACAAATGCGTTCAGCGGATGCATGCTCGGCAGCGGACTGGATACACTGCGGTTTGATGCGCTCGAAAAGCTCGAATACCGCGCATTCGGCGGCGCAATCGCCGGAACACTCGAATTTCTGAAGCTGACGGAGGTCGGCGATGCATCCTTTGCGGATGCACAGATCGACTGCGTCCGGCTGGAACATGCAGAGAAGCTCTCCGCGCGGTCGCTGACGGGAGTACGTTCGGTCTATCTGACAAATCAACTGCAATCTGCTGCGGACAGCGCGTTTGCGCAGAATGCGTATATTGTATCGGATGCGCCGGTTTCTGCTGTGAAGCTGCTGGCGGAAATGAAATTCTGCGATGAACCGCTGGTTCTGCGGCGGAGCAGCGAAAAGACGGTGCTGACGCAGCATGATGCAGGCGCACTGCGCGTTCTGGCATGCGGCAATGCACTGCAATATCAGTGGTACTCAGTCAGCGGTGAGACGCAGACGCCGGTTGAAGGCGCCGTGCTGCCGGAGCTGTATCCGGATACGTCCGCGGCGGGTGAATTTACCTACCGCTGCGTCATGACCGATGCACAGGGCAAAACTGAGCAGGTGACATTCTCCGTCAGTGTGACGGAATCGGAGACGCTTCCTGAACTGCATCCGGATCAGTTCTGCGAACCGTCCGGAAGCGGCAGAGCTATGTGGACGGTGATTCCGGCGGAATCTGGCACATACCGGATTTCGGCATCCGGCGCGGCAGCGGTCTCCGGCGTGCTGACCGATGCTGCCGGTCAGGTGCTCGGCATGCTGAAAAGTCAGGCGGCAGGCGGCGAATTGCTTGAAGCCGAACTGACGAAGGACAAGCCCTGTTATCTCCGGACGGAGGCACTCTGGAAGGACGATTATGCGCTCTTTCTGACATCCGCTGCACCGGCGGAGATTGATATTGCCGCATGTACGCTGCAAGTCACGGTACAGCGCGCCTGCGAATTCGGATCGGGGTATCAGCCGGAGGTCGCTGTGCGGCAGCCGGGCGGTACGAAGCTCATTCCGGAGCAGGATTATGTACTGCGCTATACCAGACACAATCAGGAGGTTCGGATTCTGGCATACGGAATCGGACGCTGCTGCGGCTGCGGTGAAACATCCGTTACGGTCTATGAGCGGATTTCGCAGGATACGCCGGTACCGGTTCAGATCGGCTATGATAAGGAAGAAGCGGTGTATATCTTTGTGCCGCAGACGACCGGAAAATACCGGTTCTACGGCAATGCGACCGCAGGCTATGCCGAAGAGCAGGCAGCGTTCAACCGTTCCGGCAGATATGCAGGCGGACAGAACCATGTCGGCATCAAGACAGAATGCTGGATTGCGGATACGCCGGAGCACGATGACAAGATATTTGCGCAGAGCGATTATTCGACGTCTTCCGGCAGCTATTTCAATTCGACTGTGATGCTCAATGCCGGACAGAGCTATTATATTGTCTGCACCGGTTCTGTCGGCGCGGATTATGCGCTGGTAATCTCGGCGGAGCGCTATGATCTCAGCGAGGCGACTGTCACCGGCGGCTTCATGGCAAGCTATGAGCCGGGCGAATATCATTTTCCTCGCATCAAGGTGCGCCACGGAGAGACCGTGCTCGAAGAGGGTGTCGATTATCAGCGGATTGACAACCGGAACGACATCCCGGGACTTGCGGAGGTTACGCTTGTCGGCATGGGCAAATATTACGGCAAACTCGTCAAGCAGTATGAGATGATCTATGAATCGCCGGCGGTTTCCGAGACGATGCTTGCGCTGGATACGCCGGTCGAGGTCAGCTGTTCCGACAGCCGGCTCGAAACGCTCTGGTTCAAGGTCGATCAGTGCAAAACAGAAAACGAAACAATCCGCTACCGCGTGCTGAATGAACGCATCAGCGGCAGTATGATGCTCTATACACTCTATCGCTATGACGAAACGCTGCATACCTGTGCGCGTGTGAAGCAGATGAACGGCGAACAGAATGACTATCTGCTCGGCAACGGCACATATATCATCGCGGTCGCAAGGCAGTATCCCGAGACGGCAGCAAAGGCAAAATTCTCCGTGCTGATTCCGTATTCGGTGACGGATGCAGAGCTGATTGTGACCGATCAGCCGTATACCGGCAGCGAGGTACCGATTCCCGTAAAGCTGCGCAATGCAGACGGCACCGAGCTCCAGTCGGGCAAGGATTTCCGCATTGTGTATAAGGACAGCAATATCATGCTCGGTGAGCAGCCGTTCGCGCTGTATGCGACAAACCGAACCTTCGGCTATCAGGAAGGCGTTTTCAATATTTATCCGGAGCTTCCGGCGGATGCACCGCTGCTGGAACTCGGCGAACACAGCGTCAAGGTCACGAAGCAGGATCGCCTTGCGGTTTACCGCGTGACTCCGGAAACAGAGACCGAATATGTGCTCTGCACTTCGGATGTTGCGGATATTGTCCTGCGTGTTTTCTCGCCGGAAGGGGAGATGCTCGAGCAGGATTACGGCGCCGGTACAAAGTCGGTACGGTTTACAGTGCCTGCCGGTGAGACGCGATTTGTCATGGTAAAATTCAACGGCACGGCGCGTGAAGGTACGATCAGTTTCCGTCTGGAAACTTCGCTGCGGCTGCTTTCGGAGTGTGAGATCACTGCGGAACCGCATGTCTGGACGGGCGAGGTCATCGCGCCGCAGGTGACATTCAAAGACGGCGACTATACGCTCATTGAGGGCACGGACTACCGTCTGCGCTATACGGCGGATGATGTCAATATCGGTACGGCGACGGCAAACTATACCGGTCTCGGAAAATACTTCGGAAACTGCGACGTGGAATTTGAAATCATACCGGAGCAGCTGAAAGAAGCGGAATTCTTTGATCCGGTGCCGCTTGCGCTCGATGAATCCTACCGCTTCAACAAGAAGGAACAGCAGTATGTCGTATTCAGCTATACCTCCGGCATTGATGCAGAGCTGAATGCATCGTTCTATGAGGCGATGTGCAGGCTGACCGTGCAGTGCTATGACAGCGAAGGAAAATTCCTGCAATATATCTTCTTCAAGACGACAGGCGAAATGAAGCAGAATGTGAAAGCAGGGGAGACAATCTACTTTGTGGTTTCGGCAACCGATATTTCCAGCCGGAATCAGACCTTCTGTCTGCTGCTGCATGATGACGGCAGTACGCATATGCGGCGGGTGCAGGATCAGGCGGGCGGCTTCGGCTACCGTATCTCGGAAGAGGACGGCTATGCAGAAGCCTATGAGGTTCTCTCGGGCAAGCGCGACAGCTATCAGCTTCTGCCGGAGATTGAAGGCGTGCCGGTGACATTCGTGCCGGAATCGCTGTTTGCCGATCTGCCGGCGGAGAAGGTCGTGATCGGATACGAAGGCTGTGCGGCTGCGGATTACGCCGACCGCTACGGATTTATCTATCAGCAGGCGCGTTCGCCGGAGCATGAACCGGTGAAGGGCGATCTCAACGGCGACGGCAAATGCTCCGCAGCGGATATCACGGTATTCTCGGCGCTGCTTGCAGAGCACACGGGACTGGATCCCGAACTGATTCCCTTTGATGCAGCCGATCTCAACGGCGATGCAATCCTTGATATTCAGGATCTGTTCGCGCTGATGCGGCTGATCGTACAGGCATAAGAGAAAGACGGGCGGGGTCTGCTGTCAGGCGGCAGGCTCCGTACCCGCTGTTTGCAGGTATCTGAAAATAATTTTGAAAAAGTGCTTGACAAATCAAACCGGATATGCTATAATAAATAGGCTTGAATAAAACATACGAATCCCGTATTCCACAGACAGCCGGCAGCGCAGCATGCGCAGAAGTCCAGCCGAGGAGTGCCGGTCGTTCCCGTATGATACGTGAACTCCGCCTCTCCGATGTTTCGGGAGAGGCTTTTTTATATGCCTCCGTTCGATGTTTGTTCAGCCGATTACAAAACCGGAGGTGAAAAATATGCCTAGTGAAAAGGTTTTGCAGGCAAAGCAGGAAAAGGTCGCTGCGCTGACCGAGCAGCTCAAGAGTGCTGCTGCATGCGTGCTCGTGGATTACAAGGGTATCACCGTTGAGGAGGATACCAAGCTGCGTAAGGAGCTCCGTGAAGCAGGCGTCAGCTACGCTGTTCAGAAGAACACCCTGATCCGCCTTGCTATGCACAACATCGGCTTCGAGCAGTTTGACAGCATCCTCGAGGGTACGACCGCAATCGCTACCTGCGAGGGCGACCAGACTGTCGCAGCCAGAATCCTCGGCGAATTCGCTGAGAAGTCCAACGGAAAGTTCAGCCTGAAGGCTGGTTTCGTTGACGGTGAGTTCTATGACGCAGACGGCGTCAAGGCGCTCTCCAAGATCCCGTCCAAGGACGTCCTGCTTGCACAGCTCCTCGGCTCCCTTCAGGGTCCGATGCAGAAGCTCGCTGCAACGCTTCAGGCTCTCGTGGACAAGAAGAACGAAGAGGCTGCCTGAGTTTAAGGCCGCCTGAAATCCAAATTATTTTTATTTTTGAAAAGGAGAATTATCATGGCTTCCGAAAAGACAATGAAGTTTATCGAAGATATCAAGGCACTCTCCGTTCTCGAGCTGGCTGAGCTGGTCGAGGCAATTCAGGAAGAGTTTGGCGTGACTGCTGTTGTTGCAGCAGCAGGTCCGGCAGTAGGCGCAGGCGCCGGTGCCGGTGAGGCAGAGAAGAGCGAGTTCGACATCGTTCTCAAGTCCTTCGGCGACGGCAAGATGAATGTCATCAAGGCTGTCAAGGATATTCTTGGTCTCGGCCTGAAGGAGGCTAAGGCTGCTGTTGAGGGTCTCGGCACTCTGAAAGAGGGCGTTGCTAAGGCAGAAGCTGAGGAAATCAAGAAGAAGCTCGAAGAGGCTGGCGCTACCATCGAGCTGAAGTAATTTTATACTTCATAAAATCAAAGACTGCATATCCGCTCTTGGATATGCAGTCTTTTTTTTCAGATCGTATGCTCTGCTTTATATTTGGAAAGCGCATCGGCAAGCTGCTGATTTTCAGCCTGTTCGCGGCGGATGAACCGGTGCGCGCTGTATATGAAAATGCAGGGGAAGCAGACCGCAAAGACGCATAGACCGGGGATACTGCCTTCTTCATGCAGCGGAATCCAGCCGAAGCCGATTATTGCGGCAAAGACGGTCAGGAAGGCACAGCTGGTCGCAAGGATGATGCGCAGGCTCGGCTTCATGTCCTTGATGACGGCTTCGCTGAGAAACAGCCGCGCCAGCGCAACGCCGATGAGATTTACAAGTAGCGCCTGAAAAAGCACACGGACAGGGATGCCTTTGCTACCGAGCGCGGCGAGCGGTGTGATTCCCATGACCTTTTCGCCGCACAGCGAGACGAATACATACATGGCAAGTGTGAAGAGCCCGAGATTTCTCAGGACATTCCGGATATAATCAGACAGATATTTTTTCATATTATTTCACTCCCAGATGTTGTTTGAGCGCGTCGGCATACTGACGCGACACGATGATTTGTTCGCCGGTCTCGAGTGTCAGGCGAAGTCTGCGGTCGAGCTCGGTGCGGAGCGAACGGATCATTTTCACCTGAACAATGCAGGATTTGCTGATGCGCAGGAATCCGCAGGGCTCGAGCAGCTCCTCCAGTTCATAGAGGCGCAGTTTTGTTTCGTGACATGCAGATTGCGTATAGACAAAGGTTTTGCGGTCAACAGATTCCGCATAGATGATCGCGGCAGCATCGAGGACGGCTGTTTCGCTGCCGTTTGTCACGGTGATTTTCCGTTCCAGCAGATGCAGTGCTGCGATGAGCTGTTCGATCTCCGGTGTGAGCTTGGGGCTGCGTATGAGGATTTCGGTTTCTTCATATGCGCCGTCGATTTGCATTGAGATTTTCACGTGATCACCTCTCTTGTGCTTATCATAGCACAGAATCATTTTCTGCGCAAGACCCCGTGACGTATCCTGTCCGATTATGATACTGAAATGCACAAAAAGCGCCCTGTGCATATACACAGAGCGCTTTGAGATTTATTCGGATTTCTGACCGTCCTTCCGGTAGGAGAGCAGCGTCAGCAGGAACAGGGCGCCGCCGAGCAGGGGGTAGACGAGCAGCAGCTTATGGTCTCTGCCGCTGATATGCAGAATACCTGCGGCAATGCTGCCGACTGCGCATGCTGCGGTCGATGCATGGAGCAGGAACAGCGTGCGCGCCTGCGGCAGATGCATCCGGAGCACGGTAAACAGCAGCAGTAAGCCGGAGATCAGCGGGTAGATGAATGCATAGATCATATCATTGGAATAGACCCCAAAGCTGAAATGCTCGTAGACCGCGCCGAAACCTGCCAGACACAGTGCAGCGATAAACTCCGCCGCAGCATGATGCAGAATCTGCTGCCGACCGGTATCAATATCCGATGTAGACAATGTCACTCACGCTCCTTTCCTTGATTGATCTGCCGCTGGTTGTCGGATTGTTAATGAGACTGCCGTTGAAGATCATGGTTGAGGAGCCGCCGCCGTCGAGATTATAGGCGGTATATGCGCCGAGACTCTGCATGAAGTATGCAAGCTCACTCAGCGAAAGACCGTCGCTGTCCGAGGTTCTGCCGTCGGAGACGACAAAGAGATAATGCAGGTCATCGACAATGCCGATTGCCGTCCGCGGATTGCTTGCCATTGCGCGCGCGACCTCGGAGTTGTCATCGACCGTGACCGCACCGTTTTCGATCAGGCGCGGACCGAACATGAAGCACTGCCATGCGCCCATATCAAGCAGGTCCTGCGCAGAGTATTCATCGCTTGTGGTAATGAAGAAGCTGCCGTCCGCCATGATACTGAGAAAATCTGTGTTATTGCGCGGGAGATCACGGTAAAGCACGCCGTTGCGGATGACATAGCCGGTATTATGCGTACCGTAGAAATCGCCGTTGATTGCAAGAATAGCGCCGTGCGCCGCGGCAATATCCGATGTCGGCGCAGTGATGTTTTTGCCGTAGGTATCGTTCGCAAACGCGGTTTTGAGAAACTGTGCCGAGCTGAGCCGCACATCTGCGACATAGATCGAGGTATCGTTCTCGATATACTGCGAGAGTGCAATGCTGATATTTTCATCCTGATACGCGGTATCATTGATGATGAATTGCGGTTCCGGTTCGGTTTCCTCTGTGGTTGTCGTTGTTGTCACAGTTGTCGCAGTCGTTGTGGTTTTTTCGGATTTTGTTGTTTTTGCAGTATCGGATTTCGTGTTTTCTGTTTTGCTTTGACTGTCCGATTTTTCATTGTTGACGGTTTTCTGCGTGACAGATGCCTGTTTTGCGGTGCCGGTCTGTGTTTCTTCGCCGGAGCCGGATGCCGTGCCGGAAACAGCCGCTGTTGTTGCGCTATTTGTTTGTGCGGCAGCAGCTATATCCTTTTTGGTATCGGTTGCCGGTTCCGCAGAATCTGCCTGCTCTGTTGCAGTTGTCGTTCTTTCTTTTGTTTCCTCTGCAAACAAAGAGAGATTCATCTCGGTTGCACCGGTCTGCTTGGCGGAGCTGAGCACGAAGGTATCCAGCATCAGAAAACCTGTGAATCCGAGCAGCGCCGCCCCGTAAGCGATAGCTGCCGTCTTGTAGGATTTCGCCATATGTTCCTCCTTTGAGCCTGCCCACCCATTTTCCTTTCTGCATTATAACACTGAATTATGACAGTTAAAAGAAAAACAGATGAAAAAAGCAGTGCGCACCGGCATGCGGTACGCACTGTTTGTCAAATCAGATATCGGTCGGTGAGACAGTCTGCATCGGACCCTTTCCGGCGGAGCAGTAGAAGCGCTGATAGCTGGAAGGCGTGCAGTGCTTGATCTCTTTGAAGATGCGGTTGAAGGTTGAGAGACTGGAGAAGCCTGCCTGCATGGCGACCTCGGTGATCGGGATTGAGGGATCGAGCAGGAGCGTCTCCGCAGCGCGGGTGCGCCGGAGATTGATGTACTGCAAATAGGACATCGAATTGAACTGCTTGAAGATACGCGAGAAATGAAATTTGCTGTAGCCGGCGATTTCGGCAAGCGTGTCCAGTGAAATGTCATACATATAATTCTGGTCGATATATTTGAGCACCTGCTTGAATTTCTCGTTATACTGCACCATTTTGTCCTTGGCGCAGGCGAGTGTTTCGCGCGCCTGATCAAGCTGGAACTCGCGGATTGCAACGAGCATATTTGCCAGATTCAGATAGATTTTCACATCCGCGATCTCGGAATCCTCATAGTAATCAGAATAGATATCGAGCATTGCCTTTTTGGCGCGCAGATAGAGGTCGCGGTCGGTTTCGGGCGTCAACTGCAAGGGCGCATTGAGTACAGCCATGACAGGTTCGAGCGCCTGATTGCTGAGCAGCACCGCCTGATCGCACTGGAAGATGATGCGTCTGCCGGGCTGTGCAGGCAGCGTGTGAAGTTCGCCGGCAGGAATGATCAGGATTTCGCGTTCATTCAGCCGGAACTCCGTGCCGCCGGTCTCGACGATAAAGCCGTTTTCAATCGGCATGATGATCTCAATGGCATTGTGCCAGTGTGTCGGATAGAATTCGGTTTCGACATTGTCATAGAGCATGACAAACCGTTTGTCTTCATATTCAACGGTTTCAAAATTATCATTCAGATGTTTAATCATATGCAACTCTCCCTCTTTATTGCACTGCTTCACTTTCCTTTCTGTTTTCGCCGGACAGCAATATTTGAACTCTCATTCTATTATATCGCAAAATTTGAAAAAAGTAAAGCGGTTTTACCGTTTTTTTATCAAATTTTCAGAAAGAGATGTACAGTCGGATTGTGATTTTGTACAAAATAGTGCGATAAGAAAGCAGATACGTGATTTCTCTTAATTTTAAGCATAAAAGCAGCAAAGCGGCGATTTGTAACTGAATTGTCATTTTTTCACACAGATACGAAAAAACCGAAGTGTTCAAACGTGCATCCATATAAAAGTTTTGACCCGTAGCGGTGTATGATCGCTTCGGGATATTGTATTTTGATTCAGTTACTATGATAAATCAGAATTTAGATTCGTATTATTTTAGTCATTCTATCTTTATCATATGTCCGAATGTATCATTTCGCTGGGCGCGCATGTTTCGCAAAGCGAAACTGCGCAGTTTGCCTGCGGCAAACATGCGGGGCACGCGAATGCGAGAGAGACACCCCAAGGCGAGAAGGGAAACTCGCTGCGCTCGCATTCCCCTCTCTCCTTAGGGTTTCCCTCTCGCGCTCTCCCTTCCCTAATCCTCTTACCCCTTGAGAGCGAGGCTCCTGAGGAGAGCGGAGCTTAGGGGGATAGGGTTCAGGAAAGCGGGGGCTCGGGGGCGAAAACCTAAGGGGAAGGGGGAATGTGAGCCTTGCGAACTTCCTCCTTCC
>JAEEGL013875212.1_pt1 | contig 37977 bp, 31 predicted proteins | sample 9134231 | NCBI WGS metagenome assembly JAEEGL01 (sample SAMN16246548, study PRJNA631951) | gut metagenome | biome: gut microbiome; feature: rumen; material: fiber-attached | host: Bos | place: Iran: Karaj | collected 2018-10
ATCATCGCCTTGGAGATGCCCATGGCGTTGATGGGATAGGCCGCCTTGTCGGTCGAAAGGCACACCACCCGTTTCACCCCCGCGTCGATGGCCGCGTGCAGCACGTTGTCCGTGCCTTCTACGTTCGTGCGGACAGCCTGCATGGGGAAGAACTCGCAGCTGGGCACCTGCTTGAGGGCGGCGGCGTGGAAGATGTAGTCCACCCCGGGCATGGCGTCCGCCACGCTGCGGTACTCCCGCACGTCCCCGATGAAGAACTTGACTTTTTTTGACTCCTCCGGCCACCGCGCCTGCAGCTCATGGCGCATGTCGTCCTGCTTCTTCTCGTCCCGCGAGAAGATGCGGATCTGGCCGATGTCGGTGGAGAGGAAATGTTTGAGGACGGTGTGCCCGAAAGAGCCCGTCCCGCCCGTGATCAACAGGGTCTTGCCGGTAAAAGATGTCATGGTGTCTCCTGCTTGCAAGACCAACGCCTTGCAATAAATAATTTCATTCGTATATTATAATTGCAATTTATTTCAACAAAAGAATTCAATATGAGCCGCTTTTGCGGCGGCAGGATATTAGCCGTGGAGTAGCGCAGCCACAAAGTGGCCAGCGTAACCCACGGAACAAGAAGAAGATAAGAGATTCAGAACCGCGTCAGCGGTGGTAGGATTCTACAGTGGGTGGAGCACAGCGCAACCCACGTTGCCACAGCATGTGTCCTTTTCACTCTTCACTCTTCACTTTTCACTCTTCACTTTTCACTCTTCACTTTTCACTCTTCACTTTTCACTCTTCACTTTTCACTTTTCACTTTTCACTTTTCACTCTTCACTCCCATAGCGCGAACGCCCTTGCGGTGCCCTCGTCTGAAAGACGATAGTTGGGTAACCCTCGACTTCAGTCGGGGCCCAATGATGCCCTATGTCCTATCCGTCTGGAGGACGGCACTTAAAGAGCCGCTTTAGCGGCGGCAGGATACTAGCCGTGGGTAAGCGCCGCGCCGCAGGCGCAAGCGTAACCCACGGAGCAAGAAGAAGATAAGAGATTCAGAACCGCGGCAGCGGCGGCAGGACCCTACAGTGGGTGGAGCGAAGCGCAACCCACGTTGTCGCAGCAATCGCCTCACATGGAACTAGCACTTTTCACTTTTCACTTTTCACTCTTCACTTTTCACTTTCCATGTGACGAGGGACGGGAGACTCTTTTCACTCTTTATCCATGTAGGCTAAAAGGGCCCCGACGGGGCCCAATAGTGGTAACCCCGGGTTGAGCGAAGCGAAACCCGGGGGAAAGCCATATCCCCCCAAGATCTTACAGCCCCAACGGGGCTGAATTAGTACCTTGTTCCTTGTTACCCCAAATGTTTTCAATCGTACACAAACTTTTTTGAAAGAAATATAAGACCCGCGAAGGGCCGCACCAGCGGCCATTCGCTTCTGTTTATTCCGTGTCTTCTGTGGACTTTTTTCCGTGTTCTTCCGTGTCTTCTATGGACTCTCTTTCTGTTTATTCCGTGTGTTCTGTGGACTCTTTCCTCCACCGACACTTTCATTATATTGCATTTTATGCAATACTCCACCCAATTCCTTTCCATCACATAGTTTGCAGAAACTCACCCAATAGCCCCTTCTACGGCCCTATTATATTTTAGGTATTAATATACCTAAAACCACCTCCCACGCCACAGCGGCCACTCCAGGGGCCCTAGCGGCCATCCGCCCCTCAAAAAAGGGGTGAACGAAGCCCTAAAACCGTACATTTTCGCCACCGCCGCCAAAAGGCCTTTTGTCTACACTGACATTGCAATAAATGCAACTTTATTGCAACATTGTGGCCCCTTGACTCATACATTCATACCACTAAAAAGGGCCCCAAATGGGGCCAAATTGAAGTAACAATACCACTAAGAGGGGCCCCGAACGGGGCCCAATTAACGTAACCTCGGGTTGAGCGTCAGCGAAACCCGAGGGAAAGCCCCCTCCCCCATGATTTCACAGCCCCAACGGGGCTGTATTAGTACCTTGTTCCTTGTTACCCCAAATGTTTTCAATCGTACACGAACTTTTTTGAAAGAAATATAAGACCCGCGAAGGGCCGCACCAGCGGCCATTCGCTTCTGTTTATTCCGTGTCTTCTGTGGACTTTTTTCCGTGTTCTTCCGTGTCTTCTGTGGACTCTCTTTCTGTTTATTCCGTGTCTTCTGTGGCCTCTCCCCTGCCCTGACACTTTCATTATATTGCATTTATTGCAATATCAAGAACATCCTTTCTTCCGAACACGCAAACTGCAGAAACTCGCCCAATGGCCCCTTCCACGGCCCTATTATATTTTAGGTATAATATACCTCTTGCACCCCCTCAAGCCACAGCGGCCTCTCTAGGGGCCCTAGCGGCCATCTTCCCTTCAAAAACAGGGTGAACGAAGCATTAAAACAGCACGTCCTCGTCGCTGACACAAAATTCCGGTTAAAGAGGATTCTAGCTGCATTTTTATTGCAATAATTGCAACATTTGTCATATCATATCACATGACAGCCAAATCTGCTTTTGAAAACAGAAACGCCGCTCGGCTCTCCGTCGGACGGCGTTTGTATTGTCCTGCATCAAATTATTAACTGCCAATTGTCAATTACTAATTGTAAAATATCCGTCTTGAATCAGACTTTTTTATGCACCTGTCAATATCTGACGTTCAAAAACCGCTTCACTTTCCAAAATAATAGGCTCTACATCTACATCACGTAGAAAAACATACGGCTTATCATAGTGATGGAATCGGTCACGTTTCACACGATCTGCGTTTCCATCTTCAAGAATTGTCATGGTATCAGAAATCAAATCAAAGCCGACATGAGCCATCACACCTGTGTAAGCCATATGACGGATATTGACTTCCGTTACTTTCAGGTTCCCATTTCTGTCTTCTTTCAAGTCAAAACTTAAAATGCCATGTGCTGGGACATGTAGTTTTTCACACAAGTATCGAATGCAATCATCGCAGAACTGATTGATTCTATCTTCGTTCAGGAATCGTGCAAAATGCGTATTTCCAGTAACATGAGATGGCGCTGCATTCGCCATGACATATTCAGCACACTCCAAAGCCGCCCCTTTTATATATTCATTATTGTAATAAAGCATTTGATTGGCTAAATGACGCCCCGTAAGAAATTCACTGACTGTAAATTCTTCAATTCCACGATTAATGAAAAGCCATGACTTATAACTATCCATATTGTCCAAGCGCAACGAGCCCAGTCCCCCTGTCCCCTCAGTGGCACGTATCCAACACGGGAAACCAATCTCCTTTTCAACCTCAGCAAATCGTGGCTTTTCCTGTGTAACCTTTATTGTTTTGGGAATGAACCGTGTACCTTCAAGCAATGATGCCATGATGGCCTTGTCACGAAGAGATTCAGAAAGCAATTTGCATCCCATGAAAACTTCACAGGGAAATTTGCCATACTCTTCCTTATATCCTCCCCATGCAACAATTTCAGCCTCTGGTTGCACAAATGCATAATCAATATGCTTTTCATTCACAAGATGTTCAATGAATGGGAAATAATTTGGGTTATCACAACGCGGACATACATGGTATTCATCCACCAGATTTTTGCCATGTGTAACCATGAAGAACCCCATGCTTTTTTTATTTGCATCAATACCAATGACATGGTATTTGGGATATTTTTCCCTTATGATAGTTGCAATGGAGCGCGGTGTCAAACCACCAATGCCTGTAATAAGAAGTGTTTTCATAGTTGATTAGAGTGTTAATATTGTAAAATGCACTGCATCCAACATCTTCCTGATTTCTCTTCAGCCAAGACTTCGAAGCCATGATGTTGATAAAGATTATAGGCGCTTGACTGCTGTTTCGACACAAATAGTTCTATGCTTCTAAAACCTTGGTTTGTAGCATATGTCTTGACAGAATCAATTAACTTGCTTGCAAGATGCTGTCCTCTGTATTTACTTCTGACATGCACCAAGGTTATAAAACCCTTTAAACTTTTGGGATTATAAAAATACGTGCAAATCAAACCTGCCACTTCATGATTTTTGAACACAATAAATGTTGTGGATAACTCACATAGCTTTGAACTAAAGGTATCCATATCAACTCGTTGGGACAAAGGCTCATAAAAATCATAATCACATTGTTGAAGGTATTGTTTTATGAATTCTTTTTGAGGTTTTCCAATGACAATCTCCACATCTTCCTCTAAAGTGTTCGTTGAATTGACCTCCCATAAGTATTCAGAAATGTCAGGCATGTAGATTCTGCCTCTCTCTTTGCTGACTGAGCTTGCTGGTTTTCTGATCGCCAGTAATGACCTGAACATCTTTGCGAATCAAGACATTAAAAATTGTAAGGAAGAAAATTCGCACATCCATCCCAAAGGATAAATGTTCAACGTAATAAACATCCATTTCCAGACGTTCATTCCATGACAGATTATTGCGACCATGAGTCTGCGTATAGCCTGTGATGCCAGGCCGCACCGCATGACGGAGTCGCTCATGTTCCTTATAATAAGGAAGATACTCCACTAACAATGGTCTTGGCCCTATCAGAGCCATGTCACCTTTCAGTACATTGAATAGCTGTGGCAGTTCGTCAATGGATGTTGCACGAATGAATCGGCCAATTTTCGTAAGACGCTGACGGTCAGGCAGTAAATTACCTTCTACATCCCGTTCATCAGTCATTGACTTGAATTTGATCAGTCTGAAAATCTTCTCACCTTTGCCTGGGCGTTCCTGAAAAAAGAAGGCCCCTGAGCCTTTGTTGGCGAAATGCAACCAAATGGCTACTATTGCCAATAACCACCACAGCAACAGCAGTGCAATTAGCGCAAAGATGAAGTCAAAGAGACGTTTGAAGACGTTGGCATACATTATTTGTATGTTCAACAAAGGATTATGGCATATGGACGCCTAATCACAATTTCCCTATGCCGATTTGTAATTGTTCACCACTTGCTTTCGCTTGCCAGATTTTAGAACTGGAATTTCAGTCACATAATGGATTTGGATATTAGCGTCCTGCCCCAAATATGATTTCAACATTGCAATCATCTTATCCTCTCGTGTGAAGATTTCTCCACTCTTCAGGTTAAGAAGCATGGTGTATTGTGTGGCATCCTCCTGAATGAACTGATATTGCTGAAGCTCCAGATACTCATGCATGGGTGTGTTTATGACATAAGGCGACACCAAATTCCCCTGGGTGTCAAAGATGCAGTCCACACGTCGTCCACCAACCTTTTCAAAAATAGTATGGTTGCTATTAGGCTTGAATATGGCGATGTCCCCTGTGTCGTAGCGAATAAGCGGCATGGCATGATTAAACAAGTCAGTCACCACGATACGACCTTCCTGCCCATCCGTCACGGGCTTGTCCGCATCCAGTTTCAAAAGTTCAATATGGAAACTTGCCCTGTTCACGATAAACTCACTGCTCCCCTCCTTCTGTTGCGCTAAAATCCCAAGTTCCTCATCAGAATAACGTGAAAAAACAGGAGACTTGAAGCGGCGTTCAATGACTTCTTTAGTCCATGGTGGCAGTGATTCAGATATGGCAATGAATGACTCGACTTTTGCCTTTGGCACAATTTTATTCCGCTCGAGGTATTTCGCAATGGCTGTAAGTGTCGAGGCAAAGATGATAACGCTCTTTGTGGAATCATCATTTTCCAATTGCCTCAATAGCTTTTGTAGAGCTTCGTCCGACAAGGCACTGGCGTCATGCTGCACCCAATTTTGCTTTAGGCACTGCCAAGCAGAACGCGTTGTCTTCTTGTCCCATACGCGAGAAAAATAGAGACGTGTCCCCAGCTCATAATGTGCTTTTTGCGAGAACCATAGCGTATCTGCTGTGGCGCGTTGCCGCTTTACTGGATCCTGATAAAGAACAAATGGCATGCCCGTTGAACCGCTGGTCTCGCGAGCAGTTAGCATCTTTCTGTCTATGTTTGGATTAAGAAAAAGTTGTTCGTTGCTGCGGATGATGGACTTGTTGACAATGGGAAAGTCTGCCAAGCTTTTCCAATTGGCAAATGTCTTGTAGTAGGGAATGTTTTCTACTGCGTAATGCAGAATGTTAGTTATATAATCATTTACAAATCTATAATTATCTCCCTGGGGAGATATATCTGTCACTTGAACACCATTTGTGGAAACAGATTTCCAAGGGGCCATGAGTGTTTCGATATCCATTAGTTGCCGTCTGATTGGTCTCCCTTTCAAGGCATCCAACATCCAAAAGGCTTTTTGCCGTAGTAATTCAAAGGTTTTCATGAATAAGCAAGAATTGTCGCTAATTACTTATTTGCAAATCATTATAAATGAATAGCAAGTCATATTCCAAACACTGCATCGCACATTTGCGTGCCGTTCATGAACTCTACATCAGGCCAGAGTTTCAGGATCTCAGTCAACAACAATTTCAACTGCATCAAGCTGTTGTCCCGATGCGAAGCCTCCAAGCCGCCGACAAAATTCACCCGATGTGTACTGATGATGGCTGGAGCATGCATACGGAAAGCCGCCTGCACATTAGCCAGACAATTCGCTACGGCATGGTCATTGCGTTGACAATTGTCGAAATAAGTCTCAAAGGGGCAATTGCGTACCACGTACTTCTGTCCTACTTCATTAACTTTGCCATTATAGAGGAATTTCTTGACAAACTTTCCATCTCCTAGAGGATAAGGGAAATAGCGCTGTACATTGATGTATTGGATACCCTCTGCCTTCAAGACGGAATGTAAGGCGGGACTGTAGACTCCCGCCCCAGGCGTAAACTGTCGTGAACGATATCCTAATAGCTCCTCGAACATCGTCATTCCTATTTGGATGTCTTTCTCAAGATAGGCATTCTCCATAGCGGATTGGATATAGAAGACTGTGGTCTCATGCTTCAATGGTGTGTCTCCAGGCAAAAGTGGAATGGCAACGGACTCATTATCGAAGGCCAACCGAGTGGTTTTGTGACCTATTCGTAAATTGTGCAGAAAACTCAACACGCTGATATGCTCTGTTCCATGGTATTCGGGATGAAAGATATTCTCCGCAATACCCTGTCTCCAAAGCTCATACACGCCTTCATATGCCTTCCCATACCGTTTTAGTGTCTCCGTGAACGGTTCTCGATAATATTGCTGAAAGTCGCTGGCACGGATCTTTTCAAAGTCGGGATTGGCGATATTTGCGAATGGGGTGAAGCAGGCATGGTGTCCATTACTGTCCTTCACAGAAGTCAGTACATCAAACAATCGTTGCAAATCGTCACTAGAGGCCAAAGTGTCAAAAGCAGAGTATCGATTGGAAAAGACTGGCACCCCAGCTGCCGCCAATCGTTTCTGTGCAACCTTATCCTTTATGCGGACGCTGCCATAGTCGTCTACATAGATGACTACTATCTTTCGTTTGGTTTTACACCCAGGAAGATTTTTAAGGAGTGCAAGACATGTATTCTTAATGCTCATAGGCAGTCCACATAGGCTTTTGCATTTGATGGGGAGTAAACCAAAGACACTTCACGAGAGCATTGCTTCATTTTTACAAGTTTTGAAGGGTTGTCCGCCATCATTTCAATGAATGACGCCATCGCCTTCACCTCATTGCTGTTGAAGCAGCGTCCCACAGCGTGCGTCTCCACCATGCGTCCCAATTCGGAGTCTTTGTCAGCCAAACAAAGCAATGCTGCTCCCACAGCAAGATAACTATAGGTTTTGCTGGGGACGGAAAGGCCAGTCTGATTTTTGTCAGTGGTAACCACAGCAATATCTGCACTCCCCATGGAAAATGGCAAGACATCCGATGACTGGAATGGCATTACCTCACAATTATCAAGTCGATAGTCAGCAATCTTCTGTTCAATGATGGACTTTTTCGCCCCTTCGCCAATAAACAAGAAACGGAGGTCGTCACGTTTTCGAAGCAGTTCTGCCACATCCACGATAATATCAATGTCATGGGTCATGCCCATGTTTCCTGAATAAAGCACAATGAACTTATCTGGTAACCCCTTGCTCTGCAAGAAGGTATTTTTGTCCTTAGGGATGGGCTGCAAATGTTCATTGTGTGCCCAGTTGTAGATTACCTTAATCTTATCCTCAGCAATATACTGTGCAACCATCCGCTTCATGTCCTCGCTGATGGTGAAGACATGCATGGCTTTGGCAAACATGCGTCTATTCTGCTTTGTCCACCACCTTGCCAAAATGGAAGTGCTTTTTATAAAATGTTGTGAGACAAGAGAATCTGGATACAAGTCATATATGAGAAAGGAATATTTCTTTCGAGTAAAAAGAGGAATGAATACATTCAATGGTGGATTGGAGACAAGAAACAATTCACATCCTTTTCCCCTTGTCCAGATGCAGCACAATAAATGAAAAAAGGCAACTATCCAGGAGAAAAGCCTTTTCAATGTGCTTGACTTGTCGTATTTTATGGTTTTGATTATATGTACATTATCATCAGGAACAGATGGCCGAATATGAATCTCTCCTGCAAAGAGCTCTGTCTTCTCATATTTTCCTGATTGTGCAACGGCATTGACGATATCAACCATCAAGTAACCAGAACTCTGATTGGCAAAGAGAAGGCTTTTCATTTTTGAATGAGGGAATTGCATAGTCTCAGGATGGCATCCACCCTGTCACGTGATGTCCCGAATTGCTTAAGTTGCTCAACACCATTCTCTATCAAAGCTTTCTGAAGCAATTTATCATCCACTAACGCTAGTAGTTTATCAGTGATGTCCTTTGGATTCACAGGATTGATATAGATGGCTGCATCTTTGCACACGCAATGGGCAAAGCCCATGTCGGACGTGATGATGGGCTTCCTCATGACCATCGCCTCAGCATATGAGGCGGAAAAACACTCCAGTAGGGTTGGCAGGAACATGAAGTCACATTCCTTGTACAATGATGGTCCCTCCTTTGAAGGAACAAAGCCAACATTGAGGATGCGGTCTTTGTATCGTTCAGGGAAGAGCTCATCATAGCGATCCTGAGGCAGGGTGACAACAAATCGTATATCGTTGCGTCCCATCATCTCAAGTGTATCAACAACTTTTGAGATAATTCCGAGATTTTTATGCGGATAAAAGGCGGAAATGGTCAGACAGCGTGTCTCCCCCTCTTTTCGTGGTGGTAACTTATCAGGATACTCTTCAATATTGCGATAGGAGATACTGTATGTGTTGGGAATTGTATAAACCTCTTTTCGACCAATGAACTCTTTCAGTCGTTTGTTCACGTCATCAGTCTGCACGAAAAAAGCGTCTCCTTCCTTGCGGAAGAAATACCAATGGCCAATTCGCCTTAGAAACCAGCGAATTCTTGCCGCCACTGAAATGGTATTGAAATACGGCGATTCACGATAGATATGGTGGGGCAGATTGAATCCCATGAGACATGGAGCCTTTGATTTCCAATACATGGGACCTGACGTGCAAAGGACACAATCTGGAGCTGTTACTTTTTCAAGCCTGCTGAACCAGCCACGGTTAAGGAACAGGTTGACGGTATGGTTACCGGTTCTATACGGTAAATTATGGAGATGCATATTCTCAGGGAAGTCGATTCCCTTCAATTGCGCCTTAACCTCCCTGCTCAGAACGATGTGGTATTCATGTTCAGGGAACTTCACCAGTTCACGGATGATGGAAACCACCCCCTGCAGGGAACCTCCCTTGAATTGAATGGCCATGATGAGAAGTTTCATACACTATAGGCCAAAATGAGAATATTTTATTTGAGTATACCTATTGATGATTTCTATTCAAATTTAAAATCAATTGCATTCGCTTCATTCTCTCTTATTGAAATATGGAAGGTGTTTGATTCCAAATATGACGAATCTGATTTTATTCTTTGCAAAAATAATTTTGTAAAAATGCAATCACATGGCATCAAAAATGAAATAGAATCTTCTGTTGAGGAAACTATTACCTTGTCGAGATTATCACATCCAAATCGCTTTTCAAAGCCTACTGTATCAACAAAATCCAGTAGGAAAAGCAAAGGATGACTTTTATATTTTATTGGGGAATCACCTTCACAATATATCAAGTTTGACAATCCTAGCTGTTCATATTTGTCTGCCATTCCTGTACCTGCTTTTGCTAGCCAAATATTATGACATATGATTGCCCATGCACAGGGAACATTATACCATTTGAAAATATCTTCTCCAAACAATAATGAATTATCATTATAGGGTCTGACTTGTATATTGTTATTTGTATCACAATTTTCTAGATGTATTTTTCGTAATGATTTAAAAAGTCTATACCCACCAACAAAACCATGGTCAGTACAGAGATTATCGTTGAAATATATATTATTCCTTCTTTGCCAAAAATATTCTTTTGAAGTAAGTCTTATCTTTTGGGGTATCCCTAAAATGTAGTTTTGATAACCAAGATTCTGATTATGCATCATTGTCTTTTGATTAATTATTTGTGAATATAGGCTGTTGTCATTCAACCTTAATTTTCCATTTGGATAACCAATATCATGATATAATGCAGTAAGATACCATAAATACAAGAAATCATTCCTTACATCTTCGTCAAATTTCTCATTTTTTACAAATTTCCATATTTTATTTTTAATAAAACTCTCAAAAGCTTTTTTGAAACAAAAAACATGGTCATAAACGTATATCCCTAAAAGATAAACAGCAAACATATGCTTTGTTCTTCGTTGTCCATCTTTGGTATCAGTAAAGAATGCAGTCATTTCTTCTGGAATACATTCAGACTTATTCCCTGTTTTAAAATACTCTTTTATATCTTCAAAATTTAGTTCATTAAAGTCTTCATGAATATTTGCATTTTGATAATAGATGACATTTCTCTCAGGATTTGTTTCTCTCAGATATGCATTATAAACTTCTAATAGATTTTGACACATACTCATATCTCATTTTTATAAAATATTGTAAAATGAAAGTGGTTATATCCTATTGGTTAAAGAAAAATTTATTACGTGTAATAAAATGATAAAATTTCTCGACAATCTGGGCTCGGCTAAAAGCCTGAATATCATTGAGTGCTTGGCTTCCGAATTTTACACGTTTCTCAGGAGAGTTCATCAGCTCAAGCAGACGTTGCTTGAACAGTTCATCAGCGAATACAGGAACCAAATAGCCATTTACCCCGTCTCTAATCATATCTGATGGACCGGCCACGCAGTCATATGAGACAACAGGCAACCCTGCCGACATCGCCTCTCCAACCGCATTCGGGAACCCCTCGCTGGAAGAGGTGAAGGCAAAGACGCTGGCACGCTTGAGATATCCCTCCACATCCTTTTGAGTTCCAGCCAACTCGATATTTGATGGATTTCCCAGCTGCTGAAGCAACATCTTTAATTCATCCATTACATGTTGGTTCTGAGCCTCTCCACCAACAATTACCAGCTTCCAGTCAGAACGGTTCAAATCATTGAAAAGCGTTATCAGCCGATCCACATGTTTGGTTCTAATCAGTCTCCCGACAAATAGCACAATATTTACTTTCTTTATGCTATTGTCTCTGGGTATTTCTCTGACAGGATTACCGATGACTGCATAGTTGACATTTCGAAATTGCGTGTCATAGTATTCTTTTGCCTTTTCCGTCTGGGCAATGATGCCTGCTGCACGTGGGTAAAGCATAATCCGCAAATGATTCTGAAGGAAACCCATGTCCTTCAGCGGCGAACTGCGGTCAGAGACATAAACTGGAACATTTAACCATCTAGTTGCAAGCAATACCAAATTGTTCCAGTAGTTGCCAAAACTAAGCACAGTGTCTGGATGGATGGCCTTGATTTCACTACGCAGATAGCAGATGGTTTTCAGCGTACACCAAGTGCGGTGCCAATTTGTAAAGGGAAATGTCGGCCGATGAACCACCGCACGCTCATCCAGCTCGTAGAAACAATCACGCTTGATCCCGTATAGAATGACATGCACTTCTGCACCATGCTCACGGATGAAACCATTGATGAGCTCACTCATCACTCGCTCCATTCCTCCCGGCCCTAGAGAATGTATGCAACAACAAATGCGCATTTATGATATAAGGTGTTGCTTACTGTTATCTTTAATGATTTTAGCTGGCACTCCACTGACCACACAATTGTCAGGAACATCCTTGATGACCACGGAATTGGGAGCCACGATGACATTGTTTCCAATTGTGATTTTTCCATAGACCTTGCACCCCATGCTCAATTTCACATTGTCACCAATGGTCGGTCGGTCATCCCAAGTATGGTTGTTGCCCACCACCACACCAACATTGGCACCACAGTAGTTCCCGATGGAGTTGGCGTTGATGATGATGCCGCCGCCAATGATGTGCGGCAGCCGGAAGCCGTAGCCGACCATGTTGGTGCCAATCGCCACATTGTACTTTTCCTCCAGCCGATGATAGCGGTATTGGTGCCATGCGTAGGCGAGCTTTCCCAACAGACCACGCTTCCGCTGGACATTCTTCGCATACTCCAGCTTTCGCAAAGCCTTCAGCAACTGGTACGCCTTCCAGTCATCGCCGCCGTAAAGCCATTTGCCAAAACTTTTCCAGAAGCCAAGATGATAAGCACCAAGATTGCGCTTTTTATCCTCACGAAGATAGTGCTGAAGATCTTTTTTAGAGTTTATCATGATTATGTTGTGACTTTTCACACTCCCCAAAAAGAAGATCAGTTAGTATTTAAAACCAAGTCTTCAACCATCCATCCGCAGAAATCAAAATGATCCCCTTGATGCCAAATCATATCATTTGTCCAATAGCCCTCACAACAATCATAGGCATTAACAGCATACCCATAACTGATCTCTATAATCTTTGGTTGATTGTTTGCATCAAATACAAAATCATAGGCGATGCTTTGGCTCTTAAGTTTGGTATTTACATCAAATGCAATTTTAACACATCGTTCATCAATCTGCTTTTTATCATAAATAATAATACCGCTTCCTGATGCTCTAAAGTCATTTTCTCTAGTTAGACGCTTTAATGCAAATGCATGATTCCCAACCACACAAACCCGTATATCAAATGTATTATTTGGGAGATAATCCTGAAAATAGGCATATCCCTTTTCTCTACTATACATTCTAGAAAATTCAGTAACGAAGAAAAACCGACCTAACCCTTTTAATAATCCATCAAAAGAATCCTTTCCAGTATTCCATTTACGAAATCTTTCTTTCAAATTTCCTATTCTATCAAATTGAGGGAAACCTTTCCCAAATGCTTTACAAACCAATTTTCTCGCATCGTTCTTTGTTTGAGCTAAGCGAACATTTGTGGCCCCTGCTCCTCCTCGCAATTTAAATACTTTTGGGAAAGTAGTATTGTCAACCCACTTGAGAGCTTCGCTCTTGTTATAGAATACATAACTCGGTACCAGAGGAGCACCAATGCTTTCAAGGAGATATTTCTGCCCAACCTTGTCATCAAAAAACCATGTAGTATGAAAATCTGGAAAACATTTAATTCCAGCTGTCTCCAAAGAAAAGAGGAGTTGGTTGGCAAATAACTTATCCCTATAATCAAGATGGTTATGATGCCACATGAATGCAGTACAGTCTTTAACTTGGTCAACTATATTCGATGCATAAACATCAATAATTTTATAATCAATATGATTTTGTTCGCAATAATTTACCCATCTATTACTAAAACCCGAATGCTTGTAAATAGCTATCTTCATTGTCACATTCACCATTGATTCACGGTTTATTGTAATTATTCCAGCTTAGGGCATTAATTACATCTTTTGAATAAGCATCGATCTCTGATATGCTACTATTGAAACAAATAGCCAAGTTCATCACTTGACATGAACTCCACATTGGAATATTTACGACAATTATCTTTAACAAATGTTTAAACTGCAGCAAATTGTTGTTACGGTTGGCATGGCTGAAGATCTCTGATGAAATTAAATCTATGGCAAGAAATCACATCTGTGAAATGACTAGTAAAAGCCCTCTGTATGCCGGTGACATTTTGTCTAATCGAGTCAACAGATTCTGTTATTCTTTGACAGAAGGTGCAACAGGACTTCGCGATGTGACTCCGCACGAAGAAGATTTAAATACAACAGTCGTTTCTTCCCGCGAATCGCTTTGGGTAAAAGCCCCTTGCTTTTAGCCCATAAGATTAACTTTGAACTGCTTTGCTCTAGATAAGTGTAATACAGTTTTTTCTTTTGCTCCGCAAACTTGTCAAATTGCTCTTTCACCCATTGATCATTCTGAATCAGCAGGCTCTTTTCCTTTGCTTGCCTTAACCACAAACTAGTCTCTTTCTGGTCAAGCAATATGACTCTAGCTTCCTCATCACACTGGCGAAACGGATACAAACTCAAAGATATACTGGTATTCTCCAAAGACAAAACAGCAGCGGCACCAATATTCCATGAAGATTTTCTTCTTGCACTGTCAAAAATGAAATTACCAAGGCTATAAACTATTGGCTTGCCGTGGTAAATCTCATACCCGCTGAAACAATGTGTATGATGGCCAATTACAGCATCAACTCCCAAATCTATGAACCAACGATATAATTTTACCATACGCGGACTGGGATTTTCGAATGTCTCCATACCTCCATGAACCAGCACAATTACATATTGGGCACTTTGCCTTGCCACCTGTATCTGATGGAACAATGATATTTCATCCAAAGGATTGCATCCAGGCAACTCGTCCTGTGTCGTACTCCACTCATTCTCACAGCAATTAATGAAAGCAAGACGTTGGTTTTTGACAGAGAAAAACTGTATTTCCGAAGCCTTCTGCAAATTTACCCCAGCGCCTATGTGACGAATATTATTTTTTTCACACAATTCAATTGTGGACGCTAATCCCTCATACCCATAATCCATAATATGATTATTGGCTAAGGTAACCATAGAAAAACCAGCAAATTTCAATGCCTCTATGCTTTTTAGTGGTGATTTTAGATTGGGGCCAGTTTTGGCGATCGGCGAACCCTTTTCAAGTAACGGCGATTCAAGATTGGTAATTGAAATGTCAGCTTGCGCTATTAATGGCAACATATCTTTGAACAAAGATGAATATGCACCTGCTTCAATCATCTGACTAACACGCATTTGTGGGGCAAAATCACCTGTTATGAGAATATCAATCATTGTTTTGTCCTTTAACAATGAGATCACCCAGTTTGTCTGAGCTCATAAATTCAACATCTGACCATCTTTTAACTATTTCCTTCAGAAGATGTTCAAAATGCTTTAGATTATCATCCCTATTTGAGACATTAAGGCTGCTAATAAAATTTACTCGATGGACTGAAATGATTGCGGGATGGTGCCATCTAAAAGCAATCTCGATGTCAGCCAGACAAGAATCAACCCAATCCTTGCATTTATCTGAAGATGGTTCAAAAATGGAATTGCGGCACAAATCTATTTGTCCGAAGTTATTTTCCTTACCTATATACCGAAGTCGTATTTTTTCATTTTTATTCCCTGCCTTGACATATTTTGAAATCATTTGACCTTGAATGTAGGAAACCCCTCCCTGCTTCAAAGTCGCTTCTAAAGATTTTCCCCAAGTATAGTTGGGAGCAATAAAGGATTTTGAGCGAAAGCCGAAATATCGTTCAAAGATGTCTAGTCCTTCCAAAGCAATGCCATTGACAATTGCCTCTTCCTCTGGTTTATCGAAATCAAAAGCAGCCAAAAATGATTTTCGATTTTCTGAACTAATGTTTTTGCTTATTCCGTATACTCCTAAGGAAAAAGCAAGACGTGTTTCTGGATAGTTGCCGCGCAAATACTGCATCCAACGATTGACATTCAAATGTTCCCTTCCATGAGACTGAAGGACGAAAAATCCTTTTTTATTACCCTCTTGCCATAAATCAAGGGAATGTTTACAACCATAATGCTGAGGAATTTCCTCAAAGATTGACCGATAAAAATACTGTTCAAAATTACATGAATGGATTCTTTCATAATCAGGGTTGGCAACTACCAAGTTTGCTGTTAGAACTGCTGGTTTTTCATGTCGATCTTTTACGGAGTTCAAAACCTCGAATAATCTCGTAAGATCTTCTTCTGTGGCAAGCGAGTCATTTTTACAATAATGGCAATTGTCCACTCGAATGCCATAATTAAGTATTTTTTTGTAGACATCTAGAGATGGCATTCGAATGCTTCCCCAATCATCACTTTCAAACACGACAATGTGATGCCGCGAACGCCAGCCAGGAATATTTTCAAGATTATGAGTTATTATTTGTCGAAAGTTCATTTGTCGAATTCCATAATATGGCTAGCAACATTAATGGCTAACCAATTATAATTTCATATAATATAAGTACTTATAATGGCAGTTTTTATCCTTGAACAAGCTGCATTATCGGCTTATTAATCACTGAAAGGAGGCGTAGCTTGAGTAACAAAAAAGCTTCTTAAATAACGTCTTTTCATTGCTAAGTAATTTGCAAGCACTTTCACATTCTTCCTAAGACCCAATTTGTAATCCTTTAAACATGAGTCAGCTATTGCCGCTTTATAAACGCCTATACTATAGCACATCTAATTATAAGGCTCTCCAAATTCACTCAATGTCTTCATTCAACTACGTATACTTTTTTGGCAAAACGGATGCTCTCTTCTATGGAACTGCGGGTGAGAAACATCATGAACGATTCCTTACTTCTCTCATTAGAAAAAAGGAGCAATTATGTTGTAGATAGTGTCTCAGAATTTACGTAAAGGGTTCATAAAAGCATGTCTGGGAATTGCTTTCACATATCGTCTTGAAGTCTGGCTTTCCACACAGTAAATATGTGTCATTTTGTCATGATTACTTTTCGCATTTTAACGGTAGATATCACTTCATAAGAAATCCATGTTCGTCATTGGACGTCAGCTTGTCTTGACTAACATAAGATTGTTTCTAGGAGACTAAATCATATTTTGTCTTCAAGCATCTTAACACTTCCAGTAATGTCATTCAAATGCTTTCTCTATCATCAACTAATAGACCACAATAAGCTCATGTTTATGATGTTTTCTTAATAACATTAATCTATGTGTTTCATTGCCAATTTATTTGTTTCCTGTTCTCATATTGACATTTCAAGGAAATCCGATAGTCGTTTTGATTGGACTTCAATACTGAAATTTTTCTCTGCTACTCTTTTCCCATTTTTTCCAACTCTCATTGCATTCATTGGATTATTTAATGCTCTTTCCATAGCTTCTGCAAAAGAATCTACATTGCCTGGTATAGCTATAAATGCTGATTCATTATCTTGTAAATATTCTGAAATTTCACCGACGCTTGTCACACATACAGGGTTTCCTGTGGCTAGATACTCTCCAAGTTTTGTTGGAAATCCACCTTCAGCCTGATGTGAATTTGGACGCGCCATGACTAGCAAACATGCATTAGTTATAAATTCTGGTATCTTCTCACGAGATAAAACACCTAAATAGTGTACTTTGTCACCCAAATTTAACTCGTCAATTAATTCTTTCTGCATTGGTACATCATAATGATAAAAACCAGCTATATTTAGGTGTAAGTTTAGATGTTTTTTAATCAATTTTGAAAAAGCTTTTATTAATATATCAATGCCATCTTTTTGATTGCTTAATGAACCTATATATGCAATATAGGGTTTTTGATATGAAACATTAATCTTTGATATGGATCTAAATCTACTCATATCGACTGTAAGAGGTAAAATTATAAATTTTGAATTATAATTTGCAAATCTTTGGTAATGGTTATATAATGCTTTTGTCATAACTGCAAATAAATCAATTTTGTTGATTGCTTCAACAAAAACATGATTTTCTTTCACGCTCATAATTTTTTGTAAAAAATTACTTTTTCCAATATCAAATTTATAAATATCATTATATTCATTTAATTCTATGAATATCTTACTATTGCAATTTTTATATTCTTTTAAGAACAATTTTAATACAGTAGAATTTTTGGTTAACCATATTATATCATATTTCTTCTGTAAAAATTTTCTGAATTTTATTCTTATTAGCAATAAGCATAAATCATCAAAAATATATAAGTTTAATCTATTTATCAAATAATTATAATGATTCTTTCTCGATAGATAGATTATTTGAATATTTTGATTTATAGGGACATATAACTCTTCTTTTTCAATAATTCCTCCAATTATTAATAGTGTTATTTGGTGTCCTAATGCAACTAAACCATCAACCAGACCTCGAAAACGATTAGCTGATGCTCCAGTTTCTACATATGGATTATATTGTCGTAATAGAAGTATTTTCATAGAACATATATTTTGAAATACAATTTCATAGTGTAAATATCAGAATAAATATAAATATTAACTATATAAGAATTTTTGATATTTTATAGAGTTTTCATTTGTACATACAACATTTCTCACTATATATCTTTGCTAGAAGACAATATTATGTTTACTTCTATTATTTCTTTATGAAATATAATCGAAATAAATGTCTAATTTAACTTATTAATTGACGATTTTATATTATATATAATTAGTATTATACCCCATATCATATCATCTTCGACTTCCAAACATAGTTAATATTCCAATTTCGTAGATGAACATCATTTTAGCTATATTGAACTCTTAACGTTAAAGTGTGTAATGTGCTCCGATACATTATTTGTTTTTGTTTGCAAGTACTGAATTTTGTATTATAATTTCAAATATAATGATTGAGATTTAATATATATCATAAATTATAATTTTAATCCAGTAACTAGTTAAATCCACTTATGTATAGTAAGTTATATATTTAGATTTAATACAATTTATTCATAAATATAATAATCTAATTATCTCATATAATATATAATAAAACAATTAATTATTTAATGATTAGTGTTATGGTAATCATTATCATTTTTAGATAAAATCATATGTGAAATTTTATGAAAAATATCTATTCTTTACAATAAAAATTCATCATTAAACCAGTTATACATTATATAATTCATTATTAATTAATCTACATTTTAAAATTAAAGGTAAATAATTCTTCCTTTTTACTGTTCCAAAATGTTCTTTATATTTTCGGAAAAGAAAACTTTTACGTTATCATATAACAATGATTTTTGATATTCTTTTATATTTCTGTAAAATATTCTAGGTCCAATTTTTTTCGCTATTTTAATTGCATTGGCTAAATCATCTAAAGAATCTTCATTATATAATATTCCAATACTGTATTTTTCTATATAATATTTATAAGGATTAAAATTTGGTGCAATTATCGGTTTATTCATTAGTAAAGCTTCATTCATTGTTCCATTAGTTACACTTGATAATTGCTTTTGATCACATAATATTAAAAAATCACAACATTGAATTAACTTTGAATATTCATTTTCAGGAATACGATAATTTAATCTTTTTACATTTATCAACCCTTGTGTATGCTTTTGAATTACCAATTCATATTTGTCATCTGTTTTTCCAGCAATTGTATAAAATATATTTTTATCATTTATAAGTTTTAAACTATCTAGAACTTTCTCAATTTGTTTTGTAGGACGAATAGAACCTATCGATAATATATTTAGATAATTAATAGGTTTTTTTGAATTTATATAGGGTAATTCCTTTATCATTCTTTCTGGTCTAATTATAATTCTTTCTCTTTCAATTCCAATTTCTATAAATTCCTTATAAATTATTTCATCAGACACAAAAAAACATAAGTTTCTATGATTTTTAAAATATCTGTACAATATATATGAGGAAATTGAGTTTTTACTTAATAGTCCATATTTGTACTCAATTAGTCTTGAACTTCTTAGTCCCCAAAAAAATGCATGTGAAGTTTTTGGAATTTCTCGTATCCATAAGGTCGACATACCAGTATAATAAGAACCAACATAAAGATTCTTGTATTTTCCATTAAGTTGTTTTAGAACAAATCTTAAATAATAGGCGATTCTAATTGGAATAAAAAGATTTATTAGTTTTTGATATAATGTTCTACCTGGGTGTATTCTATAAATAGGACTTTTTTTCTTAAAAGAAATATGCGGTATACCTTCTACTGAACAATATTTTCCTTCTTCGAATACATTTGCTATTGCGACAGAGTAACCAGATTCTTTTAATAATTTTGCTATAATACATAAATCTTTGTAATGATTAATAGCTAAATAGTAATTTTCAAATAAAATAAAATCATACATTATATATCCTTTCTTAAAATTATATTATATAATTTTAAATCTAATCTCTAATATATTAGTTATTATAATTATGCCAATATATATTCTATATTCTAAGATATTGAAATGTTTTTCTGAGCTTTGAAGAACCTTTTATTATAAGCATTTTTGTGTGAAATTTGTTAGCAATCTACAAATATTTATTCTAATTGTCTATTTTTATTAATTAGAATTAAATACTTAGTTGATATATTACTTTTAACAGTAAACTATTAATCATTCTTTTTTATTATTTGATTCTATTACGGATTCTTTGTAGTTATAATATCACTACTCTTGTCATATTTTTTTTATCATTGCATTCTCAAACTATTACTATTTCTTTTTTTGAATATTTACAACATCTTTCGACCTTTTTATGTATAATCATGTACTTTTTCGTGAATAAATGCTAGATTCTTCTTCCAAATTCTAAATTATATATTCTTTATATTACTACATTTTTTGAATTTATATAAATAACACCTTCATTTATACCCCACAAAGCTGTTATAAAAGCAAAATAAGAAGGATAAATTATTAAATGACTCACCATTGTCATTACAAATAATGTAACTAATGCTTGTATATTTGCAAGCCATAACATATGATTAATCTTTTTAATTTTAACGATACTTTTTAATAAATAAATAATTATCATAAAATAAAGAAAGGTACCAATTATACCATAATCATGTAATATTTCCAAAATATCATTATGCGCTGTTTTTAGAGTACCAAGTTCTTGTGTAATTTTATTAAAAATAGTTGATTGATACCCATTACCTATTATTTTAAAAATTATATCCTTTTTAAGATAATTTTGCCAAGCAATCTCATATATTTTTGTTCTTATATCCCCAGTGTCTACTGCATTTTCAAACCTTTGTATTGTATTATTTGTATCTTCATTAAGTGATAAATAAATAAAACTAACTGTCGTTATTACCATAATTTGAAAAATAGTCCTTAATTTATTATTATTCCTTTCCCAACTATCATAAATAATTAATAAAATTGAAAAGAATCCATAAATAAATGCAGATCTTTTTAAAGAGAAAAGTATCACACAGAAAATACATATCATAGATATATCTCGTATTTTTATGTTTTTAATAAAAAATATATATGGCATTAAAAGTGCTGGCCAATAAATTAAGTTTGACTGCATTCTATCTCTTACAGTTAAAAAATATAATAAGAAGAATAGAAATGTCTCACAAACTAATAATGATAAAAAATATATTCGAAATTTATCTAAACTTTTTACACAAATCGTCATGACATAAAATATCGGAGGAAATATAGCCCACCAACAAGAATCCAATATTATATATAAACATGATAATGGATGAGTATATAAAAAAAACAAAGTCTGACACATTATATATAAATAGAATAATATTACTAGTCTCAATAATTTATTTTTCAGCAATCTTGTATTACAAAATATAATTATGCTTGATAATGACATAATCAAAATTATTAATGGTTTTTTAATAAATATTACATTATATACATATGTCGATGATATTATGCCAATAATTGACCAAACAAAGAATAATGTACTAAATATTTTTAATAGATTTTTATTATTCATTTTTATTATAACTCATTATAGTTAATATATTGTACTTTAATTGTATTTTCTAAAATTTTCTGTTTTACCAAATTGTTTTCTTCTATATAATTTGGATGGCCTGGATGACACATTAATTCTACTGTAGTGTTAAAAAAACATATTGGTTTCATAGAATATATTTCTATTAACTTCTGATAACTCATAAAATAATTTGTTGTCTTTAAACCTAATTTATTTTGTTTATAGATAAAACCTAATTGTTTCCTACATGTTAATGATACATACTTGATTATCTGAAAAAAAATATATGTTTTACATTAAATTGATGCATATTCACAAATTTGGGTATAAAACAATACGGTGTAAATTGATAATTTCTGAACTTTTGAATACCTGTCGTTATTATTACTTTATTAAAAACATCCATTATTAATCTATGAATATGATGGTGTGAATCTGCATGAGATGGTATTAATCCTAACAATTTAATTTTATTGATTTGAGCAAGCCATTCGTAATAAATTGATTGTTTTAATTCATCAGTAATAAATCTGACTTTTCGCAACCCTTCTTTTATAAATTCACCTCTATCATTAACTACTCCGTATTTTTTTAAAATTTTACTATTTGTTAATGAATTGCCTTCTGTAAGCACCAAATGCACACCAAATGAAATTTTTTGATATTTTTTGGCTATTAATATTGCTTCTTATATAGCATTTCCATTTGCCATTAATGTTGAGGAAGTTATCAAATTTTCCCTTATTGCATTTTCAATTTCCAAATTAACATTATGATTTAAACCGAAATCATCAGCATTTATAATTATCTTTATCATTTTATGAACTAACTCAATATATGTTTTATATTTTCTTTAAACTTATTTATTTGTTGATTTTTGAAAATAGATAATTTATTGATATCCATTTCAAGTATTTTATTTAATAATTCTTTTGTATCTATTACATTAATTCCAGTTGATATTCGATATTTTTCAAATCCACTACCTTTCAATAAATTTGCTATTTTACTTTTATTTTCATATTTTTGTATTAATGGATATAATCGAAAATTATATTTTAATCTTGAAATAATTGGATTTGAACCACTATAATTATCTATACTAAAAAATGGTACTTCATTTGAAATACATGTCACAATTGAATGAAATCGAACTCCACAAAAACCTTTTGCATGTTTTATGGTTAAAAACCATTGAATTGGATCTATTGGATATGAAATTGTGTAATCAAATGGAGCTCCAGATGTTCCTTCTGGTATTGGCAGTTCAACTAGATAATAACCTTTATTATTGATTTCTTCTTTAAATTCATAAAACCATTTTACTAATTTTGGAATTCTTCCATTCATATACCAATTCTTTGGTAAACTCATTAATATATATTTTTTATCTTGTAATTCTTTTGTTTCTTTCCAATTATCTTTAATTAAACTACTTAGTAAAATTACAGGATCTGGATTAATATATATTGGATTTCTGTAACCTGTTCTTCTTATAAAATTATACGTGTATACATCTCTAACAGTAATGACATTAAAATTTTTTAAACAATTAGATATTATATTTATATCATTTTTTGTATAATCTATGTTCATTATAGCTGCTGAAACAGTGCAAATTTTCAAATTCTCAACAATTGAGTTAGAAACTGCCCAATGTGCAAAATATTCATAATCTTTATTACTACTTTTATTCCAAACAGCATCTGAACCAATTAGGACAAAATCAAAATTATATTTCTTTATAATATTTACAATACTTTCAGATTTTTCAATTTTCTCAGTTAGGCTAAGTTTTGTTTTTATAAAGTTAATATGTGTATTCAATTGTAATTGACAAATCTTGTTTTTATATGCTCTATCATTATCTCTTTCATAATCAATAATATATACATCATGCCCCAATGATTCTAAATATAACTTAGTTGAATAAGCCTGTAAATTTGCTCCAAAATTACAAGCTCGATGAAATGTTAATATTCCAATCCTTGACATTTAACAATATTCCTTATAAGAAATTTTTGATTTTTCTCATTATATATGATATTTTTTCTTTTAATGTTCTTTTAGGTCTCAACTGTTTTACTGCCTTTTTAAATCCAAATTTTATCAATGTTTCAAAAAATCTATTTCTCAAATCAATATCATAATTTGTTCCTTTATGACGTTTTTTTTCATAAACATATTCAGCATAATCATTGTCAATTTTCTGAATAAAAAAACTATTTTTTCTGATTTCTTTTATTATATTTTCATATCGAAAATTATTTAATAAAATTAGTGAAACACCTTCTGAAGCGTTTATTAAAGGATTTATCTTTTTAACCTCCCAGAAATCGGCTATAGTGATATCTGAATATTTATTTAACCCATTACAAAATATACAGTTATAACATGATCTCCTTAATGTTATGTTTTTTTCAAAACCAAAATAGAATGGATCATTAATCCATGAGCTTATATACGATTTACCAGATTTAAAACTTATATTCAAATTTAAGTTACCAATATTACCTACACTTGAACGATATCTAAAATCTATATTTGTTATATTCTTTATATCAGATTTATTATATTCAAGAGTTCTTAAAAATAAATCCATTGAAGGAACACCATGACAGATAAAATCCATGGTAATTAAATTGTTATTATCTTTTTGAAGATAATATTTCAATCCTGCAATCTGACAAGGTGTTCCAACAAATAATACCAATTTGTTTTCAAATAAATCCTTTTCGACAGATCTATATGCATAACCCACATAACTTTGAACGTATTTTGATTTTCGAAGGCTACTCAGTGAAACATATTCAGTTGAACGATGTTCAAGTCTTACAATATCATTATAAATAAAAGATGCTCCATAAACAACTCCATTCCTACCCAAAATTTGTTGTGCAATTGCAGAAAAAGCTCCTCCTGAAGAACTCACATTTCTAATTTCATTATTGCTTGAATATCCATAATATGCTTGAAAATTGACCCTTTTACTATTATTATCTTTGTTTATTATTGGGCAAACCTTTTCACATATTCCACAATTAATACAAAGTTTATCATCTATAAACGGTTGATAAAAACCTTCTTTATCCTCAGGCATTGAAATAGCATTTTGGGTGCATGCATTATAACATGCAAAGCATCCTGTACATGTATCTTTAATTGCTTCTAAAAATTTCATACTTTATATACATATTATATATTTTGTCTTTAGTTTCTTTTATGATTAATTTTCTATCTTCACTATTTATTCCTATAGAAATTGAAGTTAACAATATTGCAATTGTACTAATTATAATTATTATTAATAATCTTACCCAACTCTCTGGCATAATATACCAGACAATACAAGGAAATATAAATGACAATATTGAAACAGACATAATTCTTACAATAACTTCATAAAAATATTCAGAAATTGATATATTATGAAGTATTTTAATAAAAATAATTCTTGAAATTTGAGATATTAATGAAATAATTATTGCTATATACATTGTTGTTTCTGGTCGAAAACCTTTCTTTAAGAACAAATATGATAATGGCAAGTTTAGAATAATTAGTCCTCCAGTTATTGACTGATAAAGCTTTATTTTCCCTTTTGCACTAACTGCTGTCATTATCGGATAGCTTATCGTTTCAATCAATGAATTTATTAAAACTAATCTAGTAAATATTATTGTATTTTCTGGCACATCTTTCAACCAAATATATAAAATAAAATGTGTTTCAAATAATACAGGTAAAGATAATAACCACATCAAATAAAAACACATTATAGAGGTTCGAAATACTAATTTTATCATACAATCCTTTTCATTTGCGCCATATAGTTTTATAATTTGTGGTCTTGATGCCATTGAAAAATTGGTAACAAATTGATCAAGAGCATTATTTATATTATATGCTATTCCTCGTGCAGCATTTATTATTGGATCAAAAAACATATTCAAAAGAATATTAATACCTTGATTTTTTGCTACATTTGAAAATGCCCCGAATAGAGACCAACTTGAATATGTGGCCATATCTTTAAACATTTTTGAATCCCAGAATAATTTAAATTTACATTCAATAAAATTTCTCCTCGCATAACTTATATATATAATTGAGATTATGGAACTACTTATTCCTGAAAAGATTGCACAAAAGATAAGTTTATCAATCGGAACCTTTATTAATAGATACAAATATATTAAACGCAATACCACTTCTAATATGCTAATCCATGCATAAAAGCTCATATGCTCACGATTTATTATAATAGATGTATATGGAGCAGATAGTAGTTTTATTACAAATACAAATATTGAAACTTGATATACCCAATTAGCTGCATACAATCGCTCTATAGGAATTGTTAATTTATTATCCAAAAACCATTTCCCTATTGTTTCAGCTAAAATTACTACTATACAAGATATCATCACATAACATAGTATTGACAAACAAAACCATTGATTTAATTTCTTATCATCTTTTCTGCCCATTTCTACAGCAAAGTATCTTCCCATTGCTGATGTTATCATATTTGAAATCCACCCAAAGGCAATAACAATTCCTCCAACTACATTATTTATACCATAATCCAAATGGCCTAAAGCGCGAAGTGCAACTCCAGCTGTAAGAATTGAAATTACCATCAAAAATATCATGCGAATATATAGCATGATTGTATTTTTGATAATACGTTTATTATTTGCATTAATAGCCATTTCTATTTATTTCCCCAAAACTTATCAAATTCTAAAAACTTCTCCTTATTACTTATTATCCAAGAAATATCTTTATCCCACCATTTAAATTTAAGTAAGCGCTCTACCTCATCATTCTCATATCTGTATTTTTGCAATTTTGCTGGAATTCCTCCAACAATTGCATATGGAGGAACATCTTTTGTCACTATAGCCCCAGCCAGAACAACTGCCCCATCATTAACTTTTACACCAGAAACAAATTTTACTCCATATCCAATCCAACAATCATTCCCTATTTCTATTTCATATTTCATTTTTTCATCAATCCATTTGTTTTCAGTAAAAGATTGTCTTTCTGTAAAAGAAAATGGGTTATTGATTGAATAGAATAAAGGAGATGTTGAAACATAAGGTTTTGTATATGGATGTCTTCCCAAAATTACAATGCAATTAGAGCCAATTGAGGTAAACCTACCTATCTTACCTATAATATTACTATTATTTGCTATATATGACCCAATACCCATTTCACCACTGAATACAGTATTTTTACCAATTTTATTCATTCCTTCAAACTTCGAATTGTTACCTATAATAGACGTTGGGTCAAATATTACATTTTTAAACTTATATTTTTTATATAAATATTTAATATATCTTAACATTATTATTTAATTCTAAAGTGTTTTTATACAATTATATAATTTTGAATATTTTAATTATAAATTTTATCAATATTGATTAAATAACTTGTATTTTTTAGTATTCTAATAATTTTATATATCAGTTAATAATTTATTTTATTATCATTATGTTCTACTATTCAATTTAATAAATTTTCTTAATTTTGTTCTTCATAATTATAACAAAATCTCTTAATAAGTTACTATATCCAATTTTTGATATTATTACCATTAAATCATGCAAATAGTAAAAATACATGATTATTCTTTTTTTTGATATTTTATTTGGATTACTTTCCTTAGTCATAACATCATATAAAAAGATCTCATGACCCGGATTATTTAGTAAAATATTTAATTCAATAGGTCTATAGTTCAAACCAAATGATTTAATTATTTTATAGTCTTTTACTTCTGTAGTAAGCCAATATTGTTTATTTAATCTATTTTTCCATTCTCCATTAAGATCTATACAAAGTTTTGAAATATCTATACCAATACTTTTATATATTGATATATTTTCAAAAAATCCATCATAATATATAGCATCTTCCCCAAATTCAGGTAAAAAATAATTTTTCTTTAATCCATGTTGAAGTTCAACTTGATAAACCACATTTGCATTTCCATCACTATGCTCACCTGTATCTCCAAAATTTGTTGATAGTGACACATAAGGATAAACAAAAAACTTTTTATTTTCTATACAATAACGAGTATGATATTTCAACCAAGATTTATTATTCCACAAGCAAATACTTTTAGGCAAATCATTCATCATCGGGAAATCTTGATGATACTTATACCATTCATAAAATTTCAGCCAAGAATTGCGAAGCCAAATTTCCCCCCAAGACATAGCGCAGTTCATAAAGTATATATCATTTTTATCTTTTAAAGGTTTAAATGGTAAACCTGTTTGGTAGTTAACATCAAATCCATAAAGACTGATTCCTGCTATATCTATACAATTATGATATTTTTCAATACATTGTTTGGCATATATGTAGTAATTCTTTGCAACTACAATATCATCTTCAAGAACAATTAGTGCATTAAAGTTTTCGAACCATTTACCAAGACTTAACATATGCTGACGCAAACCTAAATTCTCCATATGTTTATCAACAATTTTTTTACCATAATTCCACTCGTAACTTTCAGCAAGTTTTTCTACTTCATCTGTTTTACTTTTATCAACACTTATTATTAATGTTACATTATCCTCTTCATAATAACTATTATTCAATGAGTTCAACAACCTTAACAAAGAATTGACTCTATTATATGCAACTGTTATAATTGCAATCTCCATAATAAGTTTTCCTTAAGATTCATCAGAAATATTATTTATATTGTCAGTAACATATAAACTAATGGCAAATTTAACATATAAAAGACATTATTCTATAACTATCTACTCTAACTATAATACCCATTTTACTTAATCATATTCCCAAGACAACATATATTCTTTAGTCTAAATCATAAACTCAGAGAATCGTCATATTTCCGATATCTCAAAGAGATGTGAATGTTGTTAGAATCAAGAAGCCATCCAATACACTCATTGAAAGCTACATAGTCGTGAAGTACTGAATGCTACTTCATTGTTAAGTATAATTGTAAGAACAGAATAGGGATAATCAGTCTACACGAAGTGGCCGCTCAATGCGGCCTTTTTGCGCATCATGACACAGAATAGCACGATGCATGATCCGATGTCAATGGTAGAGAGTGAAAAGTGAAGAGTGAAAAGTGAAGAGTGAAAAGAGTTGCGGCCCCTATATAAGATAGTTGTATAGGGAAACAGCGATGGTGGCCACCATCATAGCATGGTGGAGGGAAATGAGGCGAGTTTGCAAACCGTAGTGAATGTGGAAGTTGCGCTAAAGCAGGAGCCATTTCATGCGCCCTGCTGCTCCGTTTCACTGCGCAGCACGGCGTAACAACACATGGAACAACCGTCTGGACCGTGGGTTACCGTGGGTTACGCTTGCACCTGCGGTGCTGCGCTCACCCACGGCTGTGTTCCGCCGCCCCTACGGGGCTGATGCGTGAACGGCAGTGAAGCGTCGAGAACGCGAGGTTCTCGCCACCACTATACGTAAATGGCTGTTCGCTTCTGTGTTCTTTCGTGTATTTTGTGGTTAAAAAGCTGTTTTCATCAAGAGCTTACGCGTCTCGGCCTGACCGAGATTGTAGGTCTCCAAGGAGATCTTGCCGTCGTGGAGGAGACTGTCGCCAAAGTCCATGGCAGTGGCCTGGCCCTCCTCCGTGATGCCGTCCCGCTGGAGGACCTTCATGACGGTCTTGAAGACAATCCGCAGATCTTTCCAAAAGGTGATGTCCCTGACGTATTGCAAATCGTAGTCCAGCTTCTGATCCCAGATCATGGGTTGCGGCCATTCGCCTGCGCCTAGCCCGTGAGGCCCTGGCGGACATCGTGGCGTCTCCACTGTTCGGACGTCATGAAGACCAAGTCGCGGACCAGCAGAGACCGCGGCCCCACAATCGCCATGTCCCCTTTCTGGATGTTGAACAGCTCCGGCAGCTCGTCCAACGATGTGGAGCGCAGGAACTTGCCGTAGGGGACGAGACGTTGTTCGTCGGGAGCGGATTGCCGTCCGAGTCCGCCTCGCAGGTCATAGTGCAGAATTTGACGAGGCGGAAGATCCGTTCGTTCTTCCCCGGCCGCAGCTGCGTGAAGAAGGGATTTCCCTTCATGATGACGGCGCCTATAACTGTAAGTACTAGAAGTAAAGGAGATAACACTATAATTGCGCAAAATGACAACAAAAAATCCAATATGCGTTTATATACTTTGCATACATCTTTTACCCAGCTTTATTTAATCACTTAAATGTTTTCTTCAACTTTTTCCTGCAATGAAAGTGCCATCTATCATTTTTAGAAAAACTCATCAATTTCTGAAATTGTTCTCTTCTAACCACTTGTATAAACTTTAATTCAACAACAGTTGCTCTCTAGTCCATTATAATGATATGATTTCTACAAATCGATAACATATACATAGACTTTTACATGGACTTTCTATTATTCCTGGCTACTATTATCACACAAAGTTAGAAGTATATTTAGTTTCCAAATGGGCAAGAGTTGAAAACAATTATATTGTATTGTTGAAAATTATGTATTTTATTATTTCTTTATATCTCTATAATACAAAACTTTTATATTTTGAATTGGGAAACTTTCCAAAATTTCTATATTTATTGTTACATCTTCTGAATTTTCAATTTTGTTAACCTTTAATTTTATCTTATCTGAAATATCGTTATCTACAATAAGTTTTGAAAAATCAAAATTTACATCATCTGAAATAAATAATAAAACTCCATTTAAACGCATTCCACAAGGTGTTTTTAAAGTTAATATTTTTGTATTATTTAAGTGTAATATACCACACGATTTAAAGTTGCCTATCGATTTTTGCCTCTCATAATTGACTTTTTCTGAATACATCTTCCAGCAAATTTCTTCTCCAATAACCGCCAATGCTTTTCCATATTCATATTTTATGTTATAAAAATCTTCTAAAGGATAATGAGAAATTGAACTATTATTTATAATTGTCTGTAAAACAATATTATTTTCTTGTTCAGCAAACCATAGTCCGGTAGGCTCACCTGCATTTAAATAATTACCACCTGTTTCATCAAGAAATACTGAAATATTATCAGTTAATGAATAACTAATCTTAGGGACAAAAAATAAATGCAAGATTCTAAAAATGCTAACTGAACTGAATGCATTTACAAATCGTTGCTTATATTCATTTACACATTCATCTGAAACTAATCCATTATTTAAAAGTTCTTTCTCTTTAGATTTCAAAGACAATTTGATATTATTTAATATACTAATCCCCTGTTGGATATCATTATCATCAAATTTAAGATGTCTTGAAAGTTCATATAAAGCTTGATTCTCGCTAACAGATTTCTGTACAAAACTAACTATTGATAATATTAGATGAAGTTGACGAATCCCAATGTTTCCAATATTAAAGATAATATCTGAATTAAATAAATGATGTCTGTTAATTTTCAATAATACAAGGAAGAAATACCAAGCAAGATATTTTCTTGAGTTATATTTTCCTTCCAATGGAATATAATTATCTATTAACGAAATTGGTTCTGAAAAAGAAACAACAAGATCTGTTATATTCTGTGGAAACAAATCTGTTCCTGTATATTGAATAATCGAATCCTCTGGTTGTTTTGCTTCCCATATCAAGTATATATTTTGAATTTGTCTTTTAAAAATACTAAATGCCGCAAATAAAGAAAACTCCCGATATAGAAAATTCCGCTTTGAATTATTAATTAAAGAAGCTCTTGCGCATATTTCACAAAATGAAGAAAATACTTTATAAGATTTATTTATGATAATTAATTGTCCATATAATCTAAAATATTTACAAAATATAACATCATATTCAAGACGATAATCAAATTTATCTTCACTAATTCCTTCAATAAAATTCGTCAGAAAATTATAAATAACTTGTACAGCTTCAGAATTATAATCTTTCTTCAAACAATATTCTAATAATGAATAATATTGATTAAAATAAGCATTTATTAAATTTTTACATTTTTCCTTTTTTAAAACTTGACACAATATTATGTTCATATAATTTAGAACTATATGAACATATCCTTCCGATTGTAATGAAGTCAAAGCTGTTATGATTAATTTGTTATATTGTTCAAGTATGAATCTAAAGGGTTTACTTTCTTGAAATTCTCTTATCACTAATTCAATATTATTTCTTTTATCATTAAGATTATCAACATTATCTTTTGGAATATTTAATATATATTTACTAATGATATTTTTAGTTACTTGATCAAGCTGACTTTCTATAAACTCTTTGTCACCAGTTTCTAATTCTTGGACTAAAACGTTAAAATATGCTTGAAGGAGCAAATAAAATTTATTATCTTTCTCCATCTTTATTTTTACCTTTTATTATTTCATTATTAATAAAATCCTTCAATTCTTCTAGAAAAAGGTTAGACAAAGCTACACCACCTCGACTGAAACGATATACATTGTATAAATATTGATATAATAGTTTAATCGTTATTCCTATAAATATTAAAACAATAATAAAAATAACTACATTTACACATTTACAATTAAAAGGTTCAACAATCCAATATAAAAATGATAGAACCAAATTAATTGATAATATAACATTAAACGTACCATATTTTGATTTATATAAGAATATTTCTATTATTGCATCATTACTATATTTTTCCTTTAATTTCACAATAATACCTTGTGAAACAGGAACCATAAAGGCAATAAATGCCACAGACATATTAAAGTAACAATTAATTAAACTATTAAATGTAAACATTAATATTTGAATTTAATTTCAAATACCATCAGTAACAGTTGGCTTAATTAGCCTGTTCAAAGCTGATAAACCATATCTAACAAAGGTAACATTGCCTAAAGGCGGCATTGGTCACCGCCCACGCAAACATCAATTCCCTCATAGCCTATTCCACCTCTTTCCTTTCCTGTTCACATGGCAAGTTCCCTCAACCACGACCCGCACATTTTACATAATCTCTCCCGTCAGAATGCCTGACCTTTGGATATCCGCAGCGGCCATTGCAATGCCCTTCACTGCAGTGCCACTGCATTTGCTCTCGTTCTTCATCCTCCAGCTGTCTTCGGCCAAACCTGGTGTCTACCATGGCAGCCCCTCCCACGTCATTCAGCATTTCACGGCAAACGACCACAGGCCATTGCCGCAAAAGTCAAACTTCATGAGTCTCTCCAATAGAGCTGAGGAGATACATATTTAAATTAGTGAGGCAGTTCTTTTCTATTAGGATCAATCATAAAACCTTCAGGGACTGGTTTAAACTTTCCATTAGAAGGACTTTCATAGTAACTTTGAAATTGACGAAGAGCTTTAATATCCAATTCAGCTAATATGTAGAAATCTTCAATCCCCCCCTTAACTCTGGCAAGATCTCTATCGTAATGTTCTTTCGCAGGGTAGCGAACACGAGTATCCCCAAAACGTCTATTATTGCATTGAATTATATAGGCATGTATATCGTATGCACTACTTTCAATAAGAGAACTAAACTGTTCAACGCTTGAATTGAACTCTGGGATAATGACTGCATCCACTTTGCCACGTAACATAGAGCGGTAGTCTATGTTCGTTAGCTCACTACAAATCAACATGCCAAAACTAAATGTGCCATGTCTTACAATGCTACCTGCAATATAATCATTGTTCTTTAGGAATATCTTTCCTGCTACCTCATGCAATTCTTCTCTTTCATTTGGAGCTGGGATATTTTTGTCCTGACGATAGATTACCAAACGCTTGAAGCTTTCATCTTTCCATGCTATCAAAGAACACCAAACTTGATTCTTTACATATGAATTTCTTGCTTGTGATGAACACAAATTAGAAGAATTAATATAACTTTCTTTTGATTTTATCTGACAATGCACATACTCAACACCAGCAATCAATGAAATTGACGATTCCTTCAATTTACGTGCAGTACTAAGAAACCACTGTGGAGGTATACTCAATTCAGGAAATATGATATAGTCAATTCTTTTTTTGCTTAAAAGTATTTGATTTATTAATCTATTTAGCCTTTCAAGCCTATGCATGCTTAAGCTATGCTGACCACATGCGGCAGCTTTCCATTCAGAATCACTTGTTTCCCAACTTGCAAGAGCAACATTAACTTTATTTGTTGTTTCATTTCCCTTGAAAACATCCAAAACCACCTTACTAGAATTGTCAGTTTTAATAAAGTTTGCCCTGAAATATATATCATCATCTGATGTACCACGCAGAACACAAAGAAGTTTATTTACCAATTCAATTTCATTGAAGGGTTTTGGTATAAGTAAAAGCAATTCTTCATAATTGAAAGGACGTGTTGGAAATAAAAAAGTTATTGGAATCAATTCACAATTTGCATTTATAGCATTGACTTGTAACTTTCCGTAAAAATCCAGTAAAGCGTCACATTTTGATTTGGTAAGAAAACTTTTATCAATATTGACAATAGATATAAATTTCGCTCTTGGTTTAATAGAATTTCGTGGATAACCAGATGGACAAACTTCCTTATAATAATAATCTAAACGCTGTGGCCAAAAAGAAAGATCATGTTTAAAATAAGCATTATACATATTTTTATTGATACAGATTTTTATGTTTCCTAGTTGTTCAATAATAACAGATAATTCTTTGTATTCAACAGATGATTCAATACATTCCTTAAGCACGGCATTTATATATTTCATAACATAATTTAAATTTGTTATTGGTTCATTATTTTCTGATGCTATAAAACATTTTTCTTTTTTATTAATGAAATTTACCGTTGTGTTTTGTATCCATTTAATCATTCTAATTGCAAAAGAGTTTTCCTTATATACTAAAGCCAATGATATTAATCGTGAGTAATACTTAAAGAAATCAAAAAATGATAAAATATTAAAATAATGTCTTTCTATTGCTAATAGATATTTCTCAAGTTTATCTTTCCAATATTTCAAGTCAAGGTTACGTGAATATGTCTCAACATTACGCAATTTTATAGCAAAAGTACTGTGTTGCCAAGATAGCTTAGAAATTTTTCTGAAATTATCTACCAATTCACCTGTATCACTTTCAAGAGAAAGAAGATTGGAAATTGAATTTTCAATATCGCCCATTTCCGGCATTGCACGCCATTCACTTGCACGTTCAGATATTTGTTTTTTTAGTGTATTCAGTATATCTTTTCCAGTAGTCTTATCAAGTATAAATATTTTCGTCTTCGATTTTTCCATTTTTAATGGGGAATATTCAGATGAATTCGCATTACTACTTTGAGAAAGTAATCGTATATTTAACTCATCATTTTCTGGATTTATATAAAAATATTCCCCACATCTGCTATTTATCCAACTCCATATTGTTCGAGAATCAGTTAAAGATTTGCTTTTCTTCAATACAAGAAGAATATCATCGACATATCGTCCATAATAGAGTGGAACAAGATTTGATAGTATTTCATTGTCAAATTTTGACATGGCAATATTGGCAATAACAGCAGATATTGAACAACCAACAGGCAGTCCTTTCTTCAAAGGAGTTGCATTTGCCCATGGCGAAAGGACACAATTGACAATATCATTTGTAAATTGCAATTCATCAGGACTATACATATTATTGTTGTTCAAAGGAACATATATTGCCTCTTCAAGTATAATTTTGGGTGATAAGCAGTGATAGAAAGCTTTTATATCACCTGTTATGACAATTATATCGTTCTCTTTCTTCAATTCACTATCAGCAATGCTTAATGCTTTATCTCGCCATGATTGATATTGATGATAATATGGTCCAAATGTACCAAGACTGTTATATGTTATATTTTGAGTACCTTTCTCACTTCTTCTGATACGGTTTGCATATGCACTTTCTGGAAGGTTCTTTTCTAACTTTTCACCTATTCGAAGAATCCACAATGTAGTAATTACATGGAAATCAATGGAAACATCAGCGAAAAGCCTAAAATCATATTGTTTGATTTGTTTATGTTTTAGTTGATCTGAAAAGTTAGAAAAAATAACTGTATCGTCAGAAATATTATTTTCCATATCGAAATGAATTTTCTTGGGGGCTAAATAGTAGTCCAATCCATTCTCAAATATATATTTTTTCAAGCTACCTGTCAAAAGAGCTTCTTTCAAACGATTCAAATTATATAACAAATGATCTTCATATTTGACTAATTTAGAACGATAGGGAAGACCACCGTAATACAAATCAACTTTTGTCTTTCTATAGGCATATAGTAAATCCCTGTCCAAATTTACTATAAATTCGTCAGAATAGTTGCTCATATATAATTAAAATAGGTAAACCCACAGCTCTGTTGGATGACTCATGAATTTTGACTTTTTCAGCAATGTCCTGTGACCGTTGTCCGTGAATGGCTGAATGACGTGGGAGGGACTGCCATGGCGAACACCAGGTTTGGCCGAAGGCAGCGGGAGAATGAAGGACGAGGATGAGAGCAGGGAAAGTGCCACAGCAGCGAAAGAGATTGCAATGATTGATATTGAGTATCCACTTTGAGCGGGCTAATCAAACCATCGGCTCTGACGGTGGTATCTGACTATAAAGGACAAATACTCACGCTAAAACTCCCTAATCAAACACATAACCAAGTTTTAGAGATTTTATTTCATCGTCACTTGGCATCAACTGTTCTTCCTTAAAAAACATCACTTCTTTGCCTTTGCCATTATTTGCAAGGCTATATCCCAAATGAAAGTGTTTTGCTGGGAAGGATTCATAAAGTCTGCAAATCTCTGGAACATCATCATAAGAAACTATCCAAGGTGAAGTAACATTTTTATCTATACTATTGCTCAACTTGCCGTGCATTTTCTCTGTGAAAAAATTCTTGTATAGTTCACTTCCTCGAACGTAATATGGGGGATCAAAATATATCAACGCACTCTCCCCATAAACATTGATTTGATTTCGTATTAGGCTAAAAACATCTCGATTATATACTTTTATGTCTCGTCGTCGTTCACCTATAGACCTTATTTTCCGTATCAGTAAATCTTTTGAGTACCTAACACCAAGTTTCCATTTTGTCTGAGTCATACCTCCTATAGGACCAGAAGAGAGTATGCCTGAATGGTTTGTCCTATTCAGAAAAAACGTCGCAAATGCCAAATCCAGTGAATATTTGTCTCCCCCCCCTCTATAAATCTCTCTTTGTTTTTTCCAAACATCCAAGTTTACTTGAGTAGAATAGATTCTATCAATGAAATTATCAGTATCCTCCACACAAGCCTTCCAAAATGAATAAATATTTCTATCGAGATCATTAATTACAATATTTGTCACTACATTTCGCAAAAGCAAATCAATAGCTATAGCGGCACCTCCAGCAAAAGGTTCAATATAGGTAGTGCACTTATTACCTGCCTTTTTAATGATAAACTCTACAAGTCTAGAAAGCTTGAACTTACCACCAGGATATCTCAAAGGGGATGGGTTTTCCATTACTTGCCAAAATGCAACTTTAGTATACCACCAACAATAAGAGACATAGCAAGGGTTTGAGACAAATCATAGCTACCTGTATAATTATGCGCACCAGTCTGCAACAAAGTTATAATGTTGTTTTCATTGACTTGATTTTGTGCAAGATACGTTTTTTCATTTTGTGAAAGCAATTCCTTGGCCTTTGAAAAATCTTCACGCACTAATTTCTCCATCCCAACACTGTTAGCGCATTTAGCTATCAACTCACATTCTAGCCGCAAGGCCATTCTAATCAATGCTGGGAATCGATCTGAAAGTTTGTTTTTATTCGCAATATAAAAATCATACAAATCCAAAATATCACGATACAGGTTAGCTGGTTCACCTGTTTTAAGCGAAAATTTTTCTCCAAACAAAGGAATATCTTTTGACTTTATCCTTTGAGGCAATCTTGTCTGACCGGTCAAAGTGCCTTGAGAATCTTCAGCCGATTTTGACTCTATAATTTGTGGCATTTTTGTTGAAGCAGGCACAGTGCCTTGAGAATCTTCAGCCGATTTTGACTCTATAATTTGTGGCATTTTTGTTGGAGCAGGCACAGTGCCTTGAGAATCTTCAGCCGATTTTGACTCTATAATTTGTGGCATTTTTGTTGGAGCAGGCA
>JAEEGL015006265.1_pt1 | contig 37970 bp, 34 predicted proteins | sample 9134231 | NCBI WGS metagenome assembly JAEEGL01 (sample SAMN16246548, study PRJNA631951) | gut metagenome | biome: gut microbiome; feature: rumen; material: fiber-attached | host: Bos | place: Iran: Karaj | collected 2018-10
AACGGGCTCGGTGGGATCAACGGGCTCGGTGGGATCAACGGGCTCGGTGGGATCGACTACCTCAGCGGGAAGGACCTCGAAGAGGTCGACGCAGAGAGTGAGCTGATCGGTGCAGTTGAAGTGACGGATCGCGATGTAAACGGCCTCACCGGCAAAATCGGAAAGATCTGCGGTGTAGTTGACCCATTCACCGGTCGCTTCGGTCTCCTCAATAACGACGGTCATGGCATTCAGATCGTCGGCGGTCTCAGGCTCGGCAGTTCCGACATAAGCGGCAAAGTGCTCGGCATACCAGCTGGCGTTGATGCCCTTTGCCCAGAAGGATAAGGTGCCGCCTTCCGCGGGGATCTCAATAGCCGGGGAAACGATCCAGTTATCGGGGGTGAGGGCGCCTACGCTGGAGTTATAGGAAGCGGAACCAACTAAACCGCTGCCTTCGTAGGCGTACTCATAGGTATCGGACTCGGTGGTGCCGTACCAACTCCAGTTATAGCCGTCGCCGTCTACGTCGAAAATGGTCCAGCCTTCGAGAGAAGTGGTCTCGGTCGGGTTGAAGCCCATGGAGTAGATGGCGCCTTCGGTTGCCTCAGCAGGATGGACCGCGCCGGAAGGCGTTTCTCCCCTGCTGGGTACATTCTGCTGCGGAGCCATAGCGAAAGCGTTCAAAGGCATAATCGCCACGACCATAAGTACCGCAACAAGAATGCCAAGGATCCTTTTAGTCATAGGTTTTCCTCCTAAAAAAGTATTGCAGATACAAATCTACACACTGATTGTATCACCAACGGGAATGATTGTCCATAGCTGATTTATTAAAAAAAGAACAAAAAGCAAAAGGGCAGGGATAAAAAAGCAGCAAACGCATAGAAAAAACCACGAAAAAATTATCAGAATAATGAAACGGGATTGATATTGCAAATATTAGTACGGACGTACGATATAGTGTCCGGTCTGTCGTACGGGCGTACTAATACGGGCGCGATTATCCTCTGTGGGTTCGTTAGGTATGCGTTCGGCGTCACTTTCCAAGTTAATATGTAAAAAAGCATGATGCAGGGGGTAGTTTCCTGTATCATGCTTTTATTCTGCAATCACGGGGATCATGATCCGCGTACCGCGGATATCCACCCCTCTTGGTTTTGTCGTTCCGACATTCGCCCTCCAATAGGGGATGCGCGAGAAAAGTACGAGGTGCTTTTTCCGGAAAGCAAGCCCTTTGGTTTTTGAGATGCCCGCATCAGCTTGCTAGACTGGCGCAGCGCAGGGCTTACTATCCAGCAGTGGTTAACTATCATGCGTCGCTGCCGGATCATCAAACAGCGCCGACAGAAGTAAACTCCTTCTTCAATTCCGCATCAATATTGGTATCAAAGAACCCGCCGTCAAGGCCGAATACCATTACGTCTACTAAAAAGTCGCCAAAGCCGAGATAGCATTCCACTTTATTGACCTCCATATCCTCGGGAACAATGCAGTAGAAGTAGATCATAATGTCGGTGCCGGCGTCAACCTTGCTTTCAAGGCTCGTATCGCCCACGTTTGAAAAAGCGGCGTTGCCAAGATGAAACTCACTCCCGTTCAAACACATCAAAGCGACAAATGGCTGACTTGACAGATAATAACCGCCGTTGTAATAAAGACCGTAATCGGCGTTGTTCTTAAACGATCCTGAGCAAACGACGAATTTTTTGCCTTCCTCGCTGTCATAGAAACTGTATGGCGGGGTGCTGTTCTGGGCCTTAATGCGCGAGGTGGTATAACAATCTTTCAGCTCGATCTCTATGCCGTACTTCGATTTGGCGGAATCGGTTTTCGGAGCGCCGACGTAATGATCATAAAGCTTTGAGACCACTTCATCATCCTCATCAACGTCGAGTTCCACGATCTTGAACTCGGAACGGGATATGTCATCCTTTCCTCCGTTATCAGAAGGATTTGACTGATCCTTACGGAAGCCGCAGGCGCAGGTTGAAAGAATAAACACAGCCAGAAGAAGAAGGGCAACTAATTTATTATTTTTCACAAATGATACTTCCTTTCTGTTTTGTTGTCTGAATATATAATAACACCCTGATCCTTTTTTGTCAACCATTTGGGCTTCGTACGTTTGCGGTTCAAGCTCATTAAAGACCGTCCGCCCTTTCGGGGTTCGACTCCCTCGTTATTTGACCAAAGAAAAGGCACTGCATAGCAGCGCCTTTTCTTTGGTACCTGGTAGGGGAGTCTTTTTCCGTGGCAGCGCATCCGCTTTCTGCCGCGGCGTACAAGGCCAAAGCTCCTGTCGCTTCCGAGTCCCTCCCGGGGCGGACTTCTGTTCTTTCAGAACAGACCGCCGCCCGTCGATTTGCTTTTTAAACATCCACCGGATGTTTAAAACTGCAAATTTTGCAGCCGCAAATCGACCCCTTTCGGGGTTCGACTCCCTCAATTTTTGACCAAAGAAAAAGCGCTGCTGTGCAGCGCCTTTTCTTTGGTACCTGGTAGGGGAGTCGAACCCCTGTTACCGCCGTGAGAGGGCAGCGTCCTAGGCCACTAGACCAACCAGGCATATTCTTTTTGCCGCTTTCAGCGACATTGACTATTATACAGATTTTGTTCGCAATGTCAATAGGGCAAAAAGATATATTATCATTGGTTTTCCCACGGGGCGCGGGCAAGCGCGAGGAATATCAGGGCAGTCGTTTCGGCAAGACCTTCGGGATATTCATAGCCCGCGGTATGCAGCGGCGCCGTCCCTTCGCCCGAGCCTATGCCCATGAAGCAGGCGCGGACGCGCTTCCCGTAATGGCCGAAATCCTCCGACCAGCGGAACGGGTGCTCCGGGTATGCGTACGCCGTCCCCTCCCGGCGGCAAACGCTCTCCGCCAGATCGACGAGCGCGTCGTCGTTGACCGTTGCGGGGAAGGGATCGTACTCCTTTGTTTCAAGCGCGAGGCCCTTCTGCTTTGCGAGCGACGCGGCCATTGAAAGCGTGCGCGACCGAAGCTCCTCGTACGCTTCGCCGTTTTCCGAGCGCAGAGTGAGCCAGAGCTTTCCATCCGAAGCCGCCACGCCGAAGGCCTTCTCCCCCGTCCTCATGCCCACCACGGTCGCAAGGGTCATGCAGGAGTATTTCTTCGTCAGCTCCCTTGCCGCCTCCGGCACGTCTATCGCAAGGCGCGCAACGGCATAGGTCGGATCGACGCCCTTTTCGGGATATGCGGCGTGCGCGGGAGTTCCCGTAAAGCCGAGCTCGAGCCCGCAGGATGCGCATGCGAACGTGCCGCGCCTCAAAAGCACCATGCCGAAGGGTTCGCCGGGTATGTTGTGCGCTCCGAACATGCGCGTCGTCTCCCGGGGCAGATCCTCTTTATCAAACAGAGCGCAGCACTCCTCCGCCCCCCTGCCGGTCTCTTCGGCGTGCTGGAAGAGCAGTATGATACTGCCGCCGAAGGTTCGGCCTTCGAGCATCAGCGCCAGCGCGAGCAGGGACGCGGTATGCCCGTCGTGCCCGCAGAGATGCCTTGCGCCGCCTTCATAGGGTACGGCGTCGAAATCGGCGCGAAAAACGGTGTTGTACGGCAAATCCTCATCATGGACGGCATAGACCCAGCCGCCCATATCGCATACGCGAAGCGAGGTGTTCTTTTTGAGAAAATCGATGATGAACGCCTTAGTGCGGCGCTCCCCGCCCGAAAGCTCCGCCATGGCGTGAAGCGATCTCCGGGCTGAATCGACGAGCTCCCTCTGACTGTCCGTGATCATTTCAAAAACCGCCTCCCTGCTTATTTGATCCGCCGTTTCCACGGCTTCGGCCCCGCCCCGGCGCAGGGCGCGCGCAAGCTCCGCGCTATCGAATCTGCATCCCTTCAGGAGCGATTCGAACTCCTCGGGCAGAGCTGCGTCGAGCGCATCGGTAAATACCCGCGCGCTTTCTACCCTGCCGTTTTTCAGGCGAAGGCAGAGGCGGAGCATACCGAATGAAAACCGCTCCTCCATGGTATAATCGAATACGGGAGTCATGCCGTATCGCCACTCCCACGAATGATGCTTTTCGGCCAGGCGTACGAGATCCGCATCGCAGGGATCGATCGAGAGCTCCTCCGGCTCCCCGTACTCCGCGGTGAAAGCGGTTATCACGGCCTGCATGACTTCTTCGACCGTGACGGGCTTAAGCTCCGCAAGATCCATCACTCGCGAGCGCACGCTTGCTATGCCCTTTGCTTCGAGCTTCTTTTTGGAAGGATTCAGATAATCGGATAGCCTTTCGAGATCGACCGATACGAGCAGAGTCCCGTGCATACCGCGCGCCGTGCCGGAAACGGCGTACGCGCAGCCGGAGATCTTGCGCCCGTCTACGGTTATATCGTTGCGGCCGTTGACCTCCGGAGAGAAGCCGAGGCTGCGGCAGGCGTTGAGTATGACGCGCGTCTGCCGCTCCTTATCATAATGCTTTTCGTTTGCGATAAAGGAGAAATTCAGATTTCCCCTGTCGTGGAATACCGCTCCTCCCCCGGTATGGCGGCGGACGAGCTGCACTCCGTCGGCGTTCATGCGCCCAATATTACATTCGCTCCACGCGTTTTGATTGCGGCCGATTATGACGGCGCTATCGTTTATGTAAAAATAAAGCGTAACGCCATTGAGCCTTCCGCTGCGGTGAAGTTCAAGCAGGTATTCGTCTGTTGCGAGGTTCATACAGCCGTCCCCGCTTCGGCTTATATAAAGGTTTGCCATAAACGGATTATACCGCCATCCGGAGCGCATTTCAAGTTGCAAGCGGTCTCATTTGTGATATAATACAATAAAAACCTGTTTGGAGGACGGTTATGGCGGCTCTTATTCTCGCGTTTGATTTTTCTTCCGTTATTTCGACGATAGCCGATTACTGCGTGCGCTACGGTTTAAAGCTGATCGGCGCGATACTGGTGCTCGTTATCGGGCTTTGGCTGGCTAAAGTCATCGTTAAGCTGCTCGGTAAAAGCATGATATTCAAAAAGATGGATAAGGACGTGCGCGGATACATGCTCAGCGCGCTCAAGGCCGTGCTCAGCATAATCGTGCTCGTTACCGTCGTTGCGATCATGGGCGTGCCAATGGCTTCGATCGTTGCGGTCATAGCAAGCTGCGGCGTTGCGATCGGCCTTGCTCTGCAGGGCAGCCTTTCCAATTTTGCAGGAGGTCTGATGCTGATGATATTCAAGCCCTTCCGCGTTGGCGATTATATCGCCGCCAACGGCTTTGAGGGCACCGTGGAGGACATCGGCATATTCAATACCGCTTTGACGACGATAGACAACCGCCGCGTGGTGCTGCCCAATTCGACGCTTTCCAATTCCGCGCTGACCAACAACACCTACTTCGATACGCGGCGGGTCGATCTCGTTTTCACCGCCGAGGCCGACCGCGACTCGGACGAGGTGATATCCGTGCTGAAGGATATGGCCGATTCTCAGGAAAAGCGGCTCGGCGACCGCCCCGCGGAGGTCAGGTTCGATTCGTTCGGCGACGGATGCGCAAAATATCAGGTGAGGGTCTGGTGCCGCACGGCGGATTACTGGGAGCTTCTCTACGCGCTGAATCACGACGGAAAGAAGGCTCTCGCCGAGAACGGCATCAAGGTTCCCCTTCCCCAGCTTGAGATACACGAAGCCGTAAAGCATTGACCTTTGCGATAACCGGAGGAGGATCAAACGGCGCAGGAATACCGCGCAAGGAGGCGTATTATGAAAAAACTACCGTTGAAAGCGATTTGTTTGGCGTTCGCGCTGCTCATTTTATCGGCGGCGGCAGCAGGCTGCGGCAACGCGGCGGAAAAAGCAGATGATAACCGGCCCTCTCCTTTAGCGGGCTTTGCGGGCGAGTACAGGGGGGTCTACAAGAAATTCGTCGGCGACGCCGTGAAGGTGACCGACGAGCCCTTTACGCTCCTTTTGAAAGAAGACGGCTCGGGTACGTTCACCCGCGACGGGTACGATTTTGACGTAACATGGAGCATCGATGGCGATAAAATCTCGGTCACGGAAACTTTCGTCGGTATTTCCATCGAATACAACGGCACTTTGAAGGACGGCGTACTCGATATCTTTAACGGGGAGCCCGAGGATCCCCTGACCTGCGAGTACGTGCTGAACAGATGACAGAAGCATAAAACTGCCCGCGGCGTAAGCCCGGGCCTTTTTTTCGGTCTTTTCACCGCCGCGTTATCCCGGCGGCAGACAAAGCATATCCTTTTGCATGGACTATTTCGGTACTGTTATGGCGTTCGTCACTCTTGGGGCGGGAGCGTTCCTGACGTTCAGAACGGGCTTTTTTCAATTCACGCACCTGAAAAAGGCGCTCCTCTCCCCCTTCAAGCGAAGCAGGGCCGGGCAGGGCGTCACCCCTTTTCAGGCGATGGCGACCGCGCTCGGCGGATCCATCGGCACGGCGAACATCGCCGGCACCGCGGGGGCGATCATGATAGGAGGCCCCGGAGCGGTATTCTGGATGTGGGTCAGCGGCTTGACCGGCATGGCGGCAAAGCTGACGGAGATAATACTTGCGGTAAAATACCGCGATAATAGCACGTTTCCGCCCTCAGGAGGCGCTATGTACTATATCGAGCTCGGGCTCGGAAAGCGGGCAAGGCCGCTCGCCCTGTGGTTTTCGGTTTTCGGGTGCCTCGCCGCGCTCATAGGCACGGCGCTCGTGCAGCCCAACACGATAGCGGTCTCGGTATGCGGGGCCGCTTCGAGCTTCGGGCTTCGGTCGGGGGCGGGAACGAAGCTGCTTATCGGTTCGGTTTCGGCCGCGATGACGGGCGCCGTGATATTCGGGGGCGCAAAAAGGATAGGCCGGTTCTCGGAACGCGCCGTGCCCCTCATGGCAGGGCTGTTCACTCTCGTTTCGATCGCGCTGATCGCAGCGAGGTTCAGGCGGATACCGCAGGCGCTCGCAGGAATATTCGAGGGCGCTTTCGGGATACGCCCCGCGGCAGGCGGATTATGCTGCGGTGCGCTTTGCGCGTTCAAGACCGGCACGGCAAGGGGAGTTTATTCCAACGAAGCCGGCGTCGGCTCCGCCTCGATCGCCCACGCGGGCTCTTCGGAGACCGATCCGGTCAGGCAGGGGCTGCTCGGGATATTCGAGGTCTTTGCCGATACGCTCGTCACATGCAGCATGACGGCTCTCGTGATACTGACGAGCCGCGTAAGCTTTACGGGGGCGGGCTCCGGTATGGAGCTGGCGCTTTCGGCCTTTGCGGATACGCTCGGGCAAAAGGCGGCCTCCCTCTTTCTTTCCGTATGCATACTGCTGTTCGCTTTCACGTCGCTCATAGGATGGTCGCTTTACGGCGAGCGGTGCTGCGTTTACGTTTTCGGGAAGCGGAGCGTAAAGCTTTACAGGGCGGCGTTCCTGCTTCTCATCCCCGTCGGCGCGGCGATCGACGCGGGCGCTGCGTGGAGAGCGGGCGAATGCTTCAACTATCTTATGGCGCTGCCGAATCTTATCGCTCTGCTGCTGCTCTCGGGAAAAGCCGCGCGGGAAGTGCGCGATTATAAAATGTTTGAAAAAACCGCGCGCAGGGGTTATAATAAAGGATAGTACATTCTGATACGGGAAAGCTTATGGGAAACAAAGTCAATGGCAATCTGAACGGCATACGCTCGGCTGTGGTCGAGCAGCTTCGCGCGCTGTACGATATCAAAATGGAGCAGAAGGAGTTTGCTTCCGAGGAGCTCATAACGGCCATGTCCGCCCTGACGGGCGAGATCAACCGTGAGATCTCCGTTTATATCGCGCGCGACGGGCATATCGCGGACGTTTCCGTCGGGAGCGACCGCAAGGTGGACATGCCCGGCATGAGGCTCGTCCGCAACGAAGACCGCCTCTGCGGAGTCAGATGCCTGCACACTCACCCCAACGGCGACGGGCGCCCCTCGGGAGTCGACCTCGGCACGCTGAAGTCGATGCAGCTCGACGCGATGTCGAGCCTCGGAGTGCTCAACGGGAAGCCGACCCAGCTCTACGCCGCATTCATAGGCGACAAGAACGAGGACGGTTCGCGCGAGGCGCTGATCTACGGGCCGCTTCGCCCGTATAAGCTCCCGCATCACGCGCTTATCAACGAGATATTCATTTCCGACGACAGGTTCCGCTCCGTTACAAAGACCGTTCACGAGGCCGAGGAGGAGAAGGCGATACTCGTCGGGATAAAGGACGATTCGCCCTACGATACTCTGGCGGAGCTGGCGGAGCTCGCAAAGACCGCCGGGGCTCAGATAGCGGCTTCGGTGCCGCTTTCGAAGCGGGCGATAGACAACGCGACGTACGTCGGTTCGGGCAAGGCCGAAGAGCTTTCGCTCCTCGGCAGCGAGAAGGAGGCCGATCTTTTCATTTTCGACGACGAGCTTTCCGCCACGCAGCAGCGCAATCTTGAAGAAACGCTCGGCGCGCCCGTGATAGACAGGACAACGCTGATACTCGATATCTTCGCCACCCGCGCGCAGAGCCGTGAAGGTAAGCTCCAGGTGGAGCTCGCTCAATTAAAATACCGCCTCCCCCGCCTTCTGGGGCAGGGACAGGCGCTGTCACGGCTCGGAGGCGGCATCGGAACGCGCGGCCCCGGCGAAAAGAAGCTCGAGATAGACCGAAGGCGCATCAGGCGCAGGATCTACGAGCTTGAAGAAGAGCTCGAAGAGATCTCGAAGCAGCGTCAGCTCCGTTCCGAGGGCAGGCGCAGCGGAGCCGCCCCGCTTATTGCGCTGGTAGGCTATACCAACGCCGGAAAAAGCACGCTTTTGAACGCGCTGACCAACGCCGGAGTGCTCGCCGAGGACAAGCTCTTTGCAACGCTCGATCCCGTCGTAAGGAAGATCAAGCTGCCCACCGGCACGGAAGTGATCCTTTCGGATACGGTCGGGTTCATCAATAAGCTGCCGCACGATCTCGTCAACGCATTCCGCTCCACGCTTGAAGAGGTGGCGCGCGCCGATCTTATTCTGCATATCATCGACGTCGCCTCCGATTACCACGAGGCGCAGATGCGCGTCGTAGAGGACGTTCTTGCGGAGCTGAACGCCGGCAGCACCCCGCGCATAGACGTTTTCAACAAATGCGATAAGCTGCCCGAATTCCCTCCGCAGATAGAAAAGCCCGGCGAGCGCAGGCGCGTGTTCATAAGCGCAAAGGACGGCACGGGGGTGGATACGCTCCTCTCCGCTGCCGAAGCGCTGCTGAATTCCGGGCGATGCGAAGTGGATCTCGTCATCCCGTACAGCAAATACGAGGCCGTCAGCTTTATCCATAAGGTCGGCACGGTGCTCGCGGAAGAGCATCTTGAAGAGGGCACTCACGTTAAAGCATACATGGACGAATCGGATCACGGACAGCTCAAAAAGCTGCTGTGACGCAGGAGGAACAACGGATGAAAACACGTATCATTACAATAGAGGGCATCGACGGAAGCGGCAAGACGGTGCAGTTCAATAAGCTTTATGAGAATCTTACCGCTCTCGGATACAGCGTAGATACCAGATCGTTCCCCGTTTACGAATCGTTTTTCGGTTCGCAGGTGGGAAGGTTCCTCTCCGGCGAGGAGGGCGTTTTCGCGACCGAGGTGGATCAGAAGAGCATGGCGCTGTGGTTCGCTCTCGACCGCTTCGAGGCCTTCCGCGGCTGGCGCGACGGCGAATACGATTTTCTCATCATCAACCGCTACGTTTTATCGAACGCGGTCTATCAGAGCATCCGCGACCGCGACCTTGATAAGCCCGATATCATCGACTGGGTGTTCGAGGTGGAGTATGAGCATTTCGATCTCCCCCGCCCCGCGCTCAATCTGTTCTTTGACGTGAACCCCGAGCGCGCCGGTCAGAACGTCGACAGGAAGGGATTTCGTGATTACGTCGGAGACGGCAGGGACGTTTACGAGCGCAGCATGGGTATTCAGGAGCGCGCGAGGAATATGTACGTTCGCGCGGCGGAAAGATACGACGACGTCTGCATCATCAACTGTATGGATAATGGCGCCATGCGCACTCCGGATGAGATAGCCGGCGACGTAATGGAGCTTATGCGCAGCCGCGGGCTGTTTGAACAGGAAGAAAACCAAAAGGAGTAAATATCATGAAAACGAGGATACTGGGCCACAGGGGCGCCGCCGCATACGCGCCCGAAAACACCATGCCCGCCTTTGAAATGGCGCTGGAACAGGGCGCGGACGGGCTTGAGCTCGACGTTCACCTTTCAAAGGACGGGGAGCTCGTGATAATGCACGACGAGCGGGTAGACCGCACGACCAACGCGCACGGCTTTATAAAGGATTTTACGCTTGAGGAGCTGAAAGCTTTGGACGCCTCCTATGGGAAAGAGGGCTTTGCAAACGCCGTCGTCCCCACCCTGCGCGAGGTGTATGAGCTCGTCCGCGGCACGGATAAGATGATCAACGTTGAAATAAAGACCGATATCATCGACTATCCCGGCATAGTCGACAAGGTGCTCAAAATGGAGGACGAGATGGGCATGAACGGCAGGATAATCTATTCCTCCTTCAATCACTATACCATCCGCGAGGTGCTCTCCAAGCGTCCCGAGGCCAAGACAGGCCTGCTCTATATGAGCATATTCGCCGAGCCCTGGCTCTACGCAAAGCGCTTCGGCGCGGCGGCGCTGCACCCGCATTTCATCACTATCAGCAAGACCCCCGATATGGCGGCCGAGTGCGCGAAGCTCGGGCTTGAAACCAACATCTGGACGGTCGACGATTCGGATTGGATGGAGAGGCTCGCAAAGATGGGCGTCACCAGCATCATCACCGATAAGCCCGATCTTGCGGCTACGGTGCTGTTCGGCAAATAACGGGCCGTTATGGTCGTACGGAGATCGGCATGAAGATCTGGGGAAAGATACGGCGCGATAATCGCACCGTCGCGGATGAGACCGTTACGGTGCACGTCAAGAGCGCTTATGAAGTCGAGGACTGGAGCGAGCCCTTCGCTTTATTATGCCATAAGCTGAACCTTTCAAGGCCGGTGATACTCAAAAAGCACGTGCGCGAGCTTGAACAGTTCTCTCACACGGTGTTCTTCCCGGGGGATTTCATGGAGCCGGTCGATTTCGATAGGTTCGAAGTTGAGCTGTTTTGACGGAATTGTCTGTTCTTCTTGCTTCGCTGTTAAGCGAAGCTTTTTTTAGCTTGACACCCCCCCGTAAAGTGTATAATATTGATATGGATCGGATCTTTCTATTTACGCCAATACACTGCAGATCGAATGATGGAAAGGAGAGAGGATCATGAACAAAATCAAGAGGAGTAAGGTTTTCGTTATCGCCGCGCTGACAGCTGTGTTTACAATGCTGATCGTATCATGCGCTCCAAAGGCTCCGGTAGAGGAGAGCTACGGCAGCCCCGATGAAAGCCCCGCTGTCACCCAAGCGCCTCAGGCGGCGGAAGGAAGTGAAATAAGCGCAGATGCATTTTTTGCCGATACTTCCGAGCTTTTCCGCATCGGAAGGTACGTTCAGGGAGTTCCCGATACGGCGGTCTATTACGGGTATCGCTTCCCCGCCCTTTCCGAATATGACGAGGCGGCGGACGCCGCTCAGCGGTATTACGGAAGGCGGGTGACGTTCCGTCTGAATAACGCCATGACTGCGGAGGAGATCCCCTGCCGCGCGCTTGAATCCGAGGAGGATCAGCTTTACGTTTGGAATACCGTGATCTCGGCGGATTATAAAGAGCAGGTCGACGAGGCGCCCTTCTGCAGCCTGAGTATAACGGTGGAAAACGAGGACGGAAGCTCCGACGAATACTCCCTTGACGGCGAATACTATCTTTACCGTCAGAAAGCGGAAAGCGGATATGAGAAGACCGCCGAGCCCCTAAATGATACGGCTGCCATGCACCTTTACGCGATCGCGATAAGGCATATCCACACAAAGCAGAACTCCCGGTACATGCTTACGGAAGAAAACATATGCGCATACGTTGAGTTTGAAGGAAAGACCTTTACGCTTACCGAGGAGGATACGCGCGAGCTTATGGGTTTGCTCAGCTTGCCCGAAGCATTTGAAGGCACGCTAAGCATAGCGGATGGAGCACCCGTCCTTTCCGAAGGGGAAATAAGGATAGCGTTCTACAACGGCAAAACGGACGATCCGGCGAACAGCACGATGTTCCTCTGCATAACGGAGGACGGCAGCGCGTTCGTCTTGAGAAAGGGTTTTGGGCTTTCCGCGGATCAATACGTCTATAACGTAAAGGCCGTGCAGATAATTTCGAGCCCGGATACCTTCGATCATGATGCTTTGGAAGGGTTTTTAAACGGATTGAGCTGAAAAAGCGGCTGCAATGCGGCGGTGTACACTTTGAGCTTCGGAGAGCATTCCTTCCACCTCATCAGTCAGACTGCGTCTGACAGCTTCCCCCTCAAAGGGAAGCCGGGAATAAGAAAAGCGGCTGCGATGCAGCCGCTTTAAATATTTATATGCTTTTTATTCGATCGGTTTTACTCCGACCTCCATATCGTATTCGAGCTCATACGGCATTTCTGTAAGAGTGATATCGGTAAAGATATGAGCCAGTATCACCGTTTCACCGGGCTGGAGTACGAGAAGATAATTGCCGTCCCTCGTCTGAAGACGGGATCTGGCGATCTCCCCGCCCGATTCATCGCGGTAAACGACGTCGACCGCGCAGGTGATGGGATACGGATAATCGTTCTGCGCGATGCCGTCGAAGAAGGTATCCTGATCCTCCTCATAAACGAGTATCGTTTTGAACGTGATGTAGCGCTGAAAATGATCCGAACCCGAAATGAGATTGCCGAGCGCATCGGTGGTCTTCTCCGGCGAATGCGTTGAAGACGGCGCGGCCGTTTCCGTCTCCGATACGGGCGCGGGGCCGCTTTCGGTCGGAACGGGCGTATGCTCCGCAGCGCCTGCATACCTGTCGGCTTCATCCCCGCTTATAACGGGTCTCATATTCACGCAGCCGCATAAAAACGCCGTCAGGCACGCCGCCGCTATTATCGGGATCAGTTTCTTCATGCGAATGATCTTTCGGTCAGTCCTTTTTTTATTCTTCGGATCCGGGCTTTTCCTCTTCCTGCTCTTCTTCGGATCCGGGCTCTTTCTCTTCCTGCTCTTCTTCTTTGGATCCGGGCTTTTCCTCTTCCCGTTCTTCTTCCGCGGATTCGGTTTTTTCCTCTTCCTTCTCTTCTTCCGAACCCTCTTTATCCTTTTCCTCGCCGGGCTTTTTGCCGTAGTAAACGTCCTCGACCGGCATCAGTATCCGCCCCTTCTTCTTTTCGAGCACGGTGCGGATGATTATCAGTATCACGGAGACCGCGACCAGCGCGACCGAAAGCACCTGCGAAACGCGGAACCTGCCCCACATGAGGCTGTCCGTCCTGAGGCCCTCGACAAGCGCGCGCTCCGCGCCGTACATTATGAAGTAGACGAGGGTTACGTCGCCGCGGTGCTTTGCGAGCTTCCTGATAATGAACCAGAGCACCGCGAATATGATGAGGCACCAGCAGGATTCATAGAAGAAAGTCGCGTAATGGATGTTGTTTAAGTTGTTGGGAGCGGTGCAGCAGGCTTCATCGCACGCGTCGATCTTGACGGCGAGCGGGAAATAGGGCGGGAAGCCCTCGGAGATCACGCGGCCGTACGCCTCCTGGTTGAAGAAATTGCCCCAGCGGCCGATTGCCTGCGCAAGCGCGACGGAGGGCATGATCATATCGAGTATGGAGAGCATACGCATCTTCTTCACGCGGGAGTAGATCGCCATGCCGAGCACGCCGCCGATTATGGCGCCGTACATGGCAAGGCCGCCCTCACGGACGTCGATTATCCCGAGAAGTATCTGGGAAAAGCTCATGCCGGACTGGAAGAAATCCTTTGCGCTGAACGCAACGTAATAGAGCCTTGCGAATACCGCCCCCAGAGGCACGCAGATGAGGCAGAGATCGATCACGCAGTCCTTATGGAAATCGCGCCGCTTGGCCTCTATCGAACACAGCACGTAGCTGAGGATTATGCCGACGACTATCAGCGCGCCGTACCAGTAGATCTGCAGCCATGGAGCGCCGAATTTTGTTCCGTCAACAAGAATGTTCGAAGGATTCGTCATAGTTTTCACCTTTCGTATCATCCGCCGCTGAAGCGGGCAGATATAAGTTTGCTCCATTATACTTCATTTTTCGAAGAAAATAAAGACAATGGAGCAGTTTTTCCTGTTGTTTCGGGATCATTTCATGCCGTTCTTTTCAAGGAAAAGAGCGAATACCTTATCAAGTATATCGGCGTCGTCAAACCCCGAGAGTTCTCCTTCCTCGCTCTCGCGGAGGATTATCGCCTCCGGCTCGGAGCTGTCGTCGTCGATCGGGAGAAGCACACAGTAATTCTCCCCCTCGAAGGCGATCCTGTCGAGAAGCTCACATTCTATTTCCCCGCCTTCTTCATCGGTGAGGAGCACAGTATAATCGTAATCCTGCATCTTTTTAATAAAGTATCCGCGGCGCCGCGGCCGAATACTCATTGACCGCAGCGCCGCAAAAACACATCAGGCCTTGTTGTCGCAGCCGAGAACGTCAACGATCTTGTGCTTTACAAGCTCCTTGATGGCGGCGCGGGCGGGCTTTAAGTACTGCCTGGGATCGAAATGATCGGGATGCTCCGCGAAGTACTTGCGGATGTTCGCGGTCATGGCGAGGCGCAGGTCGGAGTCGATGTTGATCTTGCAGACGCTCATGGAAGCGGCCTTCCTGAGCTGCTCCTCGGGGATACCGACGGCGTCGGGCATATGACCGCCGTTCTCGTTGATCATCTTGACGAACTCCTGCGGAACGGAGCTGGAGCCGTGGAGAACGATCGGGAAGCCGGGAAGACGCTTCTGGACCTCTTCGAGTACGTCGAACCTGAGGGGAGGCGGTACGAGGATGCCTTTCTCGTTCCTGGTGCACTGCGCGGCGGTGAACTTATAAGCGCCGTGGCTGGTGCCGATGGCGATGGCAAGGGAATCGCAGCCGGTCTTCTGGACGAACTCCTCGACCTCTTCGGGACGGGTATAGGAGGAATCCTCCGCCTTTACCTTGACCTCATCCTCAACGCCGGCCAGAGTGCCGAGCTCGGCCTCTACGACCACGCCGTGATCGTGAGCGTATTCGACGACCTGACGGGTGATCTCGATATTCTCGGCGAAGGGCTTGGAGGAAGCGTCGATCATGACGGAAGTGAAGCCGCCGTCGATGCAGTTTCTGCAGAGCTCAAAGCTGTCGCCGTGATCAAGGTGAAGTACTATGGGAAGGCCGGTCTCGATAACTGCTGCCTCTACCAGTTTGATAAGATAGGTGTGATTCGCATATGCGCGGGCGCCCTTGGATACCTGCAGTATAAGGGGAGCGTTGAGCTCGGCTGCGGCCTCGGTGATGCCCTGGACGATCTCCATGTTGTTGACGTTGAAGGCGCCGATAGCGTAGCCACCATCATATGCCTTTTTAAACATCTCGGTGCTTGTTACAAGAGCCATTGGTTCATTCCTCCATAAACTGTTATTTTACGGGTTGTTCCCGTTTCCCATTATAAACCAATTCCGGCAATAGTGCAAGTCAAATAAAAATATAAATTCGGACGGCCGGGCCAGATCCGCGGCTGGCAGACGAGCAAAGCGAAGCTGACTGAGGAGGGGGCGCTTCCGGGCAGCCCGCCCCTCCGGCGCCGGGGAAAAAGTCCCCTCATCCACCACCGCCCCGAAGGTCGGCGGTCCCCCTTCCCCACGGAGGGGGAAGGCCGGATAAAGCGCAGCTCATACGTCACTTGATCGCCCTGCTGCCGAGCGTGCGGCGACGAAGACGCCCCGGTTTTCAGGGAGCCTCGGGCGGTTCGCCCGTCGGCTCCGGTTCGGGCGTGGGCTCCGGTTCGGGCGTGGGCTCCGGTTCGGGCGTGGGATCCGGTTCGGTAGTCGGAGCAGGCGATGCCGTCGGCCGCGGAGTCGGAGCAGGCGATGCCGTCGGCCGCGGAGTCGGAGTTGGCGAAGCCGTAGGGCGCGGAGTCGGAGCAGGCGATGCCGTCGGCCGCGGAGTCGGAGTTGGCGAAGCCGTCGGGCGCGGAGCCTGCGTATAGACCGGAGCCGATGCGCCGACCGTTTTTTCACAATACTTTTTCCCGACTCTGAAACGGCGCGGATGCATGCGGTATTCGCTGAAGGCTATCAGCTCGCGCTCCTCTTCCCCGCCTGGCGATCTTAACACGCGGTAGGTGTTGTAAACGTATCCCGTCACGGCCTCGTTTTTTAAAACGCAGGCGGTATCGGGGAGGGTCTCGTCGAGCTCGTATTCATCCGCGCCGGGAGGGACGGTCTTGATAAGCTCGGTCTCGACGACCACCTCTTTTTCGGTATTGGGCTCGCCGTATATCTCGCAGCGGAGCGTCTTTTTCTCATCGTCGACCCACGCGAAGACGTAAGCGGGATAGGGCGAATCGTTCTTCCAAACGAAATCGATCGAGCCTGTGTCGATGGTCGCATCCCTGCCGGGATCGCAGTACGAAACCGGCTTTGAATGAGCCTGCCGGTAGATCACCGCCCTGTCGGCAAGGAGCACCGCGTTAAAAAGCGTGCTCGAAAGCTGACAGACTCCTCCGCCCGGCTGATCCTCCGTACCGGCCCCGCCCGCGGTGATGCCCGGCGCGAGCTTCCAGCCTTTTTCCTCCGTGCGGTCTCCGAGGGCCTCGTTGCAGGAGAACCTGCCGTAGGGCGGCACAACGGAGCCGTTTACGAGCTCCGCCGCCTTTTTGATGTTGAACACCCTGTTTTCGGCGTTGAGAGGCGCTTTTTTGAACGAGGTCTCGAACGCCCCGATGAGCTTCGGGAGCGGCGCCGGATCGTCCGCCGCGGGGATGGAGCGCATGGGCACTTCGATATCGGTGCCGCCTTCGCAGATCAGCGCCGTGCAGGCTTCGACGTCGGGCTCTGCGCCGTTTGAACCGGGGATGTATCTGAACCTTTCCCCCTCTGCGCGCATTGAGGAGGAGAATTCCACCCTGCCGGGCTCGGGCTCATGCGAATACTGCGGAGCGAGCCTTGCAAGGTGCTGCCTCACGCAGTAGGCCGAAAACTTGTATGAGAGCGCGTACTCCCCGCCCGAGCGGGCTTTTTTGAGCACGTCCCTGATATCGGTTATCACGGAGAGATCCTTTGCGCCGAGCCTGACCTGCTCCTGCCCGGGGAATCTCAAAACGCAGCTGTACGCTTCCGTGAATCGCTTCTGCTCCCCGCGCAGCCTCTCCTCGGCGGTCTTTTCGTTTACGCCGCCGATATCCACCCCGTTCACCGTGGTGCCGGCCGGGTAAAGCTGCTTGTCCGCGCTTTCAAAACCGAGCCTCCCGCGAAGCAGCGCGGCCGCGCCTCCGAGGGCCGCCGCCATTATCAGCGCGGCAAGCGCCGTAAACAGCCAGTTGTTCCTCGTTTCGGGATCCTTCCATTTGCCGATCCTTATCATTTTCAACGCTCCTTTGAAGTTTGGTTTCAAATCTATTTATATTCGCCGGAGGATGAAAATATGCATATAAATCGCTATTCCAAAAAGCCTTTTTGAATGTTATAATTAAAAAAACGCAGCGAGGGACGTTATGCTCATAGAACAGCGCTTTATGGAAGAAGCTTTGAAGGAAGCCGCGCTTGCCCGCGATGCAGGCGAAACGCCCGTCGGCGCGGTAGTCGTGCGGGAAGGGCGTATAGTTTCGCGCGCTCATAACGAGATCGAGTCCCTTAACGACGCTTCCGCTCACGCAGAGCTTACGGCGCTCAAAAGGGCCTCCGAAAAGCTCGGCTCACGCTACCTCTGCGACTGCGCGCTGTACGTGACCATGGAGCCCTGCCCCATGTGCGCCGGGGCCTGCCTGCACTTCAGGATCGGCGCGGTGGCTTTCGGCGCGTTCGATGAAAAATGCGGCGCGTTCGGCTCGAAAACGGATCTCGGGAACGGGACGTACGGGCCTGAGATACCGGTAGTCGGCGGGATAATGCGGGAAAAATGCGCAAGCCTTCTGACGGAGTTCTTCAAAAAATTGAGATAGCCCGCCGCGTATGCGTGAGCTCTTTGATATTTGAACCGTATGGATCTTTCGGAATTCAGAAAACCGCTCCCGATGAACAGGACGGAGCTATATGAGATGTTCGGGACGGATGAGCCCGATTTCGTTATCGTTTCAGGCGACGCGTATATCGATCATCCCTCCTTTGGCACGGCCATAATCGGGCGCGTGCTGGCCTCGCGCGGGTACTCCGTCGGCATAATCGCCCAGCCGGATTGGAAAAGCGCCGAGGGCTTCAAGGTCTTCGGGCGCCCCAGATACGCCTTCATGGTGAATTCCGGCAACATGGACTCCATGGTGAATCACTATACGAGCTCTAAAAAGCGCCGTTCGGAGGACAACTACTCACCCGGGGGCAGGATGGGCAGAAGGCCCGACCGCGCCGTGACCGTCTACTGCAACAGGATAAGGGAGGCCTACGGCTCCGTGCCGATAGTGATAGGCGGTATCGAAGCGAGCCTGAGGCGCTTTGCCCATTACGATTACTGGGACGACAAGGTCAGAAGGAGCGTGCTCGTCGATTCGGGAGCCGACATACTCACCTACGGCATGGGCGAAAGGCAGACGGTCGAGATCGCGGACGCGCTTGCTTCCGGGCTTTCGGTGCATGATATCACCTATATCGCCGGGACATGCTATATGGCGGGCAGCCTTGAGACCGTTTATGATTACGAAGAGATAGAAAGCTTTGAATCGGTCGCTTCCGATAAGCGCGCATACTGCCGCGCCTTCATGCGCGAGTATGAGGAACAGGACGCGATATCCGGAAAGCGGCTCGTGCAGAAGCACGGCGCGCGCTGGCTGGTAGTCAATCCGCCCGCCATGCCTCTTACTGCGCAGGAGCTGGACGACGTTTACGAGCTGCCCTATACGAGAAAGCCCCATCCTTCCTACAAGGAGCACATACCGGCGCTCGACGAGGTGGAGTTCAGCCTTGTTTCAACAAGGGGGTGCTTCGGCGCGTGCTCGTTCTGCGCGCTCACCTTCCATCAGGGCAGAGTTATTCAGGCGCGCAGCCATGCTTCGCTTATAAGGGAGGCGGAGCTTTTGACGAAGCTGCCCAACTTCAAGGGCTACATACACGACGTGGGCGGCCCGACGGCGAATTTCCGTCATCCCGCCTGCAAGAAGCAGCTCACGAAGGGCGTTTGCAAAAAGCGTCAATGCCTCGGCTATGAGCATTGTAAAAACGTCGAGGTGGAACACGGAGATTTCACCGCGCTGCTGAAGAAGATCCGCTCGATAGAGGGCGTAAAAAAGGTGTTCGTCAGGAGCGGCATAAGGTACGATTATCTGATGTTCGACCGCGACGACTCCTTCATTCGGGAGCTCGTAAAGCATCACGTTTCGGGGCAATTAAAGGTCGCGCCGGAGCATATCTCGGATAACGTGCTGCGGCTCATGGGCAAGCCCGCGGGCGGGCTTTACGACCGCTTCTGCGCGAAGTACAGGAAGGTCAACGAGCAGCTCGGGATGGATCAGTACATAGTTCCCTACTTCATGTCCAGCCACCCGGGTTCTACGCTCGATTCCGCGATAGAGCTGGCGCTCTATTTGAAAAAGACCGGTCAGCGCCCGGAGCAGGTGCAGGACTTCTACCCCACCCCGGGCACGCTTTCGACCTGCATGTTTTATACCGGCCTCGATCCAAGGGACATGCAGCCCGTTTACGTTCCGCGCGATCCTAAGGAGAAGGCGATGCAGCGCGCGCTGATGCAGTACTTCATGCCCTATTACCGCGAAACGGCGCGTCAGGCGCTGATCCAAGCGGGAAGGGAGGATCTTATAGGGAACGGGCGCGACTGCCTCGTGCCCGAGGGCAGGCCGAAGGAAGCGGGAAGGAAGACCGGCGAAAGGAAGCCTTCATCCAACAGCAGCCCTAAAAGGAGCTTAAACGGCGAAAAAAGGGCAGTTAAAGGAAAGGATACTCACGCTAAACGTGGCGAAACGCCCCGCAGCAGGGATAATAACAGAAAGAGTAAAAGATAGGAGCAATTCATGGATCGCAGAAAGATAAAGCACATGGCAATGATCGACCTGATCGGCGCGCTCTGCCTCGATCGCGAGCTCAGCGACGAGGAATTCGAGATCGTCAGGAGCTATTCGCGCTGCATGGACTGGCGCGTGCGCATGGCGGTCGCGGAGAACCTGGGGATCGTTCACACCTCGGAGCGGACGGTGAAGCTGTTAAAGAAGCTCGCGCGGGACAGGAACGAGATGGTTACGATACAGGCCGTTAAGTCGCTGGGCGCAAGGGGCGACGAATCCTGCGCGGAGCTTCTCGGATCGAAGCTCGGCTCGCGCTCGTACATAACCCGCGGCTACGCCGGGCTCGCGCTTGCGGAGCTTGCGGAAAGGCTCGGCCTCGATAAAGCTGCGCTCAAAGCAAAGCTCTCCCCCCTCGCCTCCTCGGATGAAAGCGAGTGGGTGCGTGTGAACCATAACTGCGCGCTGTTCCTTCTGGGCGAGGAAGCGGCGCTCGATAAGCTCCTCGACGGGCTCAAAAGCGAGGATTACCGCGTGTGCAAGGCTTCGGCCTCCTGCCTTGATATGTGCATAGAAAAGGACTCCTCTATCGAACCCAGGATAAAGGAATACATGAAAGCGAATTTCACAACGGGCACCGAGCAGTACGACCGCATGATGGCCGACGTCATGGAGGACGAGTTTGCGGATATGCTTGCGGAGGAAATGAATAAGCTGAACAAGAAATGATACGCGATCGGGATAAAGACGGTTATTCAACGATCGGGCTTTAAAAAAACAGCAAGCATGGCGCAGGAGAAAAACTCCATGCCATGCTTGTTTTTTATCTGACTCGGATATGCCCCGCGGGATGTTCGCAGCAGGCCGCGGAGCGAGGCCGGCTGGCGAGGCGGAAAACAGTTCTTCCGCTTCCCCTTGAGGGGAAGGAACGCGACGTGTCAGCTCGCGGCCGGTTTGAGTGCAAAACGTACTTGCTTCCTAAAAACCGCCTTATCACGGTCAAGCATGTGCCCCGGCGGTTCTTGTTTGCCTGCGTTTATTCTCCCTTTCGCTGCTTCTCCTTCTCGAACTGGAGCATATAGAGGGCGTGGTATTTGCCCTCCTTGTTCTTCAACAGCTCGTGATGGGTGCCCTGCTCGACTATCTCGCCCTTGGAGAGGACGATGATATTATCGGCATGCTGTATGGTGGAGAGACGGTGCGCGACTATGAGCATCGTGCCGATGTTCATCATCTTCTCCATGGAATCCTGGATCAATACCTCGGTCTCGGTATCGATGTTGGCGGTGGCCTCGTCGAGTATCATTACCTCCGGCTTATGGATGATGGTTCTTGCGAAGCTCAAAAGCTGGCGCTGACCGGCGGAGAAATTGTTTCCGCGCTCCCTGACGACCTCGTCGAGCCCGTTTTCAAGGCGTTTAATGAAATGATCCGCGTTGACGTAGCGGCAGGCCTCCATGACTTCCTCGTCGGAGACCCCGTCCATATCGAGGAGTATGTTGCTCCTTATCGTGCCGGAGAAGAGGAAAACGTCCTGGAGCATCTGCCCGAAGTGCTTCCTAAGCGACTGCGCCTTGATCTTGCGGATATCGATACCGTCGATGAGTATCTCGCCCTTCTGGAACTCGTAATTGCGGCAGATGAGCGAGAGTATCGTGGTCTTTCCCGAGCCCGTCGGGCCGACGAACGCGACCGTATCGCCGGGATTCACGTGGAAGGAAACGCCCTTTAACACCCATTCGTCGGGAATGTAGCTGAACCAGACGTCGCGGAACTCGATCTCGCCCCTGACGTTTTCAAGCTCGATGGCGTCCGGCGCGTCGGTTAACGCGGGCTCGATATCCATTATCGAGAAGACCTTTTCCGCCGAGGCAAAAGCCGACTGCAGCCAGTTGAACTGCTCGGCAAGGTTCTGGATCGGGTTGAAGAACTTGTTGATATACATGTAGAAGCTGACTATCGTAGCCGCCTCTATGGTCTGGCCGAGGAAGCTCGCGTTATCGAGATACCCCTTGCCGCCGAGATAGAACAGGCACAGCACCGTGCTGATGTAGAGCATATAGACGAGGGGCCTGAATATGCCGAACACCAGTATCTGCTCCCTTTTCGCCTTGCCGAGGCCGCGGCTCTTTTCCGCGAAATCGTTCTGCTTTTTCTCCTCGCGGTTGAATATCTGCGTTATCTTGATGCCGGAAAGATTCTCCGAAAGATAGGTGTTGATATCCGTCGTGCGGTCCTTCACGCGGCGATATGCGCGCCTTGCGAATTTGCGGAATATTACCGTGAACAGCAGTATGAACGGCACGAAGCACAGCACCATCAGCGTGAGCTCGATATTGAGCGCCAGCATCGCGGCCAGCACGCCGAACACTATGAACACGTTCTTTATCAGGTTCACGAGCAGCGAAGTGAACATCAGCGAAATAGCGTTGGTATCGTTGGTGACCCTTGTTACCAGCTTGCCGACGGGGATGGAATTCATCTGCTCATGCGAGAGGGATTCGATATGCGTGAAAAGATCCTCGCGCATGTTGGAGATTATCTTTTGCCCGACCCGCTGAAGGATTATCGCCTGGGCGTAGGTGCAGACCATGGAAACGACCAGTATGCCCGCGTAAATGCCGACGAGCGTGAACAGCCTTGACAGCGCGAAATCGGTATCTAAAAGCTTTGTTACCTGACCGACTATGTACGGGGAAACGATATCATAGGCGATACCCGCAAGCATTATAAAGCCCACCAGAATAAAGCTGCCGATATAGGGCTTCGCATAGGCGAGCAGGCGGCGGATTATCTCCGAATCCTTCATGTGGCGGTCGAAGCCGATCGCCTGTTTTTTATCCTTTATGGAGGCGTAAGCGATTATGAGCACTATCGCCACGGCGCCTATTATGCCGCCGACGAGGAGAAGAGGATAATATTCGTGCATCTGATCCACCCCCTTACCTTGCCGCCTCTTCTTCGAGGCGCTGGAGTTCGACCATTCTCGCATACTCCCGGCAGGAGCCGACGAGTTCATCATGGCTGCCGACGGCGATCACCCGGCCGTCCTCAACGAACACGATCTTATCGAGCTCCTTTATGGTGGAGATCCTGTGGGCTATGAGTATCGTCGTCTTGCCCGCGCGGCTCTTTTTGAGGTTGCCGAGAATGATCTTTTCGGTATCGGTATCGACCGCGGAAACGGAATCGTCGAGTATCAGTATCGGAGCGTCCTTCATAAGCGCCCTCGCGATGGAGATGCGCTGCTTCTGCCCGCCCGAAACGGTCACGCCGCGTTCGCCGAGAACGGTATCGTACCCGTCCTTGAATTCCGCGATATTATCATGCACCGCGGAAAGCCTCGCCGCGTTTTCAACGGCGGCTTGGTCAAGCTCGTCGAATGCGAAATTGATGTTGTTCGATATGGTGTCGGAGAAGAGGAAATTATCCTGCGGAACGTATGCGCAGCCCCTTCTTACGGACTCTATCGTGACGCCGTTCACGTCCCTGCCGTCGATGAACAGGGAGCCGTCGGGGACGTTGTTTATCCTGAGTATCAGATCGACTATCGTGGTCTTTCCGGAGCCGGTCTTGCCGACTATGCCGACGCTCTCGCCCGCGTTGATTTTGAACGAAACGTTATCGAGCGCGTTGAATTCGCCGTCCGGATAGCGGAAGGTGAGCCCGCGGAATTCGATATCGCCGCGGATGGGGCCGATATCCTCGGCGCCGGGAGCGTCCTTTACCGTGACCTCCGCTTCAAGCAGTTCCGAAACGCGCTTCATGGAGGCCTTGCCCCTTGCGGATTTTTCGATCAGCATGGAGACCGCCATGACCGGCCACACGACCGAGGAGAAATACCCGATGTACTCGACGAGCCTGCCGGCGCTGAACTCGCCCTTGTGAACGAGATAGCCGCCGTAGCCGAGTATAACGCAGATGACCGTTTCGACCAGCGTTACGATCAGCACGTGCATGAGGTTCGATATCTTGACGTAATCGACGTTGGTATCCTCGTTCTCGATATTGAGCTTGCGGAACGCCATGAGCTGCTTCAGCTCCTTTACGAAGGCCTTGATGACCGCGTAGCCGGAAAAGCTCTCCTGCGCGAAATCGGAGAGATTGGAGAACGCCTGCTGCCTGACCGCCCATTTTTTCATCATGGCCTTGCCCATCACGGTGCCTATGACCAGTATGAGCCCGAGCGGGATCAGGGTCAGAAGCGTCATCACAACGTCCATCCTCCACATGTTGTAAAAGCCGAGTATGCCTAAAAAGAGCGCGTCGAAGAACATGAGCAGGCCGTCGCCGAAGCACTCCTGAATGGTGTCGAGATCGTTTGTAAAGAGGCTCATGAGGTTGCCGACCTTGTTGAGCTGATAGTAATCCCTCGAAAGATCCTTACAATGGTCGAACATCCTGATGCGGATGTTCGTTTCCACCCTTATCGCCGAGCCGAAGAAGCACACGCGCCAGAGGAACCTGCCGACCATCATCACGGCGACTATGCCGACTATCGGAAGGCATATCTTATCAAGCAGGAAATTCATATCGAACGCGGTCATTTCCCCGCGGTACAATACCTGCCCTTTATTTATGCCGTCGATCAGCATACCGTAAAGATTCGGGATAATAAGCTGGAAATAATCCACCATTACCAGCGCGGCGGCGCCGAGAATAAGCAGCGGCGCGTATTTTAAATAATAGCGGTTGATGTGTTTGCCGAATATCAAGTCGTTTCTCCCTTCCGAATCAAAGCCAATTGCATTTGTTATCATTATAAATGAGCACGAAAAAAAGTCAAGCGCAATTTACAGCCGCCGACCGTTCCGCGGCTCTGTTTCGGGGTTGACTGAGAGGCGGTTTTGTTTTATAATAATAAAGTTGAAAATACATATGGAGGTTATTTCCATGGGTCATATTAATGTCAAATCCGAGATCGGGCCTTTAAAAAGAGTTATGCTTCACCGCCCCGGCGTTGAGCTGGCGAATCTGATGCCCGATTTTTTGGAGCGCATGCTTGCGGAAGACACTCCCGACGTTGAAATGGCCGGCAGGGAACACGACGTGTTCGCCGGCATATTAAGGGACGCGGGGGTCGACGTAGTCTATATCGAAAAGGAATTCGCGAAGATCGTTGAAAACGACGATATCCGCCGCTCCTTCATCAACGATTTCGCAGAGATAGGCGTTAAGGGCGATTCCTTAAAGCCCGCTGTGAAGGAATACCTGCTTTCCGTGCCGGCTTCCGGGCTCTTCGACGCCGTTGCGAAGGGCATAACGAGGGACGATCTGAAGGACGTTTCAAAAAAGCCCATCCAGTCGACCGTCGTGAGCGATTACCCCTTCCTCACCGATCCGCTGCCCAATATCTATTTCACGAGGGACATCAGCTTTTCGATAGGAACCGGCATCGCGATATCCGCCATGAGTATGCCCGCCCGTATGCGTGAGACGCTTTTCATCCGCTACCTGCATAAATACGGCGAGAAGTTCGGCGCGGGTACGGTCGATCTGCTTTACGATTACAACTGCGGCTGCCCGATAGAGGGCGGCGACGTGCTCTCCCTCTCCGATAAATGCGTGGCGATAGGCTGCGGCGAGAGGACGAGCGTTGCCGCGGTGGAGAAGCTCGCAAAGACGCTCTTCACCCGCGGATACGAAAAGGTGCTCCTTTTCAAGAACCCCGAGAGCCGCACCTATATGCACCTTGACGTTCTCATGACCCACGTGGATTACGATAAATTCCTCGCGCATCCCTGCATGGCGCATAAGTGGTTCGACGTATATGAGCTCACCCCCGCCGGTCACGGGGAGATAAACGTCGTTCGGACTACCGACGGCGTCGACAGGATACTGGAGCGCGCGCTGCATCTCGATCACGTCAGCTTTATCGAAATGGGAGGCGGAAACGATATCGTCTACAAGCGCGAGCATTGGAACATGGGCTCGAACTCCCTGGCTATCGCGCCGGGCAACATAATCACCTACGACCGCAACCACGTGACGAACGAGCTGCTTGAAAAGGCCGGCGTCCACGTGAACCCCATCCCCGGCGGCGAGCTTTCAAGAGGCCGCGGCGGCCCCAGGTGCATGAGCATGCCCATGATAAGGGAGGAAATCTGGTAAGATCCGGCGCCGGTCTGAACAGCTTTTGGCGAGTATCGCAAAACCGGGATGGTGCGATATCCGCGGTACGCGGATCATGATCCCCGTGACTTCATAATAAAAGCATGATTCAGGAAACTGCCCCCTGCTTCATGCTTTTTTCATATTTACCCGGGAAGCGGCGCTCCCCGAAAGGGATCCGGCCGGGTCGTCGATCACGATCCGCGGTATGCTTCAAAAAAGCTTGTCCCCTGCCATGCTGTAACGCTGCCGGTATCGCGGGGCTCAACGTGCGAGATATGCTCTCCCTTTTGATCGAAAACCCCGGCCCAAAGAGCCTTCCCGGGATCGATCGGGGCGTCCTGCGGGCGGCGCTTGGAGCTCTTTACCGCAATGATTATCGCAGCCGCCGCGAGCGCGGCAAGGAGCAGCGCGGTCACGATGATCCTGACCTGCCTGTGGATTCGCGCGTTGTCCTTCGGATCGGAATAGATATCCGAAATGACCTCGATCTCCATATCGGTAAGGCTTTCAAACACCCTTTCTCCTTTGCCGTTCATATCTCTATCCCCTCCTTTTCCAACAGTTTTCTGAGTTTGTTCCTTGCGCGGTGAAGCTTTATCCTGATGTTCGCGCAGGAATAACCCGAGGCGCTTGCGATCTCATCTATCGTGTTGGAATACCAGTAGCGCATTATGAATATGCGTCTTTCATCCTTCCCAAGAGACCCTATAAATCCACGCAGGATCTCGTTCAGCGCGATATCGTCGACGCTTCTCGTTCCGCCCGACGGGATGCATTGTTCGAGTTCCTCTATGACCGCGTCAGTACGACCGCCGCCGCGCTTTTTCGCTATGCGTTTTTTATAGATATCGATCGCGGAATTTCTGGCGAGCTTTGCGATATAGGCCTTAAGATCGGCGGGCTCGGGCGGTATCGTGTTCCACGCTTTTAAAAGCACGTCGTTTACACATTCCTCCGCATCCTCCGCCGAGCGCAGCACGTTGAAGGCGATGCCGTAAATGAGCGGACGCAGCTTTTCCGAAGTGGCTTTTAAAGCCTCTTCAGATCGTTCCATATAAAGCTTGATGATGCTTTCATCCGTCATGGCAGCCTCCTTTCATCTATTATCACGCAAAATGCGGTCCCGGCGTTACACGTATGGAAAATATATTTACGGTAACAGCACGGCCCGCCGGGGATACCCCGGCGGGCCGTGTGAAGTCTGTTATCAGTCTGCGAGGCCGAGAGCCCAGCGCAGTATGATGAGCGCGTCGGCAGCATCGACGACGCCGTCGTTATTGACGTCGCCGCGTGCGATCTCAAGACCTTCTTCGCCGATGAGCTCCATGGAGTAGCGCAGCACGAGCAGCGCATCCTGCTCGTCTACGACGCCGTCGCAGTTGACGTCGCCGTCGGCTGTGAACACCGTGCCGGAATAGACGACGTCGTCCACGTAAGCCGCGTCGTCGTAGCTCTCGGCGGAGTAATCCTTCTCAAACGTCCATTTGAAGGTGTAGGACTTGCTCGTCTGCGCCGTGAAGGTAAAGCTGCTCCAGGAAGTGTTGCCGGAGCATTGTACCTGCTGCGCGTTGTCAACGTAGAAGCGGAAGAAATCGTAATTGTTCTCCGAGCTGCTCCTGTAACGGAAGGAGAGGGTCTCGCCCGCGGTCATATCGAGCGTGAGCGTAAGATAGCTCGTGCTGTTGTCCTCACCCCAGTTGGTGGAGCTTGCGTAATCGTGGACGGCGCACCACGGATACTCGCTGTCGTTATCGAACGGGAGGAAGCTATCCGACCCGTTTATCGCAGACTCGAAAGAATGGTAGGAGGCGAACGCCTTAACGTAAGCGCAGTCGTCGCCAGAGGAGCCGGAAGTGTTCTTTTTGAATTCGAAGGTTAGCGTGTGGCTGCCGGTATAGGGAACGGTGAACTCGAAATCGGTATAGCCGTGAGTCCCGCCGGAGGTCAGCGCGGTGTTTCCGTCGCACTTGAATATGAACACGTCGCCCGAGGCGGCGCTCACCTTGTACTTGAAGACGAGCTTCATGCCCTTCTTGAACTGGGCGGTGGCGGTCATTACCGAGCTGGAGTTGTCGACTCCGGCGTTGCCGCTCTTAGCCGCGTTCTCGGCTTCGTCGACGATCCAGGGATAGTTTCCGGAGGAGGTGAAGGGGACCGTGCCGCCGGTGATGTTCGCCGCGGAGGAAAGGCTGCCCTCTACCTTTACGTTGCGCACCCAAGCCTTATCGGAGCCCGAAGCGCCGGAGGAATCCTTGCTGAATTCGAACGTCAGCGCAACGCTGCCGCTGCCCGGGATGGTAACGGTATGGGTCTGCCAGCCCTGCTCGCCGCTGGTCTCGAATATAGTGGAGCCGTTGGCCTTTACGCGGAAATAATCGTGGCCCTGCTCGCTGCTGACCTTGTAATCGAAGGTGAGCTTATGCTCGAAGCCGAGGCTCAGCTCGGTCTTCATGGTGGAGGTGCTGCCGTTTACGCCCGCGTTTCCGCTGACAACGGAATCACCGTCGACCGTCCATGCGTAGCTGCCGGAGGAAACGAAGTGATTATACTCGCCCTCGGCGTTGGCGGCCGGATCGAGCGTGTACATATCGGGGGCAAGATAGAGCATGCCCGCGCCGATGTTGGAAACGCTGATGGACTGGGCGGCGCCCTTGATGCAGCTGACGACGTCATCCGCGCTCATATCGGGATTGGCGGTCTTTATCTGGGCTGCGACCGCGGCAACGTGCGGGCAGGCCATGGAGGTGCCGTCCTTGGAGCCGTAGCCGCCGCCGGGAACGGAGCTGTAAATACCGGAGCCGGGAGCCGCGATATCTACGAGAGGGCCGTAGTTGGAGAAATAGCAGAGCGAGTGGCTGGAATTGATAGCCGCTACCGTGCAGGCGCGCTCAACGTTCGCGGGGCAGTAATTTGCGGCGTCATCCGATTCGTTGCCCGCCGCGACGCAGACCGTGGTGCCGTTATCGTAGGCAAGGTCGATGACCTCGGCCATCATGTGATGCTCTTCGCCGCCGTCGCAGCCTCCGCCGAGAGAGAGGTTCTCAACGTCCGCGCCGTTCAGGTAGCCGTATTCCATGCCGAGGCAGACCTGAGTCGTTGTGCCTTCGCCGGCGTCGGAAAGCACCTTTATGGGCATTATCTTAACGTTGGAGAACGTGCCGTCCACAACGGTGCCGGAAACGTGCGTGCCGTGGCTGTGACCGTCCTCGGGGTTGTTGTTATCGGCAATGAAGTTGTAGCCCTGAACGAGCCTGCCCGAAAGATAGGGGTGATCGAGATCCGCGCCGGTATCGACTACCGCGACGATGGCGGTGGGCATATTGGAAAGATCGCTGCCGTACTGCGAGTAGAGCCATTGGTTATAGGCGTACATATTGACGTGGGAAGCGCCGAAGCCCCAGGAATTGAAGGAGCTGGAGCCGGGGGTGGCGTCGACCGTCATAATAATATCGGGCTCGGCATATTCTACACAATCCATGGCGGAGTAGCGCTTGACGGCCTCCCTCGCCTCTTCGGGGGTCTTGTACTGGATGATATGCCAGTCGTTATAGCCGGAAACAGCGGCGATGGAGCCGGTATAATCGAGCTCGCCCCTGCACTTGACGATTATCCTTGCAAGCGAGTACTCGTCTTCGGGGACCCTCATCTCCTCGGGAACTCCGCAGCGGGAATCCATCTCGTTGAGCCTGGAGCTGAAATCCAGCAGCTCGCCGATCCTCGCTTCCTTTTCCTCGGCGGTGAAGATACGGGCGCCGGTCTCACCCGATCCGCCAACGGCGAATACGGGGACGACGGCGAAGCACATGGCGAGTGCCATGAGCGCCGCAAGTAGTTTTTTGACGTGTTTCATATGGTATCTCCTTTAAAAACATTACGGATCAAAGGGAGCTCAAAAACGCGGCGACGCCGTGATATACCTCTTCACGGTTGAGCTCGTTATGCATTTCGTGCCTGCCGTTCTCATAGAGCTGGAGCACGACCTTGGTGTGCCCAGTCGCCCTGAGGTTTTCGCAGACCTCCGTCACGCCCTTTCCGTAGGAACCGACCGGATCCTGCTTGCCGGCAAGCAGGTAGATGGGAACGTTCTTGACCTTTGCCGCCCATTTTTTGCCGGTGATCTCGCCGAGGCCGTCGAAGAGATCCGCAAAGGCGGCGGAGGTGAACGTGAAGCCGCAGAGATCGTCCGCAACGTATTCGTCCACTATCTTCTCATCATGGGTGAGCCAGTCGAAGGGGGTGCGCATATTGTTTATCTTCTTGGCGTACGCACCGAAAGCGAGCCCGTTGAGCTTTTCGTCGGGCTTATCGGCGCCGTTCTTTTTGATATCGGCTTTGGCGAGCATCTTCGCTATCCCGAGAACGGGGTTCTTCCCCGCCGTTCCGGAGAATATGAAAGCGTCGAACTCATCGGGATACCTCGAAGCGCAGGTGCGGGCGAGGAAGCTGCCCATGGAATGACCGTAGAGCACCATCGGCTTTCCGGGATACTCCTTTTTGATCATATTATGAAGCTTCATAACGTCCTTCACGACGAGGCTCCAGCCGTCCGCGGGAGCAAAAAAACCCTTGACTCCCTTGCCGTTGATCGAAGCGCCGTGACCTGCGTGATCCTCGGCAAACACCGCATAGCCCCGGGAATTGAGGAAGAGGGCGAGATCGTCGTAGCGAAGGGCGTGCTCGGCCATGCCGTGAACGATCTGTACGACCGCCTTCGGTTCGCCTTCGGGCAGCCATTTATACGCCGCGATATCGCAGAGCCCTGTTTCGGATGGGTAAAAGAATCTTTCCATTTTAAGCTCCTTTCTGAACTTTCGGGAAGAGCAGACCGAACCTAAATTAAGGTTCAGGCTGCCGGTTTGAGCATCTCGATAATTGCCAGTACGCCCGTTAAAACAAAGAGCGCAGCCATTATGATGGCGATTATCCTTACGGATTTTTTCATTTCAGTCAGCCTCTCGATTTACAAAATTGACAGGATATCGCGCCCGCCGACGGGGAGGCTCGCCTCCGAGCCGCCGAGCTCTATCCACTTTATAACAGCAAAAACGCCCGCTGCGATGAGCGCAAGCGCAAGCACCACGAGAGCTATGCCGCCCCATGAAACGTGCTTCCGCTTGACCCTGTGCATGGGCTGGGAATGATCTGTATAGTGAATACGGTAATGTCGTCTTTTCATTCAGCCTTTCCTTTCGCTGCTGTTTATATTATACCACACGAAAGCGCCCATTGAAAAGACGTATATGAAAAAAAACGCGCAGGCAAGGTGTTTTGCCGCCCGATAACCGGCTTTCCGCTCCGGATCCGCCGCGCCCGGCCCGGAACGGAGCCCGGGCCGGGGCTTTCGGCTCTTTACCCGCGGGGCGTCACTCCCCGTTTTCGTCACGCGGGGGCTCCTCCGGGCTGCACATGAGCGTTTCGATCTCGGTGTATTCGAGCCGTTCCCGCTCGTCCTCCGCCGGGGTCGGCATCAAACCGGTACACTCGTTACAAGAAGCCGCCCGTATCTCGGGCACGAGCTCATCGGGACGCCGCCTTTTTTTCTTTTCGGACATAAAATCACCTCCGCTTTTATTCTTCAGCGGAGGCGGCGATACTATTCTGTTTTTATAAAAGCGAACGTACAAGCTCCGCAAGCTCGTTGGGATGCGTTATCGGGATATCATGGCCCGCGGTCTTGAATTCCACGAAGCTCCCCCTCGGGATAGCGTCAGCTATGGCGGAGGCGTGCTCGCGGCGGATGGCTTCATCCTTTTTGCCGTAAACGACGGTCGTTTCGCAGATGATGGAAGCAAGATCACCGTTGGTCAGCTTGGGCTCTTCGAGCATCATGCGCGAAAGCTCCATGCCGACCCGGTCGCGCCGGTGCTGGGCAAGCTTGAACTCCCTGCGGATGGCGCGCGTCATCTTGGGCTTAAGGCCCGAAGGATCCGAATTCACGCCGATCAGTATAAGCTTGCGCACGCGGATCGACTTGAGCGCCATGAACATGGCGGTGATCGCCCCGTCGGAATGGCCGATGATATCGTATTCGCCGACGCCGAGCTCATCCTCCATGAGCTTAATCGCGTCGTCCGCCATCAGCTCATAGCTGATACGGGGGATCTTTCCTTCGGCCGCGGGGACGGAATCGCCCTGACAGCGGCTGTCCATGAGCACGAACCCGCGCGAAGACGAAAGCAGCGGCACGAAAGCGGAAAAAGTTTTTATGCTTTCGCCGTTGCCGTGCAGAAGCAGCGCGGGTGTCCTCAACCTGAAATCACGGACGCCCTCGATCTCATAATGGATATCCTGACCGTTGATAAATGCTCTCGGCATATCGTTTCCTCCGGACGGTATTGTATCATAAGCCGGGCAAAAATGCAAACGTTATGCCGAATTTGTTTAAAAAAGACGAAAAAAACGCCGAGCCTTCCCTGCCCCGCGGGGCGGAGGCAAGGTATTTTCGTCTTGACATCCGGCATAGTTTCATATAGAATTGAAAGATAGATCAGAGTTATAAGGAGAACCACGGCTATGTGCGGGATCGTTGGATATACCGGCAGGAACAACGCCACTCCGATTCTTATCGAGGGGCTTGAAACGCTTGCCTACCGCGGATATGACTCCGCGGGTATCGCCGTCTGGAACGGCGAAGACATAATCATGAAAAAGGAGAAGGGGCAGCTCCAGAACCTCAAATCCATACTTGAGGCGGAGCCCGTCACCGGCTGCTGCGGCATCGGTCACACCCGCTGGGCTACCCACGGGGAGCCTTCCTACATCAACTCTCATCCTCACGGGGATGCGAAAAAGCAGCTCGTGCTCGTGCATAACGGCATTATCGAAAACTACGTGCGCCTTAAAGCCATGCTTCAGGAAAAGGGCTGCAAATTCGTTTCCGATACCGATACCGAGGTCGTCGCGCAGCTCATCGGCGACGTTTACAGGGGCGATCCCATCAGGGCCATATCCGAAGCGATGAGGCTGATCGAGGGTTCCTTCGCGCTTGCGATACTCTTCCGCGACGATCCCATGCGCATCTACTGCGCCTGCAAGGACAGCCCCATGGTGGTGGGCTTCGGTAAGGACGGAGCGCATATCGCCTCCGATATACCCGCGATGCTTTCCTACACCCGCGACGTGACCTTTATGGGCGATAAGCAGATCGCCGTGCTCTCCCCCGTCGGCATCGCCTTCTATGATGAATTCGGCAACCCGATAGACAAGGGCTCCACCCATATCGATTGGGATCTCGACGCGGCGAAAAAGGGCAGCTTCGAGCACTTTATGATAAAGGAGATCTGCGAGGAACCCGTCGCCTTCCGCAAGACCACCGAGCAGTACGTGAATTTCAAGGGCCTCAGGCTCAAATCCGACTGCTTCCCCTGGAGCGATGAAGACGCCGAAGCGGTAAAGCGCATACGCATAATCGGCTGCGGCACCGCCTACCACGCAGGCCTGCTCGGGAAAAAATACTTTGCCGAGCTTGCTAAGATACCGGTCGAGGCGGATATCGCCTCCGAGTTCAGGTATTCGGATCACGTGTTTGAAGAGGGCGAGGTGCTGTTCATCATCTCCCAGTCGGGCGAAACGGCCGATTCGATCGCCGCGCTCCGCATGGCGAAGCAGGCGAACGTCAGGACGGTCGCCGTCTGCAACGTGATCGGCTCCACGATAGCGCGCGAGGCCGACGAAGTCCTCTTTACCTACGCCGGGCCCGAGATCGCCGTTGCGGCTACGAAATCGTATCTCACCCAGGCGACGGTACTGTTCCTTGCGGCGCTCCGCCTCGGCGAAGTGCGCGGCAAGGTCGCACCGGAATACACGGCTTCGCTTTTGAACGAGCTCCGGCGCGTTCCGGAATGTATGGAAAAGCTGCTTAACGGGCGCGAAACGATACAGTATTTTGCCAGCCGCGAATTCTCCGCAAAGCACGTCTTCTTCATCGGCCGCGGGATCGATTCCGCACTTGCCATGGAAGCCGCGCTTAAGCTGAAGGAGGTCAGCTACATCCATTCCGAGGCATACGCCGCGGGCGAGCTGAAGCACGGCACGATAGCTCTCATTGAGGAAGGGATACTCGTGATGGCACTCGTCACGCAGAAGCATCTTGCCGCGAAGACCGCGAGCAATATCGAGGAAGTGCGCGTCAGGGGCGCCAAGGTGGTGGCCGTTACCAACGGCGAAATGCCCGACGTCGACGCGCATTGCGCGGGCGTATGGCGCATCGATGAGATCAACGAGCTCCTCGCGCCGTTCTGCGCGATCATCCCGCTCCAGCTTTTCGCCTACTACATGGCCGTTCAGAAGGGCTGCAGCGTGGATAAGCCGAGGAACCTCGCAAAGAGCGTAACCGTAGAATAAACATTTCAGGCCCCGTTCGCGCGGGGTCTTTTTTATCGAGGCGGGCATGAAAAGAAAAGTCTATTTCGCAGGCAGTATCCGGGGCGGCAGAGCCGACGCGGAGCTGTATAAAAGGATGATCGCGTTCATTAAGACGCGCGCGGAGGTGCTGACCGAGCACGTCGGCGACCTTTCCCTCAGCCTTTTTGAAGGCGAGCCCGGGCGCGACAAGCTCATTTACGGGCAGGATACCGCCTGGCTGCGCGAATGCGATCTCGTAATTGCCGAGTGCACCTGCCCCTCTTTGGGGGTCGGGTATGAGCTATGCTACGCGGAGAAGTTCAATAAGCCCTGCTTTGTGTTCTATAATAAAGCAAAGGGCAGGCTTTCCGCCATGATAAAGGGCGACGAGTATTTTACCCTCGTCCCGTATAAAAGCGAAGAGGAGCTGTTTGAAAGGCTCAGCGAGATCCTTTAATTATGCCGAATGTCGTCGGCCGCCGTCAAATGAAGTATAACAAAAGCAGCAGGTGCCAAACAAAATATCCTATCGTGCTTATCCACGGCGCGGGCTTTCGCGACCTGAAATGGCCGGTTTATTGGGGGCGCATCCCATCAGCATTGGAAAGGGAAGGCGCTTCGATCTATTACGGGCTGCAGGATTGCTGGGGAAGCATCGAGACCAACGCGGAGCAGATAAAGCGCCGCATCGGCGAGATACTCGAAGAGAGCGGATGTGAGAAAGTCAACATCATCGCACATTCCAAGGGCGGACTTGATGCAAGGATGGCCGCCTCTTCCCTTGGCTGCGGGGACAGGATCGCAAGCATCACGACCATCGCAACGCCTCATCACGGCTCGAAGACGATAGATAAGCTCTTTGAGATACCGCATGTATTCTGGAATATCGCCGCTTTTGCAGTCAACAACTGGATACGTGTCATAGGGGATAAAAAACCCGATTTTTTGAAGCTTTGCCGGGGCTTTACCACAGAACAAATGAAGCGCTTCAATGAGGAGAACCCGGATATCGAGGGCGTTTATTACCAAAGCATCGCCTGTGTGATGCGTCGGCCGCTCTCGGATATCAGCCTTTCAACGGCGAACTACGTCGTGAAGCGCATCGAGGGCGAAAACGACGGACTCGTTTCCGCAGATTCCGCCCGATGGGGCGAACGCTCCCGCGTGATCCGGGCAAACGGGAACCGCGGCATTTCTCACCTTGACGCGATAGATCTGCGCCGTGCGCCGTTCTCCAAAAAATCCGGCGACGGAATAAACGATATCTGTGATCTCTATGTCGAGCTGGCCGCGGAGCTGAAGGAAAGAGGACTGTAAACGGATAATAAAAGACCTGCGGGAACCGGCAGAAGGAAGTCTCCCGGGCGGGATGCGTTTTTCCCCTTGATCGGGTAAGCTGTCAGCCGCAAGCAAAGGGAGCGGATGACCGATGAGGTGACAAAAGCTTTTAAGGCAAAACGGAGAATGATCAAAAGAGCCGCCGAAAAACCCGGCGGCTCTTACGTTTATGTTCTGTTTACTCGATAGTAAGTATCTCGGAGAATCCGGTGATATCGAATATCTCCATGATCATATCGTTCACGTTGCGGCAGATCATATTTCCGCCCATACGCATCCTCTTGGAAGTTTTGAGCAGTACGCGCAGACCTGCGGAAGAAACGTATTCAAGACCTGCAAAATCCAGCACCAGCAGATCGACGCCGGAAAGATCCGTCAGCGCCGCTTCAAGCTCGGGCGCGGTAATGGTATCGAGCCTTCCGGTCACGGAAACGGTAAGCGTGCTGCCCTCACGAACTTTATTTATCTGCATTGTTTGATCCTCCTTTTGTTTTCTTGTAGATCAGCATTTCCACGGTGTCGCCCTTGATAAACACCTTTACCTCATCGGCGATGTTCGCGACGATGGAGCGCTCGAGCTCGTCCCACTCCTCCGCCAGCTTCTTTTGCTCGACGTTCTGCTTATACTGCAGGAGCGACCAGGTGGCGCAGCCGCTGATGTAATCCACGTCGCCGTCCATCCACCCGAGGGTGTCGATCACCAGATTGCAGTCGTCGACCGGCTCCGTTACGGTTTCGATGATATCGCGAAGCTTTCCGATGATGCCGGAAGCCGCGGAGTTTTTGCCCGATGTGGAGCTTTCGATGAGCTTTTTCCTCTTTTCGTTGTTCATCAGCGTGTGAGTAAGAAGGCTCAAAACGAATTCGCCGTTCTTGTCCTCAACGCGGAATTCAGCCTCCACCTCCCCGGTCAGCCCGCGAAGCAGCCCCATAAGCTCTTCCGCGAGCAGCCTTATATGCAGGCGTTCCTTTGCGGGAAGCCCGCGAAAAGCAGTCAGCGCCTCGACCTGCTCCAACGCCTCCCGTATTCCTTTTCCGTTGGCGTTTACGCGAATGATATCGGATGTCATATTCAGCACCTCCCTGAATGATCTGTCTAAAGTATATTACATCACAAACGAATGAAATGTCAAGATGTTTTTGCCCCCGCTTTGCTTGTTCCGCCAGAGCGGCGAACGGCTCGTTGAGCACGCTTGCCCGACCCAGTTCAACGCCGTTTAAGCACGTTTTTTAGTTCCATGCGGGAGGAGCCGTCGTGAGGTATTGAAATTATAGAACATATGTGCTATATTAATAATATTAAATATTATTAATAGCAATAATATTATTAATGTCAGAGAATGATGTTTAAGATCATAAGGATCGATACCGAAGACAGTATGCCCGCGCCGCGGGGCGAGGCATAAGGGCGGCTGCTTACGGTCTATTCTCCCTTTTGATGATGGGCAGCGGGCGGGCACAGAAAAACCGGGCGCGGCCCGTTTAGGATCACGCCCGGTATAGTCGGTCGTATTTTACGCGAAGAACTTGCCGATGATGTCGACGATCTCGGCGCCGATGCGCTTCTGTGCCTCAACGGTGGAAGCGCCGATATGCGGGGTGCAGCTTACCCCGCGACCAACGGGAGCCGCAGCGGGTCAGCGCGCCGCGCCGCGATAGGCGCGGAATGCGAAAAAACAAGCCGGTCGAACCGCTCCCGCGAGACATATCCGACTGGGAGTACACGATCCACGGGACGGGCCCGGCCGCGGGATTTTTCCCTCCATCGTTTCCGATCGGGTCTTTACAGAAAAACCGGGCGCGGCCCGTTTAGGATCACGCCCGGTATAGTCGGTAGTATTTTACGCGAAGAACTTGCCGATGATGTCGACGATCTCGGCGCCGATGCGCTTCTGCGCCTCAACGGTGGAAGCGCCGATATGCGGGGTGCAGCTTACCATGGGATGGTTGTAGAGCGCCTCGTTCTTGGAGGGCTCCTCCGCCCAGACGTCGAGACCCGCGGCGCGGACCTTGCCGGAATTGAGGGCGTTGAGCAGAGCGGCCTCATCGATATTGGTGCCGCGGCTGGTGTTGATGATGTTGACGCCGTCCTTCATCTTGGCGATGGTCTCCTCATTGATGAGGGGCTG
>JAEEGL010355072.1_pt1 | contig 37966 bp, 37 predicted proteins | sample 9134231 | NCBI WGS metagenome assembly JAEEGL01 (sample SAMN16246548, study PRJNA631951) | gut metagenome | biome: gut microbiome; feature: rumen; material: fiber-attached | host: Bos | place: Iran: Karaj | collected 2018-10
CCGGAATACAACGACGGCCTCGTCCGCTTCCAAGCATTTTATCGTCCCCTCTAATAAGTACCACCATGTCAAGATTAGCAGAAAGAGGGTTGGATTACACCTATCTGGATGTCAATATCATCACCGACCGCAAGATTCGCAGGTTGAGGAGGCTCGTGGACAAGCACGCGCCCCACATCTACATCGACCTTCTCTGCGTAATCTTCAAGGAGGGATACTACATCCAGTGGAACGAGGATGCGATACTTGACATTGCTGACCTTACCGGATACGAGGAGGATTACATCACCAAGGTGGTTGATGCCTGCTTTGAAGCTGGGCTTCTCTCAAAGGAGATGTACGAGGAACACCACATCCTCACCTCCTCCGGTATCCAGAAGCAGTACAACTTTGTCTGCCAGAAGTTGAAGAGGAAATCCAAGGTTGAAGAGTTCTCTCTCCTTATTCATTCGGAAGAAAATGGTATTCATTCGGAAGATAAGCCGATAGATTCCGAAGATATGCCACATAATATAGGTATAGGTAAAGGAGATAATACCATAGAAGAAAGTAATAGAGAAGATTCTTCTTGTTCTTCTTCCTCCTCTCCCTCTCCTTCCGTCGAGGTCGCTCCGTCCGAAGAGGAAAAACAACAAGAAAAATTTCTTTCCTATATGTTTTTCCAGAATTGGGCTGCGCCCAATAAGGAACTGGAACGCTTCATCGCCTTCAACAACACCGAGAACCGGTGCTGGGCAAAGATGGATAAGACGCAGCGGGAATCCGCTCTCATCCTCTGGAAGCAGAAGCCGGAGCAGCCGAAGCGGTTCGGCCAGTCCTTCCTCTTACTGTGGGGACGCATCTTCGACAAGATGATAGAAGCAGGCGCACCGCACGAGGTCTTGATGCACGCCCTTTCCGACAACATCGCATACAAGGAGCCTTCTACCCTCCAGAGCGAGATACATCTTCCGCAGGATGTCCGCGACTTCATCGAAGCACATCTTGATTCCCACGGATTCCGGCAGATTTTCCAGAAGTATCTCTTCGCCGTCCGTCATACCAACAAACTGATGTACCACCTATGCCCACCTTAACGGACCGAGAGGCCCTCATTATCCTTGAAACCATGCAGCGAATCCAGGCCGAATCACGGATGCCGGTGCAGCGCAAGAATAGGATAACGAACCTCGCAAGCAAGGTATCCGTGATAATCCACAAATCCCAACGACGAAGCAAATGAAAAAGAAAGCAACCCCATACGAGTACATGATGGCCGCTATGGAACGAGCCAAGAAGCAGGATTCCGCTCCGAGGATGGATAACGGAGACCTGGAGCACGACCTCCAGTGCGCCTGCGTGAAGTACTTCCGTGCCCAGTATCCGATGCTGGAGCCTCTGCTCTTCGCAGTACCCAACGGAGGATTCCGAAACAAGGCCACGGCAGGCAAGATGAAAGCCGAAGGCGTGAGAGCCGGTGTCTCCGACCTGCTCCTTCTGGTCCCCAACAAAATCTTCCACGGCCTCTGCCTGGAGACCAAGATTCTCCGCGAGTTCTACGACGGCAACGGAAAGTTCCAGAGGAAGAAGTCCTACCAGGAGCCGGAGCAGAAGGAATGGCAGGCAGCGGTCGAGCAGCAGGGCTATATGTACGTCGTGTACCGGACGCTTGACGAGTTCATGCACATCGTGGACAACTACCTATCGACAACAATTTATTCAAAACCTACCAGAATATGAAAAAGATTACCATCGAAGTTCCGAACGGCAAGAAGGCCGAATGGATTAACAACGTCCTCACTCTCGTTGACGAGAAAGACAACCGACCTATCACTGAACGTGTCACATGCTGGGATGATGTGGTCCGCGAACTGGGCTACGACCCCGTGGAACGTCTTCTGGACCATACCGAACGTGGTGATGGTTTCAACTTCGAGCCGGACGAGATTGCCTACATCAAACTCAAGGCGATTGCTACCGTCCTCAACGAAGGATGGACCCCGCAGTTCACCACCGACGAGTACCGTTGGTTCCCCTGGTTCTACCTCTACACGAAAGACGAGATAGACAAGATGAGCGAGGAGAAACGCTCCCGTGTGGTGCTCCGGTCGCACTACTACGCGAGCGCGGCTGGCGGCGTTGCGTTTGCGGGTGCGCTTTACGATTCGTCGTATGCGCGCACGAGCTTTGGTTCCCGTCTTGCCTTCAAGACGGAGGAACTGGCCGTGTATGCCGGAAAGCAGTTCACCGAGATTTGGGCGGATTTTGTCTTCCGTCCGAAGGCAAAATCCGCTGATTTTTCAGAGGCCGGAAATGGCAAGGAAGGATAATCCAGACCTGCCTCCGAGGTCGTGCCGGAACTGCCGCTATGCGGAAGACTACGGCTCCGGCACTCTCGGATGCCTTCGTGACGGCCGCATCACAACCGCCGACGAATCCTGCCCGCAACATCGTTACACCAGAAAGAAGTTAACAAAATGATTACCGACATCGACAAATTCACCCAGGACGTAAAGAAAATGAGGGATGCCCAGAACGCATACTTCAAAGCCCGCAAAGACCCCAACACCCCGCAGCAGGACATCTGGTCTCTGCTCAAGGAATCGAGGAAGCTGGAGGCTATCGTGGATAAGCAACTGGAGGAAGATAAGCCGGAAGAACCTCAACTGTTTTAGCCCTATGGGAAAGAAATTCATAAAGAAGACGCAGCGTCTGCCACAGTGCTCAACCTGCATTCACCGCAGTTTCGACACCTGCCAGTTGCTCCGAGCGGAGTTCTCCAGCAAGACACCCTCCAACGGCAAGTGCACCTGCTACAAGAAAACAAACCGTCCACCAATTTTTTAGTACCATGAACGTAAATAACGACCCCACCCCTATGCGCAGCCGCTCCCAGAAAGAGCAGTGCTTGGCTATACTCCAGGCCGGAGGTACTCTTACGCCTCGCAAGGCGAGGAAACTCGTTGGCACGTACAAACTTGCCACCCGCATCTCGGAACTCATCCTCGAAGACGGACACACCGAAATCGAGAAGAAACTCATCTGGGTCAGGACGCGCAATGGTAAGACCCAGGTGATGCGTTATTCCATCCCCAAAAACAAGAGGCCCGCAGTATGACACCAAAGAATTTTCGCAGGGCCAGACGGCTCGTTGCCAGACGGCCCTACTACTGGCTCAGGTCCATCAAGTTCGGCATTATGTTCAGACGATGCGACCGGAAACTACTCCAGGCAACACCATACGAACTGGACCAACTGTCAGAAGACATGACACGATTCGACATCAAGCAGGCATGGTATAAAAACAAACTCAAGTAACAATGGAAGAAGAAAAACTCATACTCAAGATTGAACACGACGAGCAGGGAAACCTCGTCGTAGAGATACCGGACACCGACAATGCAGTGATGGCCGTTGCAACTCACGTCTGGGATAGTATCCGCAAGAAGGACCAGCGTGCTCTTGACATACTGTTCTCTATGGTCACGCACTTCCTTGCGCAAGACATCTCCGGCAACATCGAGAAGCAGTTCATTAAGAATCTCAAGGAGGTCGTGCCGGAATACCGTGCACAGTACGCTACGATGGCCCGCCAACTCCGTAAACCCAAGAGCTGATATGGTACGCGACATTGCCATAGTCCACTACAATACGCCGGAGTTGACGAAGGCCACCATCCTGAGCGTGCGCAAGCATACCGCAGGGTGCCGCTTCACCGTCTTCGACAACTCCGACAAGCGTCCGTTCGAGCCGATGCCTGGCGTGAAGGTGATTGACAACACCAAAGGCCAGGTCATCGACTACGATGCTCTGCTTGCCAAGTATCCGGATAAGCGTGATACCGCCAACGAGCAGGGCAGCGCGAAGCACATAGCAGCCGTGGACTACCTCTTCGACATCCTTCCGGATGGATTCGTCCTTATGGACAGTGACGTACTGGTGAAGCAGGACATCTCCGTCTTCTTCGACAAGAGCGTTTCATGGGTCGGAGAGATAGAGTACAACCCTCCTTATCGCTTCATGACGAAGCGTCTCTTCCCGTTCCTTCTCTGGATTAACGTGCCGATGCTGCGCAAGCACGGCATCCGCTTCTGGCATGAAGGCATGGTCTATAAGTTGAGCCACACCGGTGCTCCTTACTACGACACCGCAGGCTCCATGCTCAAAGACTGCGACGATGCGAACCTCCCCCACAAGCAGGTGCAACTCGACGAATATATCGAGCACTTCGGTGGAGGTTCCTGCGGCCGCAAGACCTTGAACAATGCGCTGTCATGGCTCTACGAGGAGCATCTCGCGCTCTGGAAGCCGAGGCCCTATCTCGTGGTCATCCCTTATCTTCCTTCCGCTGCACAGGGCAGAGAGATAGAGTACGCCATCGCCGGATGGAAGAAGCACTTCAAGGAAGACTACCTCATCGTCGTGGTCGGGGAGAACCTGCCGGAACTGGATGCCGAGGATGTCTATTGCCTCGAATCAAAGAGGGTTGAGGCCAAGGAAGGCCAGTGGAGGCAGCACCTTGACTACGTGAAATGCTTCCGCGCCGTCCGTGATGCCTTCCCAGACAGTGACGGATTCATCTTCGTGGCCGATGATTGCTATGCCGTCAACGACTTCGACATCTCTGATGTTAAGTTGCTCAAGATGCTGGAGCCGGACTTCGAGTTCAATCCGGAATCCACGAACGGATGGAGGCGTGACAAGATGAAGACCAAGAAGGCCCTCCAGCTCAATGGTCTCCCTACGAGGAACTTCACCACGCATCTGCCGTACTGGTTCGACTGGGATAAGATTGAGGCAATCTGGGCACTCTACGATATGGATGAGAGCAGCCACGTCATCGAGGACCTCTACTACAACACCTTCTACAAGGACCGCATCCCGTTCCAACTCAACGCGGATACCGACAACTTCAAGTTCGGTGTGTACGACACATCAAAGGAATGCCTCGACCGGCTCCGCAAGGCTCCGTCCCAGAAGATATGGATTACCAACTCCCCGCAGGGATGGTGCGCAGACCTGGAGGTCATTCTGCAACTGCATTACAACTACTGATTGAAATGGGCCGCTTTGTTTAACGATTAACAAATAAGTATTGATACGGTAATGGGGTAAGCGGCCCGCCCCAAATAACACTACGATTATGAAGAAGATAATGTTCAACGATAACTTCGGTCTCACGAAAGCCGTTCTGGAAGGACGGAAGACGATGACACGCAGGATAATAGACTACAAGACGTTATCCGGTGCTAATGATTATGTGCAGAGGATACATGGCACGGGCCTCGACTTCCTGGATTATTTGCTTGAGCACTCAAGATACAAGGTTGGTGAGAGGATTGCCAGGAAGTAGTGATTGCCATAGGAGCCATCGCTTTCGCCCAGATAGGGAAGAACATAGCCGACGAAAGGAAATGATGTACGTTACCTACGAAGACCTCTGCCGCGACATCCGCAGCAATCTCACGAAGATACCGCTCTGCGTATCCGGTGTCCTTGGCATGCCCCGAAGCGGTATGCTTCCGGCCACCATCATCGCTGAGCACCTCAACGTCGGACTGTCCACTCCAGACAGTGTGATAGCAGCAGGCAGCGTCTCCAGAGCCATGATGGAGCACGGACACCGCAGGATGCGTACCGACGGCCCCCGTACCCTTCTGGTCGTGGACGATACCTGCTACCACGGGAACTCATTCGCCAAGACCTTCAAAAAGTTGAAACACCCCGCCTTCTCCGGATACGACTTCATCTTCCTGGCCGTGTATCTGGAAGGACCTTGCGAGAAGTTCATGCCCCATATATGGCTGCGTGACATAAGGGAACCTGCGAAGCATAGCCCTCTTGGATATGCTTTGTACGAGTGGAACCTCTTCGCTCACGGAAACCTCACTGCACGCACACTCTTCGACCTCGACGGTGTGTTCTGCAAGGAGCCACCGGACGAGCGCAACGAGGAAGCCTACCTCACGTACATCAAGAATCCGATGCCGCTCTACGTACCCACCGGTGACACCATCTCCGTCTGCACTTACCGACTGGAGAAGTACCGTAAGGAGACAATGGACTTCCTGCGCCTCATCGGAGCGGAGCGTGTCAATCTCTTCATGAATCCCGCCAAGGACTACTGGGAGCGATGCAACACCGGCGCAGCCTGGCAGTTCAAGGCAGAGAAATACAAAGATGACTACTGGCTCCTCTTCGTGGAATCCGACGATTACCAGGCGAGGAAGATTCACGAGCTGACCGGAAAGCCGGTGGTCTGCATTGAAACCAACTCCGTCTATGATTGAGAACTTCTTCACCCGCGCCGGTATAGCGAACAACTCACTGTACCAGTTGAAACAAAGGATTCTTGAATATGGAAAAGATGATAGACCAAGCCACGCACAACGACGCTCTGGTAGAGCAAATCAAAAAACTACACAACGAGATTCTTGTCATAAGCACTGCAAACCCAGGCATGGGTAGTAATCACTTCTTCCATGACCATTTTGCCAATAATAGAATGAAGAAGCAATTTAAGCCCATTGATATTGTCTTTTTTGAGAAGCCTCCAATCGTACCAGTAACGTCAACGCCTATCTCTGATGAAGACCTCATAAGGATAACCCGCAAGTTGTTCTGCGATAAGCCTCAAGAGGTCAAATACTTCCCCTTCAAGAATAAGAAGGAGGCTCGAAAAGCCTTCCTGAAAATGCAAAGACAACGTTATAAACAAATCAACAATCCAATGAACGAAACAGTTTTGCAGCGAATCATCGCATTCGTCATCGGGCATAAGTACTATGCCAACATCATCCGGACCAAGGGCCTCGGAGGAACCGTGGACCTCACGTCCTTCATCCATCCCACGAAAGCCGATGCCCTGGCCCACCGTCGTGACATCGAGCAGACGGCATCCTACTCCTACGTGGAGACCATCTCCTTCCGCTCCAGAGAGACCTACGTAAAGACCTTCTCTCCGGACGGTGTTCGCACTGGGCAACAAATAAAATAGTCCAAGGAACTGCCACTCTTATCTTTGCCACGTATGTTCAAGAAATTGAAGAAATACCTTGAGAGTTTGAGCCTTTACGTCATCTGCGACGCGAAGGACAACTCCGTCACCTTCTCCACGGGGCTGTTCAAACGGCTCCGTGTGATGAAGCAGGACCAAGCCAAAATAATTGTATTCACCCTGGCCGGAACGCACGACTACGCCTTTATGCTCAACCCACCTGGTGTCACTGCAGAGCAGACGCAACTGGCCGACGTGAAGTACGACTACACGGACCGCTCCGTGGGCTTCGAGTGTCTCGTGCCCACCGTGAACCGCATCTTCTTTGACTACGGCCTTCCCGCCGACACCAAGTGGAAACTCAATGTCAAGGAAGGCATTACCGCTACCGGATACCGTTACTACAAAATCTGCCGCCCAGATGGAATCAATCCTCGGAAATAGCACCAGACGGCCGGACATCACCTTCTACCGGAACGGACGCATCGACATCACCTCGCGGATAACCAAACTGATGAATCTCCGCGAGGGAGATGTCATCGACATCGGTATCGAGAAAGGGGAGTTCATTCTCTACTGTCTCCGGAAGGCCGAGGACGTGAAAGGCCGACATGAAGCCCAGTGCTACTCATCCCACAAGGGAAGACGGCATCCGTCACGCAACCTGCGTGCCTACTCCAAGCGTCTGGCCGCTCGCATCCTCGACATCGCCAGGGCCGGTGACATCGCCCGCATCTGGGCCGGTGAGACCGTAGAGGTGGAAGACCACGGGACCGCAGTCATTATCATACCCGCATCCTACAACATCATTAAGCAATAGCCTTATGAACCAAGAGCTGAAATTCAACGGATATACTGCACAACCGTCCGACTATGAGTGCCAGGACGGAGACCTCGCCGCCGTCCTCAATCTGATGCCGGAGAAAGGAGCGATGCGGCCGGTGAGTAAATCCAAAAAGATACTCACCTATAATGGAAAGATTGTGTTCGTACACCAGACCAATAAATTCAAGCACTTCATTGGTTTTAGAAGCGGCTCTTATGACATAATGGACTGGATGGATGAGGACAACCAGAACACGTACAACCAAATAGGCAAGAGTTTTACCAACTCGTCCTACATCCAGATGAATGCAGTTGGGAACACCTTGTGTGTCCTTACAACTGGCGGCATCCATTACCTTCTCTGGAACGGAACGTCTTACTCCAACCTTGGCAACACGATGCCGGAACTGGATGTCTCCTTCGGCTTGCAGGGAGAGATGGTCCGGACAGATTCGTTCTCAATTTCCTTCCAGTCCATCGCTGAGGGTGACATTTTCCATGAGTTCTCCGATGCCAACAAGACCCAGATTACATCCCAGGTCCTTGCAAAAGTCAACAAGTTTATTGCGGAGGAATCCACGAACAAGGGACGTTTCATTTTCCCCTTCCTGGTACGGTATGCCTATCGGCTCTACGATGGAACCCTAACAAAGCATTCGCCTCCAGTACTAATGATATGCTCCTCCGATGTTACGCCTCAAGTATTCTACGAACATATTACCGGACGCAATTCATATACTGATGCGACCCTCCGTGTTGTTGGTATGTGTCACAAACTGGATTACGCCGTTGATAGCGAACAAAAAACAGCCCTTCTCGGTGCCTGGTCAGACATTATCACCTCGGTGGATTTCTTTGTATCTGCGCCAATCTATACTTATGACCAGAACGGATTGTGCACGCAGTTCGTTCAGGTTGATGATTCTGACTGTTATTGTGTATGCAAGCACACTAACCAAGCCGCAAGCACCTCCACGTATCCGCTCAGGTATCAAAAGCATAAGTTCAGTAAACTTTATGCGTTTACATTCAACCCGTCAACTTTATCGTATCCAACTGGGCGACTGATGATTCCAAAGAAGAGCGAGGAAGAAGTAAAGCAGGCCATTCGGGATTGCGGCAGTTTCTACCTTTTAAGTAGCGTTAAACCGAGTGACCTGGCCACAATCCGAACTGCCTTCGAGGTTCCAGAGGATTACTTGCAGTCCCTCCTTACAAGGGAGGCGATGACCGATGACTACGATAGCCACGACACTCTCTTACCGAAGTTTTCATTCCCATACAACTCCAGACTTAACATTGCCAATCTCGAAAAGAGACTGTACTCTGGGCCGAGCGCAAAGACAATGTTTAACTTCACTAATGGCCTCGTGAAGCGATATTCTGATGGACCGCCAACTGGATGGGATGACTTCCGATACACTGTTCTTGTGTACTACTACATCAAGCAGGACGGCAAGGACATAGTAGTCTATGGTGGCAGCAGCCAGTTCGGATACGAGACACCATTCCTTTTCTTGTACTACCCGAACCCGAATGCCTATAAAGCCGTGCTTGTACTTTACAACTACTTCGGGTCCTACTACGAAGTACCCCTCACCAAGCACGACTTCCTTAACGGCTCCTTCTATTTCGGAGGATGGACCTCCATTGATGAAGCAGTAAGTTCGTCTTCGTCTTCTCCGACGGCATCTACTACAGCAGAAAGAACGATAGAGATACGAAATAAGATATACACGTCCGAGGTGAACAACCCGTTTGTGTTCCCGCTCCTTGGTATCAACACGGTCGGGACTGGACACATCATAGGTATAGCGTCTGCTGCGAAGGCTCTCTCTCAAGGACAGTTCGGCCAGTTCCCGATGTACGCTTTCTCGTCCGACGGCATCTGGGCACTGGAGGTTTCTGCCGCAACTGGAGCCTTCTCTGCTCGACAACCAATAACCCGCGATGTCTGCATCAATTCTGATTCGATTACCCAGATAGATAGTGCCGTGCTCTTCGCTTCGGACCGAGGCATCATGCTCATAGCCGGTTCGCAGGTACAGTGCATCACGGACAACATAGACAACGACGAGGAGCCGTTCATCTTTACCGACATGCCACTCTCTTCAAACATCCGCTCGAAACTCTTCCCTGGTCAACCGTATGGAGAGACGGAGAATCCGCTCTATCCGGCCTTCCCAGAGAAGAAGTTCACGACTGCATTCCTTGCCGGATGCCAAATGCTCTACGCTTACAATAGGCAATACATAATCGTGTTCAATCAAAACTACGGCTATGCCTACGTTTACTCCTTGGAGAGCAAGCAGTGGGGGATGATACACTCGAACATTATCTCTCGCATAGTCTCATATCCAGAAGCATACGCGATGATTCGAGGTGCAGAGGTCCACGATTTCTCGCAGGAGGGGACGATGCCTATGAGCCAGTTCCTTATCACAAGGCCGCTAAAGATAGACCCATCTCTCAAGGACGTTCAGAAAACCATTGACAGCGTGATTGCCCGTGGGAAATTTGAGAAAGGCCATGTAGGGATAGTGCTCTATGGCAGCAGAGACCTAAAGCACTGGTTCCCGATTGCTACCAGTGTTGACCACTATCTCCGTGGATTCCGTGGCACGCCGTATAAGTACTTCCGGATTGCGCTCGTGTGCTCACTGACGCACGATGAGAGCGTCTGGGGATGCTCTATCCAGTACACACCCAGACTTACCAACCAACCACGATAGGTTTTATTCATGGTTATAGTTTAGTGTTATTATGTGGTTAGTAAAGGGAGTTGCCGTGAGGTCACTCCCTTTCGTTATACAAGAAGGGCGATACTTCACAGCATCGCCCAACCCAATACCAATTATTCCTTTATGAAAGATTCTACCACGGATGAAGCGGACGGAGTTTTTTGCCCATCCGGAAGTTCTTCGCCTTGTTGATATTGCGAAGGACCTCATCGGCTTTCGTCCTCCAGATACCCTCCTTCTCCGGATAGGTGATGGAGCACCAGTCTGCCATCACACGGTCCACGAGCAGTTCGTGGATGAGGTTCTCCAGATAGGTCTGGGTAGTGGAGGAGAACTCGTCCGGCACGAGCATCGAGATGGTGTATTCCTCGACCTCGGTAAGCGTATCCACACGGGATTCGCCGTTCTCCGCTTCCACCTTGGTGTACGGATAGAGAGCCTCGCGGACCTCCGACATCACAAGGTTAAGGATGCGGGTCACGCGGTCCACGTTCCCTTCCTCAACAATGTCCATCACCTGATGCCGGTCGTGCTCGTCATCGGTGTGCATGGTGTCACCGTGGACATAGCCAAGATTGGCGCAGTCATAGAGCAGTTCGGACCGCTTGAACTTGAGGCTCACGGTCTTCGTCCGGACGTTCTTCTTCCGGCAGCAGCAGGGACGGTTCTCGTTCATTAGTTAGGGATGGTTCTGGTAGGACGGCTGCGCTTGGAGACGGCCTCACGAATCTGGGTGATGTTCGCACCGGCGAGGGTGAGGTAGTCTGCACTGTCGGTCTTGTTGGTAATCTGGAACCACTCGGCAATGGCAGTATTGATGAGATACTGGTGCATCGCGGTGGCGATTGCGGTAGCCGTCGCCTGGTTGTAGTTCGACGGAAGAGAGAGTGTGACAGTCAGGTCCGTGTTCGAGGTAATCTGGATGTCATTCGCCGTAGTGTCGGCGGCATTGATGTACTCGGAGAGACGCACCTTGAGCTGGTTGAAAGCATTGCCGAACGAGCGGAGAATCTGGTTGACGTGCTCCTCGTCCTCGTTGTTCTGCATATTGGCAACCTCCTCAAAGTTCTGACCGTTCTGGCGGCTCTGGCCGGTGAGCCAGGTCTTGTTCCGGACTTCGTAGAGAAGTTCGGAAATCTTGAGCGTGATAGCGAGACTTTTACGTGCCATTGTAGTAAGAATTTAAGAAATTGACTGTTAACCGCAGCAAGGGCAATCGCTCACAACCTTGCCCTGACGGATGCGCTTCTCGTTGCCGCGTCTCCAGACATCGCCTTCTCTATAAGCCACGTCCAGTTTCTTCTCGGTTTCGATGTTACTGTCCTGCCAGGAGGTGAACTCGCCAATCTGACGGAGGAACCACTCATCCCACTCGCCACGGAACTTGAGGCCACGGTCGTCGATGTAGATGTCGGCCGCAATCTTCGCACCCTCCGCGCCCTTGGGCTGGTTGGGGTTCTCGTTGATGTAGTCATAGGAGATACCTTTCTCCTTGAGCCACGCCTTGAGTTCGTCAGTGACTGGTCTGGTGGTGTAGATAATGATGGTGTTCCCGTTCTTCTTGAGGACACCGGTAGCCTCGGCCGCGCCAGGTATCACGTCACCGAAGACGTTCTCGCCCTGGAAGCCTTTCGAGTAGTCGGCAAGTACGCCGTCAAAGTCGATGCAGATAGTTCTTTTCTTTGCCATAACGTGATATGATTATTCGGTCGGTACTACCCGACGCGGTTTCTTGCGGAAATAAAGTTTGCTCTTGATGTCCAGGAGCAGGCTTGCGGCCGTGCCCAGATACCCCTCTGCCTCTCCCTTGTTGGTGAACTTATACCAGCTCCCCACGATGAAATTCGTGAAAAAGGAGAACATCGAAGACTGGATGCTGCCATTGAGGTTCTCGTCGTAGGACGAAGACAGTTCCAACTGGATGACGTAGTTGCGTGCAAGGTCGATGCAGTGCAGCGGGGACGTGTCCGATACGGTCACGAGGAACGGCTTGAAGAGGTCCGTGAGGTTGTTGGCCGCTTCATTGAAGAATCGCTCCAACATCATCCGGTCCTCATCGGTGGTGAAGATACGCTCGTAGTCATCGCCGGACATCTTGATGCCGGTGTAACTCGTGGTCTTGGCCACCTCATTATAGACCTCGCCCTTCTGGACAGTGAACGTTGCGGAAATCATAGCGTCACAAATTTATAGTGCTTTGGAATTGAGGGTCTTTTATTTGTTAACTATATGAACCGGCGAATCCACGTCCATATCGTCTTCCGGTACTTCCAGAGGAAATAGAGGATGGCGAAGAGCAGCATACAACGGAAGCCGTACATCTGGGTCTTCTGCCACCACGTCAGTTCCTTCTCCACGTACTTGATGGTGGTTTCCTCCTTCTCGGATACCGATGCGGAATTGTGCACGGTGGTCGTGTCCGTCACCGGCACTTCCACCGGCACGTCGATGACCTGGGGCTTACTGGAAAGCGTGTGATGCAGGAAGCCTCCGGACACCATTGCATCGCTCTTGGCATAGGTGTTCTCAAGGTGTGACACCGTGTCACGGGTTACAACCTTCTCCACCTCCACGGGAATCTCCACGGATACCGTGTCGCGGACCAGACGTTCGTGGACCTCCACGCGGACGGAATCCCGATACTCGGTCCGTACCTGCGTGATGACCTTCGGAGAACATCCGGAGACAGCGAGGAGGATGCCACCGATGATTACCAAAAAGAATAGCGTGTACGCAACGATGCACGTGCCGCACCACTTGTCATAAGTCTCTTGCTTCATTTCTTCCAATGCTTTTTGATGTACGTCTCGATACCTTCCACGTTGAGCTGGATGCAGGCCCCCAGACCTTCGTCGCTCTTGAGGAACTCCACGTCCTTTTTGTTGTCCTGGAAGAAGTGCTCCACCAGGACGGCCGTTGCCGGATGCTGGGTGAGCATCCAGAACTTCGCCTCGTGGTCGGGGTCCCCATCGGACCAGTCAGAACGGATGGGCTTCTGCTTGCCGTCCTCCGGCCCGAAGGTATTACCGTAAGGATGACCGTAGGTTCGCTTCGTCAGTTCCTCCACGGCAGCGCCATAGATGCAGGTGGCCAGGATGTCGGACTTCGTTTGTCCTGGCGAGGTATAGATGGCAAGGCCGCGTGCCTCGTGCCACTTCTTGTCGCTCTTGGCCGCATTCACGTGGATGGACACCACGATGATGTTCTCGGTCCCGTAGGTCCTGCAGTATGCCTTGATGCGGTTCGTGCGGTCCTTGAGAGGAATGTCCTCCTCTTCCTTGACCAGAAGGAAGGCCGTGTAGCCCTCGACGGTCAGGACATCGCAGATACCCTGCGCACACTTGCGTGCCCAGGAGTACTCGCGGAAGTAGAGCGGCGAGTTGGTCTTTCCCAGAGACGCATCCGGAGAGCACTTGCCAGGCGTGTCCTTGCCGTGCCCGTTGTCGATAAGGATGATGGGTAGTTTTATCCCGCTCATAGCAGACTGATGATGAAGCCGACGAGGAAGAAGAAGTCGTAGGTCAGAAGTCCGGCTCCGTCACTGATAAGGTCTCCCTTCTCGATGAACTGGCCACGGATGTGCTTGTCAATATGCTCCTTGCCGATACCGAAGAGGACGGCCACGACGTTGGCAACGAGCAAGGCCCACCATTTGTTCATAAAGCCCATCCCCACGTTATGCGTCACGCTGGCGATGAGGTAGATGAAGAGGTAGTGCAGTGTGAAGTCGGTCCGCTTGGTGAGCAGAGCGATAATTTTCTCAATTAGCTGTTTCATTGGACTGGGTGTTTTTGATGTGTTCAAGGATTTCCTTGATGTCTTCCTTGGTAATAAGTTTCGCAATGAGTTCAGCAGTGTCGGCCTGCTGCTTCTTGGTCTTTGCATCTGCCTTCTCACGCACCGACATAAATTCAACGATAAGTAGAAAGATGCCAACGAGGATGGTCACGACCGGAACCTCCGACATTCTGGCGATGCCGAACAACTCGAAGAATCCTGCCATACTGATGAGGAAGTCAACCATAGCGGCTATGGTAAGGCCACCCTCGTAAGATATGAACTTCGAGAGCGTCCGGCGAAGGGCCTCCGACGTGCGGAGTTCCCCGCGCTGCTTTGCCTTATACAAGCCGCTGCCAAGGTCAATCATCATGGCAATCAATACGGCAAGCATCACGAATACTACCATCTTGAGCAAGATACTGGAGAGGTGAACTGTAATCATGGCTTATTCCTCCTCTCCGCTTAAAACATACTTTGTATAATCCACCGAATCCTTCTTGGCCCATCCTGCCTCCAGACAACTCTGGATGTAGGCGAGTGCACCGGTGTAGAAGGTCCTGATGTCCTGAACCGTGTCGAACCTGCGATAGACCGGTGAAGCGTCCGTCCCGAACTTGAACGTCACGGGGAGACTGGCTCCTTCCGTCTGGACCGCCAGGTCGAATGCGGCCTTGAAGTTGAACTGGTTCTCCGAGGATAGCCACACTGGGTTCCCCTCGAACGAGAATCCGGAGAGGATAGCCTGGTCCGTCTCGTGGTTGTAGAAGGCATTCACGCTCTGGCGAATCTCATCCAGTGAGGGGAGATGGTCGAAGACGTATTCCACGAAGGAATAGTTCCCGTCCTCCTCCTGCCGGACATCGACCGCGATGGCGTACAGTCCTTTGCGCTTGTGAACGATGCGGAGATATTGCGGCTCCGCTCCAGATACTCTTTGCATCTTATAAAGTGTTTACGATTCTTCACCAGTGTCAAAGACGTATCGTGCACCGTAGCGGCAACTGACCTTCTTGATGGATGCGTACATCGGAAGACCGACCTTGCGCATCTCCTCCAGTATGGCCCAGTTCACCTTGTCTCCAGTGTAGAACTTGCAGCAGTGGCCGTTCCGCTGACGGATGAGCACGATATGCTTTCCGGTAGGGTACGGAATCTTCTCCGGCTCCACGAAGTTGTGCGGCAGTTCCCTCCCTTCTTCGAGGTACTGCTGCTTCTTCTGGATGGCCTCCTTGACCGCACGCTCGTAGTCACGTCTCTGCGGAGCGGTCACGATGCCAGTCTCGAAGTCAATCACAAGGAACTCTTCGCCCAGAAGGTCGGACATATTTATCTCCTCGGCGGTGAACTGTTTCTTCCCGTCGGGATACTCCGGCTTCAAATGAAGGCTTTTCAGTCTCTTGTAATCATCCATACTCATTCCCGTTAAGGTTCTGAATAAATTCCGGCAGTTGCCGTGTTTACATTGTCCGTAGAGGGAACCAACCAGTTCCACCCTGCGTCTCTTGCTCTTGACCTTGTGCAGTTTGCGGGCAGCGTTCTGCTTGTTGCGCTTCCGGAGCCTCGTATGGTCCGGATAGACCACGAAGCCGAGGAAGTCCACGCCCTCCGTAACTGGCCGGACGCTCTCATTGGCCTTTATCTCCAGCTTCGCTTCCTTGATGAAGGCGTGCTGCGCGTCGCGTATCTCCCAACAACGCTTCTTCGTCGCTGCGTGGGCATCGCCGTCATCGCAGTACCGGTAATAGTGCTTCACGCCCATCTGGTCTTTCAGTCGGTGGTCCAGATACACGGAGAGCAGCATATTGCCGAATCCCTGGCTGCTTCGCAATCCGATGGACAGTCCATTCGGCATCATCCGCACGAACCGCTCCAGAATGGTAAGGAGAATCCGGTCCTTGAAGATGAGACGCAGGGCATCCATCATCACATCCTGCACAATACTTTCATAGAACTTTCGGATGTCGTTCTTGTAGAAGAACTTCATCCCATCTGGGTCCTGGGCCAAGTCCCTGCGGATAAGGTTCAGCAGGTCGTGCATCCCTCGACCCTTGATGCTTGCGGCAGTGGTGCGGATGTACTTCCGTCTCACGTGACGCTCGACCACCTCCATTATGGCGAATAGGCCGATACGGTCATAGAGGCAGGTGCACTGCACCGTCCGCTCCTTGGGTCCGTCCTTCACTTTCTTCTCGTCGTATCCGTGAAGATGGAACGTACCCTCGGTAATCTCCTTCCTCAATCTCTCTACGATACGTTTTCGGTTACGAAGTATTTTCCTTCCACCTGGGCTGCGCTTGCGCGCCTTGGTATCCAGAACTGCATCTATCGCGTTGTTGAGGTTCTCATCGGTGACAATCTCCGCGATGATGCCATCCTTCTTTCCAATACGTTTCAATACGCCTTCATTTTATGAGGCCCGGCTTGTTCGGCTGACCTTGCGGCCCCTACTAAACCCTACCCCGTGGTTTATTTTCCGGCTTTCCAGTCCGAAGACTGCTGTTGCCGAGTTTCATCTCCCTGTGCACTGCGTTGAGGACACGTCCTCCTTGTAGTAGGCACATCACATAGAGACTATCTTCTGATGGCAAAGATATGTCCCGAAAGCGTCTAACCTTTTTTATCTATTACTCAATGTTTGCAAGACGGGAACCATAGTTCGTGTTCGCATTCGACGAATCGTTATTCGCATTCGCATACGCAACGCCGCCATTCGCGTTCGCGTTGTTGTGCGACCGGAGCACCACACGGGAGCTGGGGAGAATCCACCTTTATTTTTATGGGGTCTCATGCGGGACGGCCACTTAAAGCGGCCGGTCCCGCATTCCCCCTATCTACATCACGCCGCCATCGACGCGGATTTGTACGCTGCCACACTCTCTGCCCACCGGATTGTACCACGGAAGGCAAGACGGGAACCACAGCTCGTGGGCGCACCCGACGAATCGTAAGGCGCACTCGCAGCCGCAACGCCGCCATTCGCGCTCGCGTGGCTGTGCGACCGGAGCACCACACGGGAGGCACTGCCACTATAATAATGGTAGTCGGCATAGCCGTGAGTACTATCGGAGTTCGCGTAGGTGGCTATCACGTCCATAAAGCGGCCGTTGTGCACCTTGGTGATGTACTGGCTCGTCGCGGTCTGGCCCTGCACCTCACGGGTAGTGCCGTCGTTCATCTTGATTTGCCATACACCGGTCTTGGTGGCACGGGCCGTGCCCAGACTGTCGGTCACGTTCGCACCGTTGGCAACGCCCACCCTGCGGGTATCCATCCACTCACCGGAATCGCCCTGCCAGTTCTCGTAGCCCATCACGTTGACGGCCGCGAGGGAGGTCAGAGTACCGCCGGAGTTGTAATAGTAACCCAGAGTGGTTGCACCGTTCGGATTGATGGTGTCCTTCATTCCAAGGAAGTCGGTCTTGCCTGCGACGGATGCCGTCGTGTTCGAGCCGTAGCCGCACTGCATCTGGGAATCCCTCGTGCCGTACTTGGCATAGAAGAGGTTCGCCACGTCCTTGGACATCTCGTAGTCAACGCACTGGAAGCCGGAGCCGGACTTACGTGCTGCAGCGAGTTCGGTGTACTGGCCGCACTGCATATTGTTCGTAGCAGCCACACCGGAGATACTGCGCATCACGTCGTTCTGGCAGTTGGCCTCGTAGATAGCGCAGAGACACTCCGCGTGCTCCACCCAGTCAGGCTCGACCGCAGTGATTTCCGTAGAGTAAGCCTTGACGCAGTAAGGCGCGAAGCAGTTCGCATCCAGGTTGGCAACGGTGGTAAAGTAGAGCCACTTCGCACCGGACGGGACCTCCTTGAAGAGATAGTCACCGTTGGTGTAGCCGTTGTTGCTGCCCATACGGACCGTACCGACGCAAGCACCGCTCGAATTGGCGAAGGCCGCGCCGTAGGTTCCGGACACGCAGGCAGGGAAACGGATGACACTCACACCCTCCACGTCAATCTTATAGACGTTGTAGGTGGCATAGGTTGCCAGAGCGTTCTCCACGGTATCCCCACCGGACATACTGGATACGGAGAGGCCGCGTCCCTCGAACTTGGTGAGGGCAGAGAGCATCACCTTCACGGAATCCTTTCCGGCATCCTGCGGAGTGGTGGCAAGCGAACTGTAAGCCTGGTACTTCATATTGTTCAGGTAGTCGTTGATACCCTTGTAGAAGTAGTGAGGCTCGAACATGAACACGTCACCTTCGTCCTGCAGATTCTCGTCACGGTCTCCCTTGAGGTTGGCAGAGGTTCCGTCGGCATACTTCGTGCGGTCATCGTCATCGAGCTGAGCGATGAGCATCGCGCCGTCGCTCTGGAGTTTGCCCAGAACCGCGTGACGTTTGGCGAGGATGGCACTGATATGTCCTGACGGCACGTAATCGTTGTCATAGGCATATCCAGTCTCGTTGTCGAGGTTGGATATGTTCTTGACGTTCGATTCACTGTCATCGAAGGAGATGACCGTGCAAGGAGTATTGGCGATGGACAATTCGGGGAAGGCCGCAGCCCACGCCGCAATCTGCTGCTCGGTCTTGTACTGGGTAAGCTGGTACGTACCGACGATGGCAGGGGATGCCTGCGCCGTGAGGTTCGCATCCAGACCGGAGAGGTCCATCGCGGCCCAGGCAGCGAGTTCGTTGCCGTTGCCGGAGGTTGCTACCGGAGTGACGCGAACCGTCTGCAGTTGACTGCCGGAGGTTCCCGCGATGGTGCGGAAGAGGGCCACACTGTCGATGTTGGTGTTGTTCTCCACGATGAGCGTCTGGATGGCCGCAGGATTGGCCAGGGTGAGGCCGCTCGTGGTGAGGTTCGGCAGGTAGCGCAACTTGAGGTAGTTGTACGTCGCAGGCAGGTTGAGGGTCGTGACCTTGCTGCCGTCGGCGATGTCCGCACGGGTAAGCAGCGAACCGGCCGCATTCAGTTCCTGGAGACGAGGGCAGGACGAAGCGTCCACATAGACAATCTTCGTCGAGCGGATGTCCAGTTTCTTGAGGAATGGCAGTTCGCCCAGACGCACGTTCGTCAGTTCGGTGTAGCCGCCCACGCCGTACTCCGTATGGGACGAGCCGCCGAGCACAATCTCCTCCACGAGCGTCATCACCGAGAAGTCGAAGTTCGCATCCAGTGAGATATTCGAGAGGTCAATCTTGCTCATACGGTCGGCCTGGTAGATGTAGAGCAGTGAGCCAGGCTCCTTGAGGAACTGCGTGAAGGTATGGCTCTCACCGGCTTCGAGGAAGACGCTCTCCGAGAGGGAACCGGAGGAATCGTTACCCACGCCGAAGTAGCCTGTCTTCGCCGCCTTGATGGTGATTGACGAGTTGGAGCCGCCGCCGATACGTCCGGAGAGCACACCGGAGAAGAAATCACCGGTTCCGTAGAAGCCGTCACGGATTCTCCATCTGCGCTCGATGAAGGCAGGCAGGGACGTGAGGCCCAGGCCCTGCAGAGCGTAGAAGTAGAGGGTATCTGCACTGGCCGTGAAGTCGATGTACTTACGTTCGCCGTCGTAGGACGATACCTTCTTCTGCCAGCGACGGATGCGCCGGTCGAGGAAGAAGTGCATAGCCCCTTCCGGAGAGAACGGATGCAGCGTGATGCCGTCCACGGTGGCCGTGCAGGAGCGCATCGCAGATGCCACGGTCTTGAGGTTAAGCAGCGTGTCATCCCCGTCGATATAGACCTCCTGCTGGAGATAGATGTTGCGGAAAAGCGTACTGTTGTAACCGGCATAAGGGTTGATGTAACCAGTCTGCGCATCGGGCATCTTGTTCGGGTCCACCTCCGCATCCACGGTCTGACCGCCGTCGTTATCCTTACCATTGCAGGTATCGCAGTCATAGACCTTGTTTAGATACATCCTCATCGGCATCATACCGGAGGTGGTCTCATAGGCTTCGTTGTCTGCGTTCTTCAACTGATGGATGCCGTTGGCATCGGTGACGATGGAGCAGCCATCCTCCAGGAACCACATCGGCTGCATATTCTTGGCCCGCTGGTCAACGGCAGCGTCGTAGTCGGTGAAGATGGAGTAGGCAATCACGGAGTGAGGAGATGCGAAGCGGTACAATCCGTTCTTCCAGGCAGTGAGTGCGCTGCTGGAGTACTGGTCGTAGTCGCAGGTATCGCAGAACATCATCCAACGGAGGAGGTTATACGGGACCTTCTTTCCCAGAGCGTAGGCGATGGCGAGGTCATCGTCATCCACGAGGCTCTCGAAGTAGTAGGTCCACGCAGGGACGGTCTGGACGGAGATGTCACCATCGTCAATGAGGGCCTGCACCCACTTGGAGAACTGGGTGGACGGAGCCATAAGGTCATCCACGTCGGATACGCCCTTGAACCAGTCCATGCCCTGATAGTTCAGGAGTTCAAAGCCGTCGGTAGGGTTCACCACGGAGCCGCTCACGGTCCACTTGCCGTTGGCGTTCTGGACCATCGAGCCGGACTGGGCTACCCATGCATTATCGACGTACTTCATAACCTTGTAGGAAGCACCGCACCATACCGAGAGAACATAGGTCGCATCGGTGTCAAGGCCGGTGGTGGCGAGGAAGCGGGTCGTAATCTCCGCAAGGGTCTCGTCGGTGGTACGACCGGTCTGGCCTTCGGCCACGAGCATCGCTGCGCTCTTGCCGTAGAACTCGATGAAATCACCGTAGTTCAAGCAGCCCTTGGTATAGCCAGGAGTGTCCTTGAAGCCCAGAGCGACCTGCTCCTTCTTATCCTCCTTCCAGTTGCCCTTGGCGTGGAAGTACGGGTCAGTACCGGCCTCGTTCTTCGAGCGGTACACCGCGATGGGGAAGTTGGCAGTGGAGTGGTTCATCACCAGACCGGCCAGTTCGACCGTGCCTTTCTTCCACGTGCCGTCGTAGGCACGCTGCGCAGGTGTCATATAGAGGGACCCCAGAGCACGGAACGTGGCGTTCATCTGGTCGCACACGCCGCAGTCGTTGGCGTTCGAGCTGTCGGAGTAGTCCACCTTCACGGTGATGATGTCAACGGGGATGGAGTTCCCGTGAATCTGCACCTTGTTGATGGCTGCGAGAGCGATTGCCGTGCGACCTTCCTCGGTGGTCTCATCCGGATTCAGGAGCACGATGGTCGTGCCGCCGGTCTTCGTAACCTTGTTGTACGTGGAGCCGTTCTTGGCGGCAAGGTAGTAACGCGGGTTCTTCACCGGACGCTTGGCCGATGTCGTACCCTGGTTCCTGCGCTGCACGTCGTAGGCAACGAAGTTCGTCCACGGACGTTCGGGGTCGATGTAGTAGAGCGTGATGTAGTTCTTCGTCTTTGTGCTGGTCGTTTCGTCCTGCGCCTCGATGTTGGAACCGTTGTAGGGAGCCTCGATGATGTACGGCATACCGCGTGCAGCGAGTGCCGCTGCCTGCGGACGCAGTTTGGTCGAGAGCACGCCCAGCTCCGTCACGGCCTGCGATGCCATCACGTCCTCGTAGTTGTACTCCGTAGCCATTGATTCGGTGTCCGTGAGTTTCACGAGGTAGTTCTGGAAAGCCTGGTCGAAGAGGAAGTAGTCCTCCCACGCCATCATATAGAAGAGGTAGAAGTCACCGTTCGTACCGTTGAAGGTGATGTTGTTGCTCTGGATGAGGTTGGACTGGCCAGGCACGTAGGCGATGGCAGCGACCTCCTCACCGTTCAGGTACAACTTCATAAAGTAGTAGGTGACACCGCCACGGGTCTTGCCCAGACCTTCTGCAACGGGTTCCACGACGATAGCCACAGTGACCTTCTCGCCCTGCTTGTAGGCACGCTCCTCCTTGTGGTTCACCAGACCGGTGGCGCAGTAGATGCCCACGACACGGCCGGTGACATAGAAGCCCGCGCCGGTTCCTTCGTTGAAGCAGGACATGAGCACCGCGTCATCGTCCACGAGGTTCTTCGCAGCGAAGGCGAACTGGATGCCCAGGCCGTTGGTCTCGATGGAGGTCGGTTGGAACGGCTTGTGGTTCAGTACGCCGGTCACGTCCTCTGCGATACGCAGGGCACGCTCACCGCCGAACTGACCGAATCCGTTGGTGCTCCAGTTGGCTCCGGAGAGGGTGATGTTGAAGTCCCCGCTTTCGATGGAGTGGTCCTCCTCCTCGTTGGACCGGTTGGAGAAGTCGAAGGCGTAGATGGCTCCGGCCTTGATTGCAGCGTCGATGACCGAGCCGCTCACGAGGAAGGATGCCTCGTAGCCGTAGGTAGAGCCGCACTTGACCTTCACCACTTCGGACACCGTGCCGTCGGAAGCAACGCCGGTCACCTGGTGACGGAACGTATAGACGGTGCTGCGGTAGGCCGTATGGCTCTGGACGGAGGAGCCGTTCAGATAGACCTGCGCCGTCGGAGCATTGGAGGACGGGTCGTACACTGCGTAGTTCACCGCGATGGTCTCGTAGAGTTTCACGGCAGGGCTTGCAGTCTCGCTTATCCAGCTCTCAACCACCAGAGGGGTAGTGCTGCTACTGTTGATGACGAATACGCCGGTGTAGAGGTAATTACCCACAACGCCGGATGCCACGTCAACGCCGTGGACGCGGAGCGGATACGCACCGTGGGTGAGCACCTGGCCCAGACAGTTGTTCGGGTTGATGGACACGCCGTGCGTGTAGGTATCCGTGATGACCGCCTGGCCGAGCACCTGCCATTCGCCGTTGAGGTAAATCTCCGTGATGGCATTGATACCACGGTCGGAGGCGTTGTTGGCGAACTTGTAGAGGGTGATGTTACGTGCTGCGCCGCCTACCGCCAAGGCCGTGCTCTGGGTGTACTGGAGCGTCTGGGCACTGGTGATGGTGACATCCACCGCCGTGACGTTGATGTTACGGGAAGCGGAGTGGTCGGTATCATCGGTAGCCACCAGACGGAACCTGCGCACGCCTGCATTCGTGAAGTACTTCGACACGTCGAGCAGGAAGTCATAGGTCGATGCAGAGGCAGAAGAAGCCTTGTTGACGATGACGGATTCCAGAAGGGTGTTCGTGTCACGGTCGTACAGTTCCAGGGTGTTGATGGTGTTCTCCTGCTCCTCGCTGCCGATGGTAGTGATGGAGCGGATGGAGGCACGCAGGATGAACGAACCTCCTGCACGTCCGTAGAGCGGAGATGTCTGGAAGTTGATGTTCACGATTGTTGCGGAGCCGCCGCCACCGCCACCGCCGGAGCCTACGGCAAACTGGACCTCATCGCCCACGTCTTCGCCGCCAGCGTTGACCATCTTGATTTTGACAACGCCTTCGGTCTCGGTATCCACCTCCAGACCGGCAGGGATTTTCTCGTATGCGCCTCCGGTAGAGAAGGCATCTTCGCCGTCCGCTTCCGGTTCGTCCTTCACCTCAACGTCGGAGCCGCCGCCACCGAAGTCCTTCCACAGTCCCACCTCATTGAAGTCGGACACTGCGCCGGAGAACATCTTGGTCTCCATCGTGTTCTCGGCCACGAGATAGGAGATGATGAGGCCGCGCTTGGCGTAGGTCACGCCGGAGGCCTGCTGGTAAGCGATGAGACGCTCCACGGCAGAACCGAGGGTGTAGAAGTTCGCACCGGCCGGAGCACCGCAGAGGTTGTCGATGATGATGTAGTTCTCGGAACCGGCTGCAAGGGAGCCAAAGTCCTTCCAGTTGTCCACGTTGTACCAGTCCACATCCTCGGTAGTCTGGCCGACGAACTGATAGGTCTTCCACACCGTAGCGGAAATCTGGAACGACATCATAATACCCTTCACGTCCTTGCCGTTGGCCTTGGCAACGTGTACGGCAGAGAGGGTCGGATGGTCGTTGTCGATGAGGGTATAGAAGCCGCCTCCCTGGATGGGATTCTCCACGGTCGGGTTGTAGATGGCTGCAGGCACGTCCAGTTCATCCAGCTCATCGCCGATATGGTCCAGACGGTCGTTGATAGCCTCTATCAAGGCATCTACGTATGCTTTGCCAGCGATGTCAAGCACCACCTTCTCCCATCCGTTAAGAGCCACGGAAGTGCCGTCCCCGTCATTGAAGACGAGGGCTATCTGGTTTGCGGTGAGTGAGATGGTGGGGATGTATCGCGTAGGTTGTCCGACCAACTGCATAATGCTCCATCCGAACTGGAAGTAGTCGCCAGCCCCGAAGAGCAGATAGCATTCAGGCTGCGTAGGGATAAGCACGTCCACTCCGACCTGCTCCATCGTCTTTGCAGACTGGATTCCCTTGAAGGCATAGCCGTCAATGGCCATAGTCCGGAGAGAGGTAAGGAGTGCCGCGAGGGTATCGTCATCGGTCACGCCTGCGAGGAAGGCAAGGACCTCTTGCAAGGTCTCGATGGCAGTAGTGGCATCGCCGTTAAGGAGTGCCTGGATAGCAGCGATAGCAGCGTCCTGCGTTGTGTTCTTCCCTTCTGCAGTGGTCATCCTCGTCTGGAGGTCAGTGACCGCAGAGAGGTCCAGTTCCGTTCCGCCGCCTTCCACGGGGTCATCGTTATCGTCAAGGACGGGAGACCACGTTCCGGCAGTATCGCAGCGGTAGAGCGGGCCAGGGACGCTCTCGCCAACGACGGCCCACCATCCAACTTCCGGTTCCGGATAAGCGGTCTGGAGAGCAGTGGCCGTGGGGAACAATCCCTTACAGGGCTGCTTCACTTTCTTGGCATCGAGAGTTCCCTCCACACGGAGGTTGCCAGTCACCTTGGCATTGCCGCCGACATTAAGCCCGCCGTTGACGGTCATATCGCCGTCAACTACTTCGTTATGTCGGCCGGTGGATTCCGTGACGGTGGCCGCGTTCTCCCAGATGCGCTCGTATTTGTTCCAACGGTACTTCGTTCCCGCCTCCTGCGATGTGCCTATGAAGGCGTAGTCTCCTTCCTGCCCACCTTCCGGATGTGCAGCCCAGAGAGCATCGACGGTTGCGAAGACACCGAGATTTCTCAAGTCGCTCATTATTTCATAAGTTCATTAGAAATGTTCAACAAGGCAGTTGCACCATTGGTATCGCCGGTTGCGGCCGCTACCAGATGCGCTGCGTAGTAGATAACGGCCCGATGGAGTTTCGGGCAGAGGTCTATGTAACCGTCCTCTATCTTCGGGTAAGGGAGATAGGTGGCACGCTTGACATAGACAGTAGGCCCTTGCGTGCAGGAGAAGAACTCAAGCACGGCTCCGGCCGGTTGCATAGAGACGGCTACCACCGGCTTCTGGGGATTGCCCCTTACGCCAGGGAAGCGCGATGACTGCGCTGCATAGAGCGGGTCATCCTCCGTGATGGCCACGGTGCAGGGACGGCTCCAGTCGCTCATCTGGAAGGATACCAGACGCATAAAGTCATCCGGCAGCAGGATGCGTCCGGAACCGTACCCTACGGCACTGTCCCAGGAGATACTGTCACCGAAGTTCTTCCCTCCCTCCAGAAGATGACGTGGTGCGCCGTTCTCAACAATTCGGGCGGCATCGGCAATCTTGCTCTCTATGATGTCTTCGAGAGACAAAGTGTCAATGTCACCCGTATCGAATAGCTGGTCACTGGTCATATTCTGGTCGAGAGCGATACGGATGTCCGTCTTCAATGCCTCAACCTGATACAACATAGGCGTGTTTATTTATCGTCGATACCGACGAAGATTACGTGATGGAGGGCTGCATACTTCTTGATGGCCTCCTTGCTGCGGAGCAGGGTGCGGCCCACCTCGAAGTTCTTTGCCAGATACTCCTTCGCGTCGGAGAGGTTGGTATAGGGAACCTCACGCACCTCCGGTTCGGGTGCTGCGGCCGGAGCCTCCGGAGCAGCATTGGCTGCTTCCTTGACCAGACGTTTCGATACCTGCGGCTTGGGAGCCGGTTTCGGTTCGGCCACAAGGAAGAACTTGCTACCGAAGGAAGGATGCTTCTCGATGGCCTTCTGGACGTTCGGGTCGGAGGTGATATACACGCTGCCGCCGCCGGTCCTCGGAGAGAAGGAGATACGCTTGCTGCCGCCGTTAGGAAGCACGACGGAGAAGGCTACCTGCATGAAGGATGTGTAAGTCTTTGTCATAATCTCGCTTTCTTATAAGAAAAGGAGACGGGCAGTGTTGCCCGCCTCCTACGGTTTTGGTTTTATTATACGTGGATACTACTATCCTTCACCGTTTCCACTGCCGGAACCGCTGCCGCTGCCGCTGCCGCTGCCAGAGCCGGAGGCACTGCCGGAGCCGGAGCCGCTACCCTCTGCGGGAGCAGCAGCCAGCTTCATACGGGCGTGGGCCTTGGCGTAACGGAGGTAGAGGCAAGCGACCTCCTGGATGACAACTGCGTCGGTACGACGTACACCGGCTTTCTTGAGGTCGAGAACGTTACGGCTCCAGGACACGTAGGTCTTCTTGGAGAGGTATTCGGGGTCGAGTGCGAAGCCGCAGTCGGACATACCGTTCTCGTTGAACAGCTCGTGGTGCAGGGTCAGAACCTCGCCGAAGTCGGTGTCCCAACTCTTGAACTTGAGGTCCCAGACCTCCACGGTGTCCTTGAGACGGAACTTCTCGGACTTAATCTTGGAGAAGGCGGTGAGCATATCGGAGCCGCAGAGCAGAATCTTGCGCTTGTTGCCGATACCGGTTCCCACGAAGAGGTCCTTGGTGATGTCCACGAGGTCCTCGTCGGAGATGACGGCAGTGCCCTTGGTTGCATCCCAGTGACCAACTTCGATGTCCTTACCGGCCATCCACCAGATTCCACCGGTGAAGTAGGTGTCCATATTGTCCTTGGAAGGATGGGCAATCACGTTCTTCACACCGAAGAGGTAGGTGTTCTCCTGCGCGAGTTTCATATCGTAGATGCCATCTTCCTCGATGTCGTTGAAGGTCCAGTTGGCCTCCTTGTTGGCAATCTTGTCGAAGGTGGACTGCTCTACCTGAATCATGAAGTTCTGGCAGTACTGATACTCGGCAGTAGGCAGGTTGTTGAAGCGACCGGTCTGAACATCCAGTTCACCGCAAGCCTTGCCCATACGGACGAGGGTAGTTCCCTTGGGGATAGCGGGGACCCAGATAGGCAGATTGTCGGCATTCAGGTTGCCGTTGACTGCGTAAACCACGGGCATCTGGGTGGTGTTGTCACGACCGCAGACACACAGCACGAGTTCGGGAACAATCTCCTTGGCAGGGTTATAAGCGATGCCGCCTTCCTTGTAAGTACCCTTCACGCCGAGAACACGGATGGTGTCATCCAGGGTGAACATCTTCGGGTCATCCACGGGGAGGACAACGGAAGCACCGGTGTTCTGGGCTTCGAGAGCCTGGTTGGTAAGGCAAGAGATGGGACGGGTTCCCACGGAGTAGTACTTGACCTTGAAACTCGATGCGCTCTGGTTCTTCGCGTAGCGAGAAATCTGGTCAACTGGCGTGGCCATAGGACGAATCTTGGTGATTCGTTTGTCCACGTCATCGAGGTAGAAGTTCGCGTCACCATCCCTGCGACCCTGGGTCTCGGTTGCAATGCCTTCCGGACCGGCAGCGGGTGCGCCAGATTCAGTAACGCCTGCGTCCGGCAGCGGGGCAGCATCTGCCATCATCACGCCGGAACCTGCTCCCGTAACCATAGCCAGGAACGAGAGCACGAGGGTAAGCATAATGCTTCCCAGGGTCTTGAATTTGGTCTTCATCTTGAAAACTGGTTTAAATTAGAAAAATGGGATTTGATGTTTATCCGTTGTTACGACGAGTACGCTTCTCGTTGCCTGCCTCCCAGATGTTCTGGGGTCCAGGGTTGCCGAAGTTGCCCAGAGCACCGAGTGCCGGTGAAGGCTTCGCGGGAGCGGCTGCGCCACCGGTCTGGCCCTGCACCGCAGGAACGGTGTCGGTCTTGCCCTTCTTGCGGAGTTTCTCGTCAATCTTCTTGTTGGCTCCACGGGCCTCACCTTCGCGGGTAGCATCCTCCACGTCGTTGTCGTGGTTGATGGCCTTGAGTGCGAGTTCCATAGTCTCCTCGGAGATTTTACCGACGATGTAGTCCTTGCTTATCTGGGCGATAAGGTCGAGCACCTTGTTGCCTTCCTCTTCGGAGAGACCGTGCTTCTGCTCAAAGGCAGATGCGAGGTCGAGGGAAGCGGCCACGTTGTTCTGGTACTCCTGCTCCAGACGCTCGTTCTCGGCAATCTTCTCCAGGTACTCCTTGTTGGCGGCAGCAATCTCTTCCAGCTTGCTCTCGTCTTCGAGGGCATCCTTGCCGAAGCGACGGGCGAACTCTACCAGAGGGTCCTTGCCGTTCTTCCAGTCCATAAGGAAATTGGCGGTGCGGGGGTCGCTGCCAAACATACCGGAGAAAGCCTTCTCCCTCTCCTGATAACCGGCGATTCGCTTGTCGTAATCATCGTAATCGTCACCGATTTGGCCGAAAATGGCCTCGTCGTCGGCGAACTGGGTATCGGGATGGCGGCTCTGCAATCTTTCGAGAGCCAAGTCGCGCTTGGACTTAACTTCTTGTGTATCAGTCTTTGCCATTGCTAAAGCGGTTTTTGTTGAATCTTACATTGGCAAAAATAATTACGGTGCAAATCATTCATATTTTATCTATTTACTGCGTTTGTAAATTTGTGTAGCCACTTTACACCCCATGAAGAACATAGGAAGCATATTTGAGTACGAAGACGCACGCAACAAGGACCTTATGCGTGCGTACCGACACTTGATGTCCACCACCAGAAACATAAAGATGTCGGAGATTTACCGGCAGGTGGTGGAGATGCCGTCCCAACGCTTCTGGGTAAGCGAAGAGAGAGCGGCTATCGTGGTCTCGAATATGCTCAAGGGACGCTCCATCGACCAGATGCGGCCAAATAAGCGTGAGATGTTTTATGAGATATGTGCCCGCGTGCGCGAACTCCAGAAGGAAAGGCCGGACGATACGGTCTATAACCTGGTCTTCGATGTGGTCGGCTCTCCGGCTCCCAAGTTCTACCTCACACCCAAAACCGCCAAGGTCATCATAAGCAGGATAAAAGCTGAATGGTACGAGAAAAAGAAGCGAAAATATCGACACTTGTTTATGTAGTGGTAGCCATCGGCCTCTGCTGCATAAACGTGCCTCTCGCGGCGGTGGGAATATATGAGGGATGTCCCTTCTCTTCCCGCCTGCTCTATCCATTCTTTCACGCAAACATCTGGCACTGCCTGCTCAACTGCTGGTGCCTTCTTTCCCTCGCTTTTCTGCTCGACATCGGTATTCCGGAACTCGCTTTATCCTATCTGGTCGCGGTCTTCGTGCCGGTCGGCCTCTGGTCCCAGAGTATCCCCGTGGTGGGATTCTCCGGAGCCTTCTACTGCATCTGCGGGATGCTCACCTTCAAGGTACGCACCAAGTGGCGTTGGCTGCTCTGGTGGTCCTTCTTCATCGGGGTGGGATTCTTTTTCTCGCAAAATGCTAACTTCCTGCACCTCTGGTGCTTCGCCGTGGGCATCGTCATAGGTTTCCTTAACTCTCCGGTCAAATGAAAGAGTTGCGTTCCGACATAGTGCCAGAGGTGATGCAACTCCTCCGTGAGAACGACCGACGGGTTGCGGAGATTGAAGCAAAGTTCAATCCCATCACCGGCGAGGGTTCCATCTGCTTCAAGGACCGGCAACTGTTCGAGGTCAAGGGGTTCCCGATAAAGATGTGGCTCCCCAAGGAGATGTTCCGGATACCGCTCATCAAACAGCTCCTTGCTGCAGGGTCACTGGCCAAGTTCTTCGACATCATCGACGAAGAGAACACCGAGGAAGCCAGAGAGGTCATCATTGCCACGGTACTGAAACTCCGCTCCAGATACGACTTCGCGTTCTGGGCGGCGTTCTACGTCTATATCAAGAATAAGGAAGGAGGCGAGGACGTGCTCTTCCGGCTCACCCGTCCGCAGCGCAGACTGGTCGAGCGTCTGGAAGCCAAGCGCAAGGCAGGCAAGCCCATCCGTCTCGTGCTCCTGAAAGCCCGACAGTGGGGCGGCTCCACTTGTATCCAGCTCTATATGGCATGGCTGCAACTGTGCCACCGCGTCGGCCTCAACTCCCTCATCGTCGCTCACCAGGGCACGGCATCCGACGAGATTCTGGATATGTACGACCGTATGATAAAGGCGTACCCTCTGGAGATGCTGCACAAACTGGCCGACGAATACACCGAGAAGGAGCAGAAGTGGGTCGGTGTCGGTCACTCCGGAAGCATCCACCGCGTGCCGCAGCGTAACTGCAAGATTAAGATTGGCACGGCAGAGCGTCCGGATTCCGCTCGTGGCGGTGACTACTCTCTGGTGCACTGCTCCGAGGTGGGTCTATGGAAGAAGACCGAAGGCAAGTCTCCGGAAGACATCGTGCGGTCTGCCTGCTCCGGCGTGCTCTACAAGGCGTACACGATGATTGTGTACGAATCTACGGCCAACGGAACCGGCAACTTCTTCCAGAGGGAATACGATGCCGCGAAAGAGGGCAAGTCCCAGTTCGAGGCACTGTTCATCGCATGGTTCGACATCGACCTCTACACACTGCCGTTCGAGACCAAGGCCGAGCGCAACGCCTTCGCCCAGTGGCTCTGGGAGAACCGCAACAACAAGAATGCAAACTCGAACCGCGAGGAGCCTGGCCAGTATCTCTGGTGGCTCTGGGAGAAGGGTGCGACGCTCGAAGCAATCCACTGGTACGTGGAGGAGCGCAAGAAGTACACGGACCACGCTTATATGGCCTCCGAGTATCCTTCTGACGATGTGGAAGCCTTCGTGCATTCCGGTGCGATGGTCTTCGACAAATACAAGGTCGAGCGTTTCCGCAAGGCTTGCCAGGCTCCTTCCTACATCGGCGATGTGTACGGCAAGGCCGACACCGGCAAGGATGCCTTCAAGGACCTCAAGTTCACGGAAGACAAGCAGGGTATGCTATGGGTCTGGGAGAAGCCGGAGATAGACCCGAAGGAACGTATCCTGCACCGATACCTCGTGGTGGTGGATATTGGTGGCCGTGGCAAGAAGAGCGACTGGTCCGTCATCACGGTGTTCGACCGTCTCTTTATGATGGACGGAGACCGGCCGTCGGTGGTGGCCCAGTGGTACGGCCATATTGATATGGACCTCCTCTCGTGGAAGGCAGCGCAGATTGCCGCCTGGTACGACAACGCCCTTCTGGTCATCGAATCCAACACCCTGGAGACCCACGATAGGGACCGCTTCGTGGACGGAGACCAGTCCTCCTTCATCCTCAACCAGATTAAGGACTACTATCCGAACCTCTACGCCCGCAAGCAGAGTGAGGAAGACATCCGCGAGAAGCGTCCGAAGAAGTACGGCTGGCACACGAACGTCCTCACCAAGCCGATGATTATTTCCACGCTGGTGAAGGTCATCCGTGAGTTCCTCTACGTGGAGCGTGACGAGCGTTGTCTGGATGAGTACCTCGTCTATGAGCGCAAGCAGAACGGAGCCTTCGGAGCCATCATCGGCAAGCACGATGACCTCCTGATGACCCGTGCCATAGGCCTGCATATCTGCTTCAACGAGATGCCGCTTCCGAAGATAGTGGACCGGCCGCAGCCTGGCAAGCCCAAGACCAAGAAGCAGAAGGTCATATCCGCAGCAACTATTTAACTCAATTCAATACCATTATGAACATCTTTAAAAAATTCTACGCCTACCTTGAGTGGCACACGGCTATCAAAATGGCCGACGATTCTTTCAAGAAGTACAACAAACGCTTCTACGTCATCCGTGGTGACAACGGACACCTGGTGGTGACGGACCGCAAGAACTTCCGTGGCCTGCGCCAGAAGCACTGGATTCGCGGTGCGAACGGCCTGGATATGCGCGAGGTCGCACGTCTATCCTTCTACCATACCGCGCACGCCAATGCCGTGGACTTTATGACCGGCAGCGAGATGAAGGCGAAGCGTGAGGAGTTCTACTTCTGGTTCGAGCAGTCCAAGCGTGACTGGAAGGAGAAGCAGCGTGCGAAGAAGGCCGCTGCCAAGGAGAAGAAGTTGAAGACCAAGAAAGCCAAGAGAGATGCCCACAAGAAGTAATTCCCCATACGGAAACACCGAGGGCATCGCTACCCTCACGCACGACCGACTTGCGGTCCAGAACATCCAACGCCAGAACAACAAGTCCAAGGTGACTGACACCGGCGAGAACAAGAAGAAGGAAGGGAACCATTGAGGCTCCCTTCTCTCTTACATACCTGGCTGATTGTCGAGGACCGGCCTGCCGGTGTTCCCTCGCAGCAACATATTGTAGGCCATGTTCACCGCGTTCATATCGGCTCCCATCTGGACCTGCCGCATAAGGGCAGGAGAGAGCGGCTGCGGAGACTGGCCTTGTGCCATCTGCTCCTGCTGGCTCTTGATGCTCTGGAGCAGGGAATCCGCGAACGGGAAGTCCCCGTGTTCCAGTAGTTGCTCCAGACCAATCTGGCCGCTCTGCCATATCTGCATAAGGAAGGCGTTGGCCATATCGCGGTAGGCAGGTGTTGCGGTGCTCTCGACGATGGAGAGGTCGAACTCCACGTCGCGGACCTTGTTGGGGTCGTACTCCACGACAGCTCCGGCCTTGCCGGTGATGTTGAACACCCGCTTGTCATCGTAGAACTGCTGGATGTTCTTGACATCCTTGTAGGCTCCGTCGATGATGAACGTCGAGAAGGAATCCAGAAGGTCGAGCAGCGAGGTCGTGGCGTTCTGGGTCTGCTGCGCATAGAGAGTGCCGGAGGTGGAGGAGTAGCCAGGCTTGCCCTGCAGCGCACCGTTAACACCGGAGATGTCCTCGAAGAACTTGAGTTGGAGGTTAAGCAGTTCGGAGATACCGATGTTGGTGGAGTTGTTGGCAATCTGCTGCGGCAGTTTGTCGGTATCCTTCGTCTTGGCGATGATGACACCGTTGAAGCGGGTCCAGTTATCGAACACTTCGTCGAGGTCCTGCTGGTCCGACATACACTCTTCGGGGAAGATGAGCACGCCCTTTGCGGATGCACGCATAATCCAGTCGTAGAGGGTGATGAGACGGTTTGTGTACCGCTGCTGGTCAATCACGTCGTTCACGAACGAGTGAATCTCACTGTCGATGAACGGATACGCCTTGAACACGTAGGGGTGGCTCTTGTGGTCGTAAGGGGTCTCGCCTTCGTCAAGGATGTCACCGAACGGGGAGAGGAAGTAGTAGTACCAGTACTCGTCGATGAACCACTCGTAGGTGATGACCGGCACTTCCTCCGGAGCCATACCCTGCGCCAGACCGCGTGCCATACGCTCCTCGTTGACAGCAATAACAAGGTCCTGGAGGTCTTCGGTCTCCACCTTGAACACATCGCCGTTGAGGTAGTCGTGGCAGCGGTAGCGAGGCTTGGTCTCCTTTCTCCAGACCTCGATAACGCGGCACATATTCACGTCCTGCGCCAGAAGGAAGTCCAGATTCTTGAGGCTGCTCTCGCCGAAGCGGTCTGCATAACTGTCCATAAAGCCACGGTTTCGGGCATAGGCATAGATGGTACGCAGGCGTTCGTAGTCCTTCTCGGTCTTGGCAAAGGTCTGGATAAGCAGCGGGAAGGAGATGTCGTGAATCTCACCGAGGAAGGACACGTCCCATCCACGGAAGTCACGGAAGCGGTTGTCGATGAAGAAATTGTTCGGATTGACGTAGGTGGTCCAGCAGTCCATCCGGTCGTTCTGCCATCCGTACCACTTGCGGTGAACGATGAAGCCGCCGATGAGGAAGTCCTCCATCGTGCGTGCGTTAATCTCCGTCATACGGTTCATCTGCCAGTTGTACTGGAGCACGGAAGACATCGTTTCACCAGCACGCTGCTCGTCGCGGTCACGTGCGGTGCAGATAGGCTCCTTCGCCTGGGAACGGTACACGCCCAGTACGTTGCGGACCAGGCGACGGATGAGGTTGTTCTTGAGCGGTACGCTGCCCTGCTTCTTGATGTACTCTTCCTCCGTCATCGTGCATCCGTCCTCGTCGGTCACGATGTCCTGCCACTGGTCCCCGTAGCAGTATTTCTTGTTGCGCTCACGCTCCTTGCGGAAGTTGTCCATCTTATCCCAATAGACCTGGGCCTGGAGGATGATGTCAAAGGCCCTGCGGTCTCCGAACTGTTTCTCGAAGGCCACGGTGTCCATCTCCTGCCTGCTTTCGCGGAGGCGGCTCATCGGTATCAATTTGTCCTTTGCCATAGTGCTTGCTTATTGTCGGTAGGTAGCACCGCAAAGTTAGGGTGCTACCGTTCCAACGTCTTTTTATTTGTTATCCATCTGGAGTTCAGATACCATCTGCCGCTTGAGCTGGAGAATCATATCCTCTATCTGGTCGCGGTCCTGAGCGTTCGCGTTCTTGAGGGAAGACGTGAGCCGCTTGATGGCGTTCTGCTGCCCGTGGGCCTGCGCGTACCTCTGGAACTCCGGAGTGGCCATGAAGTTGTTAAGCATTTCGGCATACTCCATTGCGCCCAACTGGTCTCCGGACTGGGTTGCAGCCTTCACGCCGGAGCGGAGGTCACGGAGGGTAGCATCCACCTGCTTATACTCGTTGTCCACGTATTCGTAGTAGGCTTTGTCCAGGTCGTTGCCACGGGTGCGCTTGAGTTCCTCGGCCTGCTTTGTGAACCGCTTGGCGTAGGTATTCACCCTCTTCTCGCGGTCTTCGTCGGAGTAGAGCCATCCAAGGGTGGCAGCGTTCCTGCGGACCTTGTAGTCGGCATAGCGACCGGCGAACTCGCTGATGGTCATATCCAGACCCTTCTCTGCGGTGAAGTCGATGCCGTCCATAAGAATCTTGTCAGTCTGGGACTGCGGGACCTGGAGGATGCGCATAATGAGCAGCGTCGCTTCCTTGGAGGTTTCGGGGTCCCCGTGGCAGGCATCATAGATGGCAACGCCAACGTCGGTGAGGGTCTGCGGGTTCACGCCCACTCCGGCCTGCACGAGCAGGTTCAGAATCTCGTTGGCTGCTGCCACCTGGTCGTAGGACATCAACTTGATGACCTTCTGGATGTCGCTGGCCACCGGCATAAGGGAAGGACTGTAGTTCTGGATTCCCTCGCCGCTTGCAAGCATATTCGCAGCCTCACTGATGACGGAGCCTCCGGTAAGACCTTCGACCAATCCACCGAGGATGCCGTGACGTGCAGCGTCCTGCAGCATCTTCTTCTTATCGTCATCATCGTCACCGGCAAGCAGGTACGGCAGGTAGGAGCCGAGGTTCCACGCCAGTTGCATCACGAAGCCGAAGAGAGCCACACGCATAGCGTCGCGGAAGGTGGACTTCTTGTAGTTGCGCTCGGCTGCTGCCTTCGCATCCTCCTCGTCCACGCCGTCGCGGACCATCTGCTTTGCCATAAACTCGATGGCCTGCTCCTTATAGCCAGGACGCAACTTGTGGGAGAGGTTGCGCACCGCATCCACGAGCTGTCTCTGGTAGCCCATAGCAGAGTTCCGGAAGACCGTCAGTGCCACGGATGCCCACGTCCTATCCAACTGCATAGCGGAGAGGTAGGCGTTCTCGTTGGACTGCTGCGTCTCGTTGAAGAGGATGGTCGCATCCTGCTTCGCACGTGTATCGGCCTGCTCTCTGGTGTAGCCGTCCTTGAGGTATTTCTTGAGACGGGTATCGTACATCGCCTTGGCTCCGATGGAGATGGTGAGCGCATCGACGAAGGCGTTCGGAGACATACCCAGACGGGATGCGGTCTGCACGAGGTTGTGCCGCCAGAGTTTCCAGTCGGAATCCGTCTTCATAAGACGGGTGTCACCTGCCTGCTTGCTCATCCACCGCTTCTGGAATCCAGGCAGTTCCTTCATCGCCCAGTTCCACGATACCCAAGGCGTTGCCATACTCTTGCCCAGCAGTGCAGGGTCCGCATCGGAGATGAATGCAGGCATAGAGAGCAACTGCTTGATTGCGGTATAGACGCGGAAGGAAATCTTCGCAGCGGTCACGCCCTTGGCGATGTTCACCGCCGTACTGTCAACACTGTCCCTGGTCACGGCAGGACGGTACACACCGGCCGCAATCTCCGCGCTCTTGCGGAAGTTCTCCCAGATGACGGAGCCTGCGCCGTAGATACCGGACATATTCTGCACACGGTTGCGGAACTTCTTATAGGAGAGCAGCGTGTTCAGGTCACGGTTGAACGGTGCGAATGCCGCCCAGTGCTCCATCTGCTGCAGGTGCTCGATTACCACCGAGAATGCGTCGCTGCCCATCACATCCAGAGCCAGACCGTTCCTGCGACGCTTGATGATGCTGCCGGTGATGGTGGCAGGGGTAGTGCCGTCCATATCCGGAGTGCTCATATCCACCTCGCGCACACGGGCATTGGCCAGAATCTTGAGCGGGAAGTAGTTCTCGATAGCAGGCATCGAAGCACCGAACATCGCCTCATAGACCTTGTTGTACTTGTTGCGCACGCCCACGAGGAACTCGTCCTGGAGCCAGTCGGCCAGTTCGATGAAGCGAGGGTCCATCTGGGCCTTGATTGCCTGCACGTGCTCTTCCTCGATGCCCATACGACGGAGTTTCATCCGGCCGTCGGACATCTTGTTGACCATATAGATGTAGAGCAGATTGCCCTGCGTCAACTTGTGGTCCTGCATCTTGCCGCCGTCCCAGAACTTGATGTCCACGGTGGGCATCTTGCTCTCCACGGAGTAGAGGTCGGACCAGCGCATCTTCCGTCCGAAGACATCGGACACTTTCGCGTCAAGGGCCGTTGTAGCCTCCTGGAGACCCTTGAACTCTGCGTCGTTGGCATCTACCCATCCGCGCATAAAGTGGTTCCAGAGGTAGCCTTCTCCGTTGACGGACTTGCTGCCGAAGTGACGGAGCATCTGGTCGAACGTAGCCAGGGGCTTGAGCAGGAAGCGGACCAGTCCGTTGTTGGCGAAGCGGTCGTTCTTGTTGCCGTGCTCATCATCCTTTCTGCCTTCGAGGTCAGAGTTGGCGAAGTGATGAATGCGCTCCACACGCTCCTTCTCGGCCTCACGGAAGGCAGTGCCACGGGTGATACTCTCGTAGAGCATCTTGGAAAGGCCGTCCACGAGGGTGTTGTAGGCTTCGATACGCTCCATCCGGTTCTGGCGCAGTGCCTCCTCGGAGGATTCCACGAACTCGCGGTAGGAAGCCGGAGCCATCTTTCCGGCACGCCGGTCTTCCGCTGCCTGACGGAGTTCGTTCTTGATGCCCTTCTCCTCGTCGATGGAAGACTTGATGTCCTCCACGTACTTGCGGGCCATCTGCAGACCTACCAGTTCGTCACCGGCTGCGGCCTTGATGGTATCGTCGCTGCTGTCCAGACGCTCCTCTGCGGCTGCTATATGCTCTTCGATGGAATCGAGGGACATATCCATAGCATCCTTGAAGACCTGCATCGTCCTCTGGCCAGGCGCATCCAGTTTACCCTGCACCTCGATACCGCGTGCATCCACCTTGGAGCCGCGAATCTTGAGCAGGCCGTCGAGCACGCCCTTGGAGTGACGGAGCTGGTTGGCCACCATCAAATCCATAATGGCATCTACGGCTCCCTGGAGGTCCTTGCGGCCGGTAGCCCAACGGGTGACGGTGAGCATCTTCTCAATCTCCTGGCGGGTCACGTCGGAGAGAGCACCGTTGTTGAGCAGTTCTTTGGCAAGGTCGGTGATGCTGCGCACGGTCTCGCGGTCGTACTCCCTCTGGGC
>JAEEGL013727766.1_pt1 | contig 37962 bp, 32 predicted proteins | sample 9134231 | NCBI WGS metagenome assembly JAEEGL01 (sample SAMN16246548, study PRJNA631951) | gut metagenome | biome: gut microbiome; feature: rumen; material: fiber-attached | host: Bos | place: Iran: Karaj | collected 2018-10
GATATCGGTAGGCACCCGCGTTCCGTCAAAGGAGAAGGGCATCCTGCTGTCATCGGGCCCCACAAAATCCAAGATTGACCTGCTTGATGCAGCGCGTATCCTGGATGATTACGGCTATAAGATCTATGCTACCAGCGGTACGGCCCATTTCCTTGAGGAGAACGGCGTGAAGGTGCAGGAGGTGCTGCACTGGCCGGATTCTGATGAGAAACCCAATGTTATTGACTATATGCGCGGCGGCAAGATTGACCTGGCTATAAACATTCCCAAGAACAACACTGCCCGTGAGCTTGAGAACGGCTACAAGATTAGGCGTACGGCGGTTGATTTCAACATTCCGCTCATTACAAACGCCCGTCAGGCCAGCGCCTTCATCTACGCCTTCTGCAAGATTGGAGTTGACGGCCTTGCCATAAAACGCATTGACGAATACGTATAAGAATCTGTTTAATTTTGTTCCGTATATATGGAAGAATTGCATCACGAATGTGGAGTGTTTGGCATCTACGGAGTAGAGAATGCCTCACAGTATGCCTATTATGCACTGCATAGCCTGCAGCACCGCGGTCAGCAGGGTTGCGGTATTGTCAGCGCCGATAAGCATGGCATGCATCTGCATAAGGGTGCAGGGCTGGTGATTGAGATATTCGGCCAGAATCATCTGGATGAGCTGACCGGCAACATGGCCATCGGTCATGTCCGATATCCGACCACCAATGTGGGCGGTATGGAGAATATCCAGCCGTTCACGTTCCATCATTATACGGGCGATTTTGCTTTGGCACACAACGGTAACATTATAAATTCCAAGGAGTTAAGGCTTTATCTTGAACGTCGTGGAAGCCTGTTGCAGACTACATCTGACAGTGAGTTGTTTGCCCATCTTATCAAGAAAGATCCAACAGAGGAAGACCGTATAATAAACCTGATCAATGCGCTGAACATGATTGAGGGCGCTTTCTCATTGGTCATAATGACTCCCAACCGTATTTATGCCTGTCGTGACAAGTACGGGTTCCATCCGCTTTCCATTGCCAAGCTGGGTGAAGGTTATGTGGTGGCCAGTGAGACCTGTGCATTCGATGCTATTGGAGCCGAGTTCATACGTGACGTGAATCCCGGTGAGGTGATCTCAATAGATCATCACGGCATACGCTCCAATGACTATTCAAAGCTGCGCAGTCACCGTATGTGCGTGATGGAATACATCTACTTTGCCCGTCCGGACAGTGATATTGAGGGCTGTAACGTGCATTCATTCCGCAAGCTGTCAGGCCGTCTGCTCTATGAGGAGCATCCTGTTGATGCCGATATCGTGGTGGGTGTGCCTGATTCCAGCCTGAGCGCCGCAATGGGTTACGCTGAGGCCAGCGGCATCCCGTATGAGATGGGTCTGCTCAAGAGCAAATATGTGGGCCGTACTTTCATTCAGCCAGCACAGGAACTGCGTGACAAGGGCGTAAAGATGAAGCTTTCACCTGTGCGCAGCATCGTGAGCGGCAAACGTGTAATCCTGATTGATGATTCAATAGTGCGCGGAACCACATCGCGCCAGATTGTACGTATGCTGCGTGATGCCGGCGCTACTGAGGTTCATGTATGCATTGCAAGCCCCAAGTACGCTTTCCCATGCTACTACGGCGTTGATACCGGCACATATGATGAGCTTATTGGTGCAAGCCATACTGTAGATGAGATTCGTGACTTCATAGGCGCTGATTCACTCTATTACCTCTCATTGGAAGCACTTTACAAATCATCGGGCCGCTCCATGGCCAGATGTGAGCTCTGCACCGCCTGCTTCAACGGTGAATATCCCACCAACCTCTACAAATACGAGGATGATCTCAAACGCCACAAGGGGCACAAAGGGGACGGTTCTTTTTGTGCCCCTGAGTAACACTTGGCGGATTTTAGATTAGGGGCACAAAAAGAACCGTCCCCTTTGTGCCCCTTTGGGAGCTTTGTGCTAACTTTGTGCCCATAATTCTTTGAATATGGGAAAGTTCAGCACATTTTTCAAGTCTTCAGTACTTGCAGGTATCTGCATCGGAATAGCAGGATTCGGTTTTCTGGCATTGGGTGGCGTTGTAGGCGCCGTAATGTTCGCTTTTGGCCTTATCACGGTGGTTTGTTACAAACTCAAGCTCTATACCGGTACGGCCGGATTCATTGTCAAAGGTGAGGTAGGGGATCTGCTCCTTATTCTGCTGGGCAATATCGTAGGCTGCTTGCTGGTTTCTCTGCTTGCCAGGGTGTCACCGATGCCGTTGCAGGAGGCTGCTCAGAAGATCCTTGAGGGCCGATTGGCTATCGGCCCCGTACGTGCAGGCCTGCTTGCCATAGGCTGCGGATTCCTGATGACTACGGCTGTCACCTTTGCCCGCAGGAACCAATGGCTGCCGCTGCTCTTTGCAGTACCCATGTTCATACTGTGCGGATTCCCGCACTGCATAGCCGATGCATTCTACTACCTCACGGTTCCGTTCAGCTTCATAAAGGAAAACCTTGGTAGCGTGCTGCTGCTTTATATCTGCTTGGTTATAGGCAATTTCATAGGTTGCAACCTCTACCGCCTGATAATGATAGGTGAGGAGAAGGTGTAAACGCAAAGAGGACGTTTTTTTTGTGCCCTTTTGATAATAATCCTAGGTGCACAGAACTTTTGAGGTATCGGTATCGGAAACCATGGCCGCCCGTGGGCTTGTGAACGGGAGGGGCCCGTGCCTAAGAAGATGCTTTGGAAGATGGGAACTTGTTCACGTCTTTCAGAGCGTCTTATTAGGGATGGGAGGGATAGCGCGAAGCGCGTAGTTTCAGATACTGATACCTCAAAAGTTCTCTTGGAAGAGGGGCACAAAAAGAAGCAGCCTGACCTCACGGCCAGGCTGTTCCTATTATTAACCCTAAACTTATGAAAATCTTATATACTTGTTGTTTTTATTTTGCGACGCGGTTGTTGATGTACTCCATCGGGATGCTGTTGATGGCAACCTCGTTCTGAGCTGTAACCAGAACTGCGCTGAACTTCTCGGTGTATTCGTCCTTGAGGTCCTCGATCTTGGCGGTCTTGGTCTCGTCGTTGATGTCGGCGCGGCATACATTCTCAATGTCGGCGAGCATCTTCTGATACATGGGGATGAACTGAAGGGCGTCAGCCTGGTTGAGCTCGGCGACTACGTCGGCTACGGTAGTCTCGTTCTCGTTAACACTCTGAGCATTTGCTCCAAATCCGATGAACAGTGCTGCGATGGCAGCGATGATAGTCTTTTTCATAATTCTTATTTTTTTTGTTTTTACTTATCTTGTTTTTGTGAACTTGCTTTCTTGCGTCGTTCGTAATTAAGATTCAAAAAGTGGACGGAAGTTAAGCGAGAAGTTAATTATTTATCCTTCGTTAACATAACTCTTAACAAACAACCAATTCTGAAAACATAGCTAACAAAAAGAAAATCAGCGATAAACATAATTTATCGCTGATTTCTCCTTTTAGCCTTACTTGTTTATTTATGAATTACGTTTGTTATACACTTTTGTGCTGTTTTTCGCGGTGTTCATTAATAATAGTATATAAACAGATGAAGGTTAAATAATCACATCAATATATTTGTGACGGTGTGTTTGCTGTCTTGGAATCCGAATTCAGATAGAGGTCAAAGATGTTCTTGCCTGTCCAGCGGTTGGTGGGGATATCGGCTTCATTGAGTGTGGCGTCAAGTGTTGAGGGACGCTTGTCAAAAGCCATTTCCACAAATGAACAGAAGATATCAGTTGATCCGGGGAGCCAGCATGATACCTCATGTTGGTTACCTTCACAGCGTATTATCCAGTGATTGTAATTCTGTTTATCCATGATCTTGTCTATCTTGCTGGCACCGCGCATCTTGGCTTGGAACGGCATTCCGAAAGACTTGTATGACACAATCTTGTCCTTGGTTCCATGGAATAACAGGGTAGGTGCAGGCGGTGTCTTGTATTTGAGGTCCTTCTTGCGGCATAACAGGCCGCCTGCGTATGGTACAACGGCGGCTGGCATCCATCCCTCCGGTAGAGAGCTTGCGGCGGGTTGTGAGTTGGCCCTGGCGTGGTCAAGCTCCAGTACGGTTACCGCTCCTGCGGAGTTGCCGGTAAGCACAATACGGTCGGGGTTGATGTCCAGCATGTTGGCATTGTGGCATATCCATTCTATAGCATCGGAACAGTCTTCTACTGCCATGTCTATGCATTTCCTGAACATGGCTGTGTATTTGAACAGGTTGTTGTAATCAGCAACGAGTTGCGAGTCACGTAAGCCCAAACGGTAATCAATGGAGATGACAGTGAATCCACGCTCCACAAGCGGCTCTGCTGACTGCTTTATATAAAGGTTGTCACGTGTGCCCTGATAGAAACCTCCTCCAAACAGGACCACTACGCAAGCCTTATCCTCACGCGGGTTGACTGGTTTATATACGTCGAGATATAGTACCGAGTCACGCATGGCATACATGTATGTCTTGCGTTCGGGCAATCTGCTGCTCTGTGCAAATGTCTTGAAAGGAAGTGCAATACAAATCAGCAATGCCAGTATGGAATGTTTGATTATAGTCTTAACCATAAGAATACAAGTTATTATAACGCAAACTTATATAAAAACTTCCGATTATACACCTGTTGAGATAAAAATGAGGTCTTACCAGATATGGATCCTGTTCTCGGGTTTCAGGTAGAGATAGTCGCCCCATTGCACATTGAAGAGCTCATACCAGCGGTCAATGTTCATTACCACACCGTTCACGCGTTCCTTGTCAAGTGCATGTTCGTTATCCTTGAATATTGTATAAAAATCATAGCCGTACCTGGAACGGTAATATTCCGCGTAGCTTTGAAAGAACTTGCGCTCCATCTCATCCAGTTCCTCACCAAAAAAGCCCTGCTTAAGGCAGTAGGCTACAAAGGCATCGTGGGCAATTTCCAGCCCGCCCAAATCGGCAATGTTCTCATCCAGTGTGTTCGCACCGTCGGTATGGATGTCCGGGTAATCGGGAAGCGGTGTGAAGCGGTTATACAGTTCAACCATCCGTTGCTGCAAGGATTCGTATTCCATCCTGTCCTGTATGGTCCACCAGTCAGTTTTATTTCCATTCTCATCCCGTTCGGAGCCGTATAAGCTTAGGGCATGGGTCAGCTCGTGACCTATTACAGACATCAGCATACCGTATTTCATGGCAGGATGCATGTTTTTATCATACATAGGAGGCAGTATGTACGGTGTGTAGATGAGGACAATGTTATATTCAGGGTCATAACATGCAAAGTCGTACAGAAGTGGACGACTGTAAAATACTCCAATGTTCATTTCGTTCTCTTTTGAGGAGCTGCCCACCAGTTTCATATTCATTAAGGTGTTTTCCTTATAGATGAGTTGTATGTCTTCAAGCATGTTGGTGCAATGGCTCAAGTCTGGAAAGTTAGCTATCCATTGGTCGGGATACCCTACATAGAATCGGATGGCATTTACTTTCCTGATTGCACTGGCCTTGGTTGTGGAGCTCATCCAGCTCAGGTTGTTTATGCGGGTGCAGAATGCATCACGAATCTCTCCGCATAGGTTCTCAACCTCCTTTTTGAGTTCTGGTGATATATAACGCTCAATCACCAGACGGTTATCAAGGTATTTTTTCATTAGGCTGGTCTTGGAGGTTGCATAGTCATAGACAGATTTGTATTCTCTGGTTCTCTCTATCGTGAAATCAAACCCCTGCCGGTTGGCAAATGGGGCATAGTTTTGGAACACCTTCATCTTAAGGTAGGCTTTCAGTTCATCAACAGACAGCAGCAGCCAATTCTTAAAGCCGTATTCATAGTACAAATCCTCAGCATCCAACCCCAAGGCCGGAATCAGGTATTGCTGCACCAGTTCATTGGTCCTTGCATCATATTCAGCCGACTCTTCCTCGTGGTCATCCCAATAAAAAAGTTGATCATAATAAGCACTCATGTCGTCATAATCTGCGGGATGAGTTGCTGTGTATTTATATATTGAATCTGGAGCATCGTCCTCAAGGAAAGCCTTATACTCTTCATGGACGTCAAACGGACCAGATGTCGTCACCTGGAAGCTAATCGTTTTAGTACTAATTGGAGAAACGTTGAAAATAGTATGTGCCCCTGCTTTTTTCAGTTCTGCAGCCACACGGAAGGCGTCTTGATAGTTCTGGATGCTGTCTATCTTCTGGTAAAAAGGCTTGAGGAATGCGTAGAACTGCTCATTGGTAACCTGTACTTCCTCATGTGATTTCAACTGTTCGTACACAGGGTTGGTTACGCTGGCTTTCAGTTTATTTAACGCCTCCGGCATTTCCGTGTCGAAAAAACCAACTATACTGTTTTTTCCCATAGGGGCGTTATTCCAGTATTTACCGTTACAGTACAAATAGAAATCATCGCCCGGACGATAATTCTCAGCATCCATATGCTGATTGATAGTCCATGGAAGGGTGTCCTTGGTGGAAACAATCTCCTCTTTCTGGCAACTCACGGCCAACAGAGCCAGCAGAGCCAGCAGGCAGTATCTTGATTTTTGCTTAGTCCTTATCATAAACGGTAATTATTTTACAAAGATATTGTCTAAAACTGATAATCCTAATGAAAATGTTATTTTTGCGGTATAATTATTATGGCGATATGAGGAGAACGTTATTGATACTGGCGCTGTTTATGGGAGTGGTATCGGTCAAGGCCGATGAGGGTATGTGGATGCTGCCCACACTCAAGAAGATGAACCAGACTGACATGAAGAAGCTGGGGCTAAAGATCAAGGCATCAGATATTTATAGTGAGAAGAAAGCTTCAATAAAGGATGCTGTGGCGCGTTTTGGCAGCGGATGTACGGCTGAGCTGATATCGGACCGCGGGCTGTTGGTGACAAACCACCATTGCGGCTATTCCTATATCCAGGGCCTTTCCACTCCTGAGCACAATTATCTGGAGGACGGATTCTGGGCTATGAATCAGGGGGAGGAGATCCCCGTTCAGGGGCTTACGGTCACATTCCTGCAGAGTATGACTGATATCACAGGTATGGCGCAGGATAAGGCCGATACGCTGTTGGCCAGGACGCGTAGGGCAAATCCAGGCTGTCAGGTGCAGGTGACCAGGTTCTATGACGGAAACCAGAGTTATATCATAGTCAATAAGGTATATCGTGACGTGCGTTTTGTGGGCGCTCCGCCTGCATCGGCCGGTAAGTTTGGCGGTGAGACCGATAACTGGATGTGGCCACGCCACACGTGTGATTTCTCAATGTTCCGCGTCTATACAGACCGTAACGGAAATCCGGCAGATTACAGTGAGGATAATATCCCTCTGCGTCCCAAACGTTTCCTGAGCATATCGCTTAAGGGAATGGATGAGGGCGATTTTGCCATGGTTATGGGTTATCCTGCACGTACGCAGCGTTTCCAGACGGCTTCACAGCTGGAACTGATGATGGATGTTCAGGATGTTCGTATTGCAGCCCGTACTGTCCGTCAGGATGTCATGTGGAAGGGTATGCGCTCCAATGATACAATAAGCCTTATGTATGCCAATAAGTATGCGTCATCAGCAAACGGATGGAAAAAATGGCGTGGCATGAAGGAGAGTTTCGCTGATCTGGATGTGATAGCCCGTCAGCGTCAGAAGGAGGCCGATTTCATGAAGTGGGTCAATGCCAAACCTAAACGTGCCGCCAAATACGCTACGGCTTTATCGGACATAGAGGATGCGGTGCATGCCAATACGGAGTATAACATAAGGAATGCGGTGTATAGCGAGAGCTTGGGGAATATAGAGCTGCTCCGGCTGTCACAGATGAGAGGCGCTGACAGGGAGGCGTTCTACCGCAATTACAGCCCTACGCTAGATTGTGAGATAGCCAAGGCTATGGTAAGGTTCTATGAGGAGAATGGCAGCCCCAAGGATTCACTTGACCTCTCTGATCTGGATGTTGACACGCTGTTTGCATATAGTGCTTACACGGACCCTGACAAGCTCAAATCCATGGATAACAAGGAACTTGCCGATGATCCGGTATCCAAGCTTAATGCTCTGATCAGGAAAGCCCGCAGGCAAATAAGCAACTCATATTCACCGGATGATGTGAATAGGCGTGAAGCGGCATCCAAGAAATTAACGGCAGGATTGATGGAGTGGAACAAGGGGGCCAAGCTGTATCCTGATGCAAATTCCACATGTCGCCTCACATACGGTACTGTGCAGGGTTATACTACTAAGGAGGGTAAGAAATATGACTATTATACCTCAATGAAGGGCGTGATTGACAAGGAGGATCCCGGCAACTATGAGTTCCGTGTGCCGGCGCGTCAGAAAGAGCTGTATGCGGCTCGTGACTTTGGACAATATGCCGGTCCTGACGGTGATGTGCCAGTCTGTTTCATTACCAATCTTGACATAACCGGCGGAAACTCCGGCAGCCCGGTGATGGATGCAGAGGGTAACCTGATTGGTCTGGCCTTTGACGGCAATTGGGAGGCTATGAGCAGTGACGTGATATTTGAACCGGAGCTTACGCGCTGTATATGTGTTGATATACGCTATGTGCTGTGGATGATGGATAAGTTCGGTGGCGCAGGGTATCTGTTGGACGAGATGAATATTGTAAAATAAATAATTGATTATCAATAAAATGTTTGTTTGTATTTAAAGTTTGGTATTATGGAAAAGAAGAGATTGGTGGTACTGAGCGGATCAGGCATAAGTGCCGAGAGTGGTATAGCTACGTTTCGCGGCGGGAACGGCCTCTGGGATAATGAACCGGTTGAGGCTGTAGCTACTGTAGACGGCTGGTATCGTGATCCGGCGCGTGTATTGCGTTTCTATAATGAACGTCGTGCCCAGCTGGCAACCGTAGAGCCCAATGAGGCGCACAGGATTGTGGCTGAACTTGAGAAGGATTTTGACGTGTGCGTTGTTACACAGAATGTGGATAATCTGCATGAGCGTGCAGGCAGCAGCAATATCATACATCTGCATGGTGAACTGACCAAGGTCCGTCCGGAAGATACTTATACCGATATGGACTGGTGGAGTGAGCGTTACGTGCAGGACATAGGTTATAAGGCTATCAATATGGGTGATAAAGGCGGTCCGCACAATACCCAATTGCGTCCGCATATAGTATGGTTCGGTGAGCAGGTGCCAAACCTGCAGAAGGCTGCCGATGAGGTGAGTAGGGCAGACATTCTGCTTATCGTAGGCACATCAATGCAGGTCTATCCTGCGGCTGGCCTCTACCAGTATGCTCCGTCAGGATGCAAAATCTATATGATTGATCCTGATCCGGCTGCTGCCGCACATGTTAGCGGTGTGGTGCACATTCGGGAGGTGGCTACGGCGGGGATGCGGAAGTTCAAGGAATTAATTGAGAATTGAAAATTGAAAATTGAAAATTTTTAGAGCAGCAAGAGCCATCAAACTTGCTTATTTGTCCGAATAACGTGAAAAAATTGATGATTAGCAAGGATAGTATTGAGACGGCCTACGCCTTTCTTCATCAGAAACTCAGAGTGTATGAGCATTCCACTCTTGATTGGCAGAAGGATGATATAGAGATGATTATCGGAGACTATGCCGATCAGATCAATCCCGAACTCTTACTGCAATTGTCAAATGGAAATCCCGATTTTCTGAAAGATCACGCCACGTTCAAGAGAGACCTGATTCACGCTGTTAGTATATTGGAGCAGAATCTTTCTCAGTGAGCAGCAGTACAAAAGGGGACGGTTCTGTTTTGTACTGTTTTCAGTTTTATACGTATTGGGATCCTAAAATAAAGAAGGCGTCCGGAATCAAATCCAGACGCCTTTGTTGTAAAACAGTACAAAACAGAACCGTCCCCTTTTGTACTGCTTATTGCTTGTTCTCCTCCTCAAGGGTGTAGAAGGAGCTGCCGTCAAAGCAGTGGGTGCAGATGCGCTCCTTAGGCAGGCCAATAGCTTTGACAAGCGATTCTATCGATGTGAACTTAAGTGTGGTAAGCTGCAGACGCTTAGCTATCTCCTCAACCATCCTGTTATATTCAGGTGTACCGGTAGTAGCGTATTTGCTGAGAGTCTCCTGGCTGGGGTTGTCGCCCTCAAAATCCTTAATAACACGGCGGCTGATAAGCTCAAGTTCGCTCTTGCTTGCAGAGTAATTCACAAACGGGCATCCGTAGATAAGGGGAGGACATGATATGCGCATGTGGGCAGCCTTGACGCCAGACTCATAGAACTCATGTGAGTTATCCTTAAGCTGTGTGCCTCGAACGATACTGTCATCGCAGAATACCAGACGCTTGCCATTGAGAATCTCCTTGTTGGATATGAGCTTCATCTTGGCCACAAGGTTGCGGCGTGACTGATCGGTAGGCATGAAAGAACGCGGCCATGTGGGAGTATATTTGGCAACGGCTCTTGTATAGGGACATTTGTGACCCTCTGCGTAACCAACCGCCATACCTACCCCGCTGTCAGGTATTCCGCATGCGCCATCCACCTCAACATCATCTTCACGACCCATAACACGGCCCAGCTCATTGCGTGCATCCTCAACATTGCGACCCTCATAGCAGCTGGTGGGGAATCCGTAATATACCCACAGGAAAGAGCATATCTGCATCTTCTTGTTGGGCTTGCGCAGCTCCTCATAGCCGCTCTCTTTTATTCTGATTATCTGGCCGGGGCCGATATAGAGTTTGGTCTCAAATCCCAGATTAGGAAATGCCGTGGTCTCAGTTGTCACGGCTACGGCATCATTCCTTACACCGAGAGCTATCGGTGTGCGTCCCCATGAATCACGTGCTGCAATTATGCCATCCTCTGTAAGCAGAAGCATTGAGCATGAGCCTTTTATGGTTCTGAAAACGTTCTCGATGCCATCCACATAGTTCTTGCCTTTTATGATGAGTAGGGCAATCAGCTCAGTGGGGTTGATCTTTCCGCTGCTGAACTCGCTCAGATGCATGTTTTCAGCCAACAAACTCTCACAGATTTCCTCCTTGTTGTTGATTTTAGCCACCGTAACAAGGGCAAAGCGTCCCAGGTGGCTGTTCATGAGCATGGGCTGCGCATCGGTATCGCTGATTACGCCTATGCCGCTGTTGCCGCAGAATCTGTCCAGCTCACATTCAAACTTGCTCCTGAAATAATCATTCTCAAGATTGTGGATGCTGCGCTTGAAACCAAGTTCAGGGTGGTATGTTACCATGCCGGCGCGGCTTGTTCCAAGATGTGACTGATAATCAGTTCCGTAAAAAAGATCATTGATGCATCTCTCCTTAGAGACGACTCCAAAAAATCCGCCCATTTGCTCTCTGTTAAAGTGTTATTGTGAAAGGGTTCTAAACTGAGCGCAAAATTACAACAACAATCTGAATTCTAATACCGACTAGACACTAGCTTTATCAACAACTTTAGTTAAGAATAGTTATGCTCAGGAGAATTGTAACGGATTCAGAATCTGTTTTGATTTGTTCAGAGAATGAATTCTTAATCAGTTATGGTCTGATTAAGATGGCCTTGCAAATTGCAGGTGTAGCTTCGAACGAGTCTTCATTTGTGTTGAGTGGCGACGATGGAACGGAATACATGCAAATAGGCTGCATCTATTCCTTATAAAGATGATTTAGACAGTGTTGATTAAAAAAACGGGCTTAAAATGTTTGTTTTTGGTTTTTTTAGATATATTTGCAAATGTCATTCCGGATTGCCGATATTTCGGTATATCCTTGTGATAAGACATATTGAAAAGCGTCACTAACGCTTTGTCTTAGGATGTTCGGAACGTAGGAACTTCTTGAATAACCAGCCCAAGACAAAGGTGATAGTGTCAGCACGGGGTTTCATATCCCGGTGTGTGCCTCAAGGGGAAAATCCCTTAATGGCACACATAGCCGGGAAGCAGATACAACGTGGGCTGTCATTGTTACTGCAGGCTGGAAAGGTTTCCTACGACCTCGAACAACTGCAAAGTAACGGTGAGTTGCCCACGTTTTTTGTATGTTTTGCAGCCTAATTTTAATTGAGGTGCATAGGGCATCTGCACCATGAGATTTTTCTTACACATTGTCTAATGTGGAAAACCGTGAAGGCGGTATGAACCCTTCGGGCACTGGTTTAACCCCGGATGCTACCCTCTGTAATAAGGACTATACACAAACAGGGGTGTCCGTGAGGTATGCATTTGACCCAGATAAGCAATGGTATGTATTAAGAGCTTCATACGGACGTGAAATCAAGGCTTATGACTATCTTCTTTCAATTGGTGTGGTGGCTTATCTCCCTTTCCGTCAAACGGTTAGACATTATGGCGAAACGAAAAAAAAGGTTCGCGAACCATTGCTCCCCAATATTCTATTTGTCTATTGTAGTATGAAAGAGGCTGAAACAATAATTAAATTCACCCCGGAATTATACTACCTGAACTATTACTATGATCATCTAAAAAGAAGATCTGACGGAAAGAACCCGCCTCTGATTGTTGATTATAAGCAGATGACCAATTTCATAATGCTTACTTCTACTTTAGATGAACATATACGCCTGATTGATTCGTCCAGATGCCATTTCAAGAGTGGCGATAGGGTGCGGGTGACAGATGGAAATTTCATTGGCGTGGAGGGACAGGTGGCTCGTGTGGCTGGACAGCAGAGAGTTGTTGTCATGATTGATGGTTTATGTACAGTTGCTACAGCATATATACCGACAGCTTTTCTACAGCAAATCAATGGCTTTTGATTATAAGTGTTTATTTTAAATTTTATTTTATGGATAAATATGTCCAGTTATTACAGGGTTTCTCTTTTGATTTGCTGCATATTGCACAATCGTTTGCTAATGATAACAAGTCACCTAAGATAGAGCCGGCCCATTTGTTGCGTGCTCTTCTTCATAAAAGTGCCGGTCTTATTAATTACATCGAGGACACGCTTGATTCAGATTACTATTATCTGCTTGATTGGACTGACATGCGCGTCAAACAGTGTGACAAGTCACCTTATGGAATGAAAGGATTTGAACTGTCGCATGAATCACAGATGGTAGTTAAGGAGGCCCTGGATATAAGTGAGCAATGCGGTTTGCAAGAGATAACGCCAGTTACTTTGCTTGCTTCATTGGTAACTCCGGGAATAGGTTTTTCATACGAACAACTCAAGACTCTGCCAATCCAGTCCGAACAGATTATAAAAACGATTCAATCTAATGGTGTTTCTGTTAAGAAGACTAACCCGGGTAATAATCCTGATCAGAAGCAACAGTCGTCAGGCGCACTTGATTATTGTGTTCCCATGTTGTATAGTGTTCCTGAAACACCTGTTATAGGTTTTGATGAAAAAATCCTGTCCATAACAGAGGTACTGGCCAGAAAAGACAGGGCAAATATAATTATTGTAGGAGATTCTGGTGTAGGAAAGACAAGTTTGATAAACGGAATACTCCAGAAGTTACGTGACAAAAAAATGCCCGGGTCATTGGAAAACGTTCAACTTTATGAGCTGGATTTGATTTCATTGAGTCAAGGTGTATCTTATAAAGGAGAGGTTGAAGACAGGTTCAAGGCGGTAGTGGAGGATTTACTCAATCAGACCCAACCTATATTGGTTATAGATAATTTTCATCGGATTGAAGATAAACAGTCAATTCTTAACGGCATTCTGCCTAATCTGAAAAAGCTGTTGTCCAAGAACCAGCTTCAGGTAATATGTACTGCTACAACCGACGGATATACCAAAGATGTAGAGAAAGACAAGGAGTTTACAAGTTATTTTGAGAAAGTAACTGTCGAAGAACCGGCAGAAGAACAGGTAATCGAGATTCTGCAAAGCAAACGTGCGGATTATGAGCAATTCCATAATCTGCCTATTGAAGATGAAGTGCCGGCCGAGATAGTAAGGCTTGCCAAACGCTATATGCCGGAACGCCGTCTTCCTTCATCTGCCATTGACTTATTGGACAGGTCAATGGCTTCTGTGAAGATAGCCAATGAGATGGCCGAATTATCGGGCGAATCTGTCAAGCAGGAAAATCTAAAAAAAGATGCAGTAAGAGACGTGGTTGCAAAGATGACCGGAATCCCAATGGGCAACATACAGTCTGAGGAACGCGATAAACTTTCCAATGCGGAAGCTATACTCCATAAACGTGTCGTTGGCCAGAATCATGCAATCAAGAGTATTCTTGATGCAATTTATGAGTCCCGTTCCGGGCTGAACAAGAAAGGACAGCCTATGGGATCTTTCTTTTTCCTTGGCCCCACAGGAACCGGAAAGACCGAGCTTGCTAAATCTTTGGCAGAGTTCCTGTTCAACGACGAAACAAGTATATTGCGTTTTGATATGTCTGAATATAAGGAGGAACATTCAGTGGCTCTTCTGTATGGAGCTCCTCCGGGTTACGTGGGATATGAAGAAGGTGGATTGTTGGTGAACCAGATAAGACAGCACCCTTATTCAGTTGTTTTGTTTGACGAGATAGAGAAGGCCCATAAGTCTGTTTTTGATTTGTTTCTGCAAATTCTTGATGAAGGAAAGTTGCATGACAGGTTAGGCCGTGTAGGCGATTTCTCCAATTCACTCATAATATTTACTTCAAATATAGGTAGTGATTATATCTTCAAATCTTTTGCTGAGAATAAGGTTCCTACACATGATCAGATGCTGGAGGTGATGCAGGGACAATTCAGACCGGAATTTCTGGCTCGTCTTACGGAAATAGTTCCTTTCTCACCTATTACGGAAGAGATGATTGACCGCATCTTTGATATCCATATCAAGAACTTGCTTAAGACCCTAAATGAGCAGAATATAGAACTGGAGATAGATGCATCAGCAAGGAAATATGTCACGAAAGTTGGTTTTAACGCTCACTACGGGGCACGCCCCATTCTAGGCATAATCCGTAAGGAGATTCGTCGTCCATTGTCCAAGCTGATTATTGCAGGAGACATTAATCCTGGCGATAAGGTAATCATGAAATATGACGAAGAAAACAAACAAATCAGTTGGGATATAGAAACACCTGATAAATAATCATATTAACAACTAAATAAATAAATTATGGCAAGAAAAACTGTAATTACAAAAGTTCTGGATGCCGATGCACAGGACGGTATCATAGAGTTCCCGCAAAACAGGACTCTATATGCAGACCAGTTTACTGACGAAGCACCAAACTCGGAAGAGGATCGTGAAGGCTTTAGCCCCAAAAACATGAAGGATGTGTTTGAGCACTATCAGCCCAGTAAGAATGGAGTAGCCTTAGAGACAGAAGAGGGTGGCTCGGTCTACGAAAGTTTTGATTTCAAGTCCATCAAGGATTTTGAGGATGATTCATTGATTGAACAAAGCGAACTTCTCAGTTCAGAGAAAGGAAAGATAGATGCTTACAACTCTGTAATCAGGCAGTTGGAAAAGAACAAAACCTTACGTAATACACTTAAGGATGATGCTGCCAGAGTTAACTTGAAAAATGCCCTTAAGGCTTTATTGGCAGAAATTGATGAAGCAGAATAATATTAACAATTTAAAAAAGTTGAGACAATGGCTGCAGAAGAAATGAAAAAAGAGGCTCTCAATGAAGGCATGGGCCTTAAAGAGAGAGAAAAGATAGAGAATCCTTCCGGACTGTTGCAGGATAGTCTTGGTGGTCTGGACAAGTTTGGCGGTTTCCAGCTACTTAAAGGCTTGATTAAAGGTGTAGAGAATATGGATCCCCGTCGCAAGGCAATAAAGAACATCTTCTTATCTGATTCCACTTACTCCGAAGCGCGTAAGAAACTTAAAAATGAACTTGAACTTTGGGTGTCATTGCTTGAAGGTGAAGGTATAGACCCCATAGCAATAATAGACTCTTGCAAAACAAAGTGTGATAAGGCAGAACAGAACCTGAAAAGCAATCTTTTCAACATTCATGAGGAAATCAGGAAACTGGAGATTGCATACCGCTCATTGGATTCTTTCTTTGCCAATGCCGGTCAAGAAAAGATTGACTGCATTACTTTGATGAATGTTAACAAGGACGAACTTGAATCACATGATTCAGAAGATACGATTGCTATTCGCGAGGAACTTGAAAAGTACTATGACCGTTTAAGTCTGAAGAATAACTATAGCTTATTGGTAGTTCCTGGCTATCTTGGTGATGCCGCCACAGTAAGGATGTGGGCTGATACAGCTTATCGTAATAAGGTAATAATGTTGACAGACTTCAAGGACAGCCTCAATTTTGAAATGATGAAAGAGGAACTTGATGACGCTGAGATCCAAGGACAGGATGCACATCTGTCAAATGTAGTCATGACCTGCAATTATATTCTTGGCAGAAAGAAATCAGAGTTGGCAGACGAGTATGATGATGTTTATATTCCGGGTTCAGCTGCTTTGGCAGGCCGTATGACCAATACAGACGAGATTGTGATTGCCCAGGGCGCAGCCGGTAAGAAATATGGTACTTTGAGTAACGTTAAGGGTGCTCGTGTTGAACTCAGAAAGTCAGAGATAGCCGCCTTGATTGATTTAGGCGTTGTACCAATGGTAGAGGAGGATGGCCGTACCATGGCATTCTCTAACCGTTCTCTGTACAATGGTGCTACTGTCGGTTTACAGGAGTATCCCATAGTTCGTGTTTTTGACTGGATAGGTAAGGTGTTTCAGAATTTCTTTAACGATGAAGCTTTCACTAACTGGAATTCACAAGTAAAGGCAGAATTGCAGCAGTCAATCCATGATTTCCTGAGTGACTACAAAGGACCGGGCAAACTTATTGAGAACTACAATCTGAAGGGCATTAACCAGGATCCCAAGACAAAGGATATATCTATCCAGGTTGAATTAAAACCGTTCTTTGCAGCTAAGAATTTCTTGATTGAACTGACAGGACACAATGGCACAGCGGGTGTTGAATGGGATCAGGAGGTTAAGTAAATATTTTAGATCACTGATAAACAAACTTTTTACTAATTTCAAAATTGCTAAAATTATGGCAGCACAAAGAGTTGTAACGCTTAATGCCGACGGCATTGCAGAGCGTGAGGTAATGTATGTTCGTTATGAACTGAACCAGCAGACCGACGTTGAAGGTCAGCCCACAGGAACCACACGTGGTGGTAAAATTTATGTTAAGGTTAAGTCAAATGATGACGGAAACTCAGATCTTCTGGAGTGGATGTGCGATACCTATATGAGTAAGAGTGGTGTAATATCTTATCCTAACCGCCAGGGTGGTGAGATGAAGCATCTTTCTTTCACAGAGGGTTACATGGTTGAGTATTCCGAGACTTATGACAACAAAAACGAGATTCAGCAGTATGAGGAATTTACCATCTCTGCTAAGGTAATTCAGGTTGGTAATGCACGTCACAACAACCGCTGGACTATTGACAACTAATCTTTTATACATTGATGCTTGGCACTCTGACAGTAGGGTGCCAAGCACCATATTATTATACTAATGGCTCTACAAGGAAAACTGAGAATCTCCTCTATGCCGGGTGGCATAGGAGGTTTTTTGGGCTCAAAGGAAGACTATGGCATAATAGAATGTGCATATGAGTTTAACCAGTCTATAGATGACACGGGTAAGCCTACTTCACGACCACGTGGTGGTACCATCACTTTTGTAATGCCAACGGCCGAAGATGGCGACCCCTTTTTCTATAACTGGATGTTCAACAAGTCAGAGACCCATAACGGGGAATTCACATTCTATGTCTATGCCAAAGACAACCGTAGATGTATAAAGAAAGTCAGTTTCATGAATGCCTATTGTGTCAGTCTTAAAGAATATTTTAATGATAATGACAGTAGGCTTATGTACACAACAGTCACAATAAGTGCAGAACAAATATTAGTAAGCGGTGCCATTTTCAACAATGAGTGGTAATAAACCTTATATCACAAAAAGTCAATTTCTCATAATTCGTGGCAATTTCAGTAAAAAGCATAACGCTTTGCATCGATAGTGATAAATCACGTGAGTGGAATATTAACATAGGTGGCGAGGATTACCATCTTGATAATTTTTCTCTTCGCCATGGATTACTGTCACCAAGTGTCTTGTCTTTCACTATAACCCGTGATCCGGAAGAGAAATCCAATGACCCTCTTATTAAGGTTTGTGGAATCATTGTGGGTAAAGAGGTGTCGTTGTTGCTTCAGACCATGGGACTTGACACTGAGGACGAGAGCGGAGAGATAGAGTTCAAGGGTTTTATTACGGGGGCATACGGGAGCCGCAGCGGAACCGAATACTATGTCAATGTTGAGGCACATAGTTGGGATGCATTGCTTGATGACAGCCCAACCTGTAAGTCGTTTGAAAACATGACGCTCTCTGAAATTGTTGAAGATGTTGTAGAAGAATATAACGACAAGATTGCACCAATAATAAATCCTAGATTCCAGGAAAAAATACCCTATTGCGTTCAATATAACGAGAACAACTATCAGTTCCTTCAGCGGCTTGCACGCCGTTATGGAGAATGGTTATATAATAATGGTACACAGATGGTTTTTGGACAGCTTGACAAACAGGAGGCTGTAAGTTTAGGTTATCCAAGCAAGGAGGTTCCATCATATTCAATGGACCTTCATGTACAACATCTGGCTTTCAGCCATTTGGCATCATCCTATAATGCTAATGCCTTTAATCAGAAAGAAGGGCTAGAGGAGATGCAGCTTGCATACAATGATATTAGTGAGCAGGCATTCAAGACATCGCAGGATATATATACAAAACATACAATACAGAATCTTCACTCCGGCGGTTATGCACGTGCGGAGCGGGAGGACAGTCGCGAAACTGTGCTGAATATCTCAACCAAGACTCAGGCGCGTGGTGAGAAAGCCAGTATGCAGACATTTAACGGAACAACCTATTGTTCTAAGGTTAAGATAGGAGGGACACTCAATATCACCGACAACTATGTGGAAGGTGTAAAACGAAGTAGTGTATCGCAGGTGGCCATTTTGATAACGGAGTTAGCTCATCATTTCTCGGTTGACCATTCATACAGAAACCTCTTTAACGGAATACCGGAAAAATGTGACTATCCACCTTATTCTAATAGCGATGTTTATCCTATAGCTCCATCCTGCCGTGCAAAAGTGACAGACAATGAAGACCCCAATGGCCTGGGCCGAATCCGCGTACAGTTTGACTGGCAGGCAGAGCAGGATTCAGATATGATGACACCATGGCTGCGTATGGCCCAACCGTATGCCGGTGGCGGCAAAGGATTCAGTTTTATCCCGGAGATAGGCGAGGAGGTGATGATTGACTTTGAGGGCGGTAATGCAGAACGTCCATACGTAAAAGGGACACTATATAACGGCGAGTATGATGTGGATGCCAAATGGGTGGCAAATGGCAACAGCTCCAACCAGGTAAAGGCCATTCGCACCCGCAACGGTCACACTATCGAGATTCATGACGAGGGAAATGACGGTTATATCCGTATTTATGATAACGAGAAGGAAAATTATATTCTGACTTTCTCAACCGACCAGAAACTGATTAAGTTAGAATCTACCGGGAATATTGAACTGTATGCACAGAATGATATTATCATGCATGCGGGACATGATATTAATGCTAGTGCAGACAATGATATATTTATTGCTGCATCACATGATATGCAGCGAACTGCTGATAATGATATTCGTGAGCATGCCGGCAATGACCGTAATACTAATATTGACCGAAACGATTCTCTTTCAGTCAGTGAGAATCAATTCATTAAGATTGGTGACAATAAGGACGAGCAGATTGAACATAAACTCCAGTTAACTGCCGCAAATATCCGTGAAGAAGCAAAAGATCAGTTGCTGGAGTATTCCAAAACTCATCACATGAAAGCTGAAGACCAGATGGCATTGAATGCCGGTAATCGCATAGACATAAAGGCGGGACTTGTAAAAGTGAATTGAGATGTCAGATTCTTACGTTTGTTCGGGAGCAACGTTGAAGTGTTCAATGGGAACTAACCAGGCAAAACTGACTGTGTCCCCATCGCGTACGGTGTTCCTTACAGGACAACCGATGGCGAACATAAGCGACCATCTTTCTATGGCCAATCTTGCCCCATTCGGCAAATGCCGTTCAATGGGCTTTCCTGCAACAGCATCAGCGACAGCCGCCAATCATGGTACACTTACTCCAATGCCTTGTATGCACAATACTCCATTTCCATGGATGGGTGGAAAAAATGATTTTTTAATTAAAGATAATCCTGCTTTACTTAAATCGAGTACTTGTCAGTGTATGTGGGGAGGTACAATAAGTATTACGGACAATGGACAGTAAGACACTGGGTATATGGGCTTTTTATGATTACTTATTGTAAAGTATAGTTGTAATGGCAACGATTGGTGAGGTAAATGCAATTTCAACGGAAAAAGAAGAAGGCTCCTATTCACAAAACCTTCCAAAAAAGATTTTTTTTGGTGTGTTCTTTGATGGAACAAGCAACAACATGATTCAAATTGAAGCAGCAAAAAGAATACGTAATAGGATAAAAGAGCGACAAAAAAAAATAGAACAGAATCCAGTAAGTAATGAAGTTAACAGCGAATTTCAATTAGCAGTAGAAGAAAAAGGCATTTTTGAAAATGGGGCTAATGTATTAAGAAAAGAAGGGCAACTTAACGGAAGCAAAGGGTATTCTAATATCGCAATTCTACATTCTATATATAATGGTGTCAATAAAGATGATTATAAAGGAGAATATGATATAAGGATATTTAATATATATGTTGAAGGGGCTGGAACAAATGCAGAACATTATGAACCAGATACTTCAGTAGGTATAAGAAAGAATGCTCCAAAATTTATTAAGGATAAAACAATAGAAAAAGTAACCACATGGAAGGGTGGTGTTAGTGGTAGGGGATATTCAGGAGTAGTCAATTTGGTGAGTAAAGCTGTTGAGATGGTTTCATTGCGATTGGATGATATGCATTATGAAGATAATGAAACAGAAATTCATTTTGATGTTTTTGGTTTTAGTCGAGGAGCAACGTGTGCACGTTTGTTTTCATTTCTAATTGCTAGAAAAGATGATTCAGGAGCAGGTGAACTTCCTTGTGAAAAGGATTTTTCAAACTCTTATATTTCAGCAAAACGCATTAAAAACAATAAACTTGTATTTATAGATGAACTTGTTAATAAAAATATTAAGGTAGGTAATATTACTGTAGATTTTTTAGGCATTTTCGATACTGTTAGTTCCATTGGAGGAATACGAACAGAATCATATGAAAACAATACTATTGATTTTGGCCTTTATTCACCATCGCTTGATAGGGTTAAACACACGTTTCATATATGTGCAATGGATGAGTATCGTGCACATTTTGCATTAACTGATATAGGTAGTGAATGTAATAAAGAAAGAAGTGCTGAGATTTTTATTCCAGGTTGTCATAGCGACATTGGTGGTGGGTATATAGATGGTGTTGAAGAATTTGATCTTCCGGTTGAAGTCGTAAAGACTGACTTTTCTGAAAATGATACAGTATTACCTATTAATAGTAAACTAAATCCGTTGTATATGCCTCTTGAATATGTTAGTTCTGATGATGTCCATTTCGGGCGACTTAAAGATACTATGAGCAAATATTCTCAAGATAATTTGGGCTGGTTAGGAAAGATTGGATGTATAGAGGAGGGGCCTATTACTCTTTTGAATAGGTTATTCCCACAGACAATAAAAGTTAAAAGAAGATCATATAAAGGATATAGTAATATTTCTTTACAAATGATGTATGACCGGTCAAAGAATGACACTAATAGAGATGTGTTTAGAAGAATACCTAAGCCTGAAGGGTTTACTGTTAGTGAAAATTTGAAACAATTATTTGGGGAAACAATGATTTCTGAACTCATCTCAAGAAGTGGTCGTCATTTCTATTATCCTGGAGGAAAATACAACTCAAAAGAATATTTAAGATTAAGAGAATATCTTCATTTTTCTGCAAAAAAAGATTTAGGACATGACATGAGTAAAGATGATAAAGATGTGGTAAGACGTTATGTCTATTATGGCAATAAAGATGATAATAAACGTCATTTCATGTCTGAATATAATCTAAAAGATTAATGGGGAATGATGTAAAATATCAAATTCATGTGTCAGGTATCGCCTATAGGGAATATCCAGTCGATACTGCTTTTGCGATTCTTTGGTGTAATGAAAATGAAGACGAAGCTATCGTAGTACCTAAACGTTGGCCGTATTCTGGAGAATGGGGCGAAGATCTAGCTGATACTATTTCTATCAATACAGGTTATCCATTCCCTAAAAAAATTGATATTGTATATCTATCAATAATAGAGAAGAAGTTTTATTCTTTAGAATGTGATTTCCCTTTTGAAGTCATGTCAAAATTATGGCAGTCAAAGGATATGAATACAGGAAGAGATTTATATGATGGCATTATTGTTGGCATGGCACCATATGGGAGAGTAGCCATTTGGCTAAATGGTTATAAAAAAGAAACACTTATAGCATGGTTAAAAGGAGAAAGGATAGACTTAAGTATGGATGATTTCATGCCAGGAGAATCTGATTCCTCATTAAATGATTTATGGGATTTCTATATTAATAACGATTCTTATGCTAAAGATTGTTTTGAAAAGAAAGGGGTACCTACATGCGATTTAATAGATAAATACATGCAACAGTTTGTCTATCGTTACATGGTTCTATTTGAGCAATGGGATGAGTTTAAAAAGAAATGGCAGAAATATTTCGAGGATAAATATGTACCTGAATTTAATTATTTAGAGGAGGCTCTTTATGATGGTACTCATGACAAACTACATGATGGGGTACTCATGAATTACCATCAGTCGGGAAAACCGAAAAAACTGGCGGTGAAATGGCATATCAAAAAGTCGGAGTATACGGCATATTTCTGGTTTGAGGATGAAGAAATACGTACGGTATTTGATAGATTCTATGGAGCACATCCGGAAACTAAGACGGACTTTATGATTAGGATAGATGCTGAGAAGAATAAGTATGAATTGGCGCTATACCGGTATGGATTGAAAGAGCCGTATGTAATAAGTGAATCAGCTTATCAGTTGATTGTTTTCAAGAATAAGTTTGAGCGCTACAGGAGTGAGAATTATAACCAGCCTCGTGGGGCATGGATTTGGTAAGAATCAGTAATAACATAATAAAAGTTCAATTATGGAGAACGAAGAATTTTTTGAAGATGAGTTTATTGTCTATCTGACAATAGATGGAACCTCTTACGATGAGGTTGAGGTTAAGATTACAGACCCAAACAAGACTATCCGCGACCAGATAAACAGTATTGTTCATGTCTTTGAGTTGCCCAAACTGGACAATGGTGGCAATCCTATCCAATATCTGCTTGGACAGATTCTGGAGGGTAGTGAAGAGCCCGAAATCCTTGAGTTTGAGGATGAGGATGGACGTGAGCAATGTCTTATTGACTACAATATCCAGCCTGGTGATCATCTGCATCTGATTTCAGTACCCATAGCAGGATAAAAAAGCGATGAACGACTTAATCAGCAGATTCAATCTTAAGGAACTGTCTGGACGCGATGCCCGCCTGCTACTGGAATGGCAGGAGCTTGATTCCCTTTGTGCCAAACGTAAGGCTGAAAGCAAGGATCCACGCAAGCCGTCTATTTCTTATATTATTCGTCGCAAGAACGTTCTGGGCTTGCCTACTGAATATGAGATTTGGTACAGATGTAAATCCATTGTTGGGGTAAAAGATACAGGTGTGCCTCGTGAGCCTATTATTGGATATCTGCATAAAATGAGTATCGTATTACCCAGTGGTTATCCAGCTGCAGATGGAAACCCGATATTCAAGTTCCGTTCTGATATCTGGCATCCTAACATACGCCATTCAGGCAATTTCAAAGGTCATGTCTGTCTTACCATCAAGGAGATGGGCGTTCTGGCGTCATTAAAGGTGTTGGTACTACGAGTTGAGCAATATTTAAAATATCAGCTGTATCATGCACAGAATACCTATCCTTACCCGGAAGACCAGAATGTTGCAGAATGGGTGCGCGAAGAGGGTGAGCCAAATGGTTGGACACGTTTTGGCCAGGATATGACTATACCGGAAGTGCAGCAACAAAAAAAGCCCCAGCCAACACAAACAATAACAGAAACAACATCCAAACCTGTCAAAAAAACGCTTAGGATATGAGAAAAATATTCTTATTAATAGCGAGTTCATTTAACGTGCTATTTGCTTTGGCTCAGGACGAGCAAAAAAGCATTGAAATAACAGTAAACAGTGATGAGCCCGTAGAGATGGAATTTAAAACATGTGATTTATCTTACAGCGCATTTAGTGATGGCTCATCAATAATTCTGACAGTGGATGTAAGAAACACTAGTAATGATTATATCTATTTGTTTGCTAAAGAATTAACAAAGAAAGAACTGAGAAAGCAGAAAATCCGCTTTGACAAGAAAGCCTATGGTTCTACAAGCAGGAGACTACTTGTTTTCTGTGACAGTTTGGGTATTGATGATGTGATTAAGATAGGACCATTAGAAAACGAAATACTGACAATAGATAATATTGACAAGGATAGAAAAAGATTGGAATTGCCTCTTTATCTTGCCAAGTATAAGAGACACATATTATGTATGAGGTACAACATAAAAAGCCGCATAAAGTTAATATCTAACATATCATTTATTGAAGAAAAGACTGACGATAAATATGAAGACATTGAAAAGAGATGTCTTGAACTGATAGATGAGATTGATCATTTCACGGTATGTCCAAGGGCATCACATCCTGAATCAATAGAAAAACAGAAAAAACCATATACAGATAGAATTCTTGATCTAAAAGATGAGATTTCTGACATAAAAACAGCAAATGGTTGGAGAGAAAGGGATGAGGAATACCAGAAATACAAGATACTGATCTCGCAGTTGGAAGATGTAGTGTTTAATGAAAAGTATTGTGGCAAGTGTGGACAAACAGCATCAGAAAGCCATAGGTGTAAGTTCTGTGATATGACTACACAAGATATTCTTAATTCAATTGATAGAATTTATTCGGAATATATTGAAGGAAGTATTAGCAGGAATACTGCTATAAGTGAACTGGAACCTCTGCATAGGGCATGGACTGGCGGTTGTCCTAAACTAAAACAGAAGATGGACAGGGATGATACCGGAAGAGCAAATATTGAAAGATATTATAACCGTATCATTAAGTAATGAATATGTTCTTAAGATATCTATTGCCTCTATTATTCTTTTTTATTGCCGGAGTTAAGCCTCTTGATGCAAAGGAGGTTAAGGAGACTTTAGAGTCATCTGACAATGATAAGGTGGCTATTAAATATGAAGTTGTATCCCGTAATGGAAACTTGTTCATCAGGTTTATAGATGTAAAGGTACAGATAGGGAGAGAACATAGCCGCAAATATCGCGATTCAGATAAAGTCCGTGTGTTGTTCTTTGATAAGAATGGAGACTTTAGTGAAAACAAATTCTCTTCAGACATAGGTACTGATGCCTTAATGGTTAATACTGATGAAATTGGATATACCTGGTCTGATGACGGTTATGTATGGTTAGATGAACTACCTGAAATCCAGTTAAGACTTATTGCAAATAAGGCTACATTGTCCATTCCCGTTTATCTGGCATATTATGACAGATTACACAATTATAAGGTTTTTGCAAATTGTGGACTGTTGGATATTCCTTTAACAAAAAATCAGATAACAACTGCTAGTGAAACAACAAGCGATCGACGTGTCGGGACAAATATAGTTTCAAATGATAAAGAGAATGAATCTGAAGAAGATGAAAAGATGGCTGCTGCACTTGTTGATAAGATAAGGGAATTACTTAATCAAAGCTCCAGAACGATGCCCGAAGGTATTGATGCATACACAAGTCAGTTACGTCAGTTGGAACTTACGATAACGGACAGGTATCTTAAGAGCCGTATTAGTGAGGTTCTGCAGAATGTTGAAAATAAAAAAGCTGAGATAGAACGCTTAAGAGATGAATTACAGAAAAGAGATGCTGCAGATGTAGCCCAAAAGGCTCGCGAGTCTGAGGCTTCCACAAGTCTGCGGTATGTTACAGACCGTCTTGACAATATTGATAAACGTAAGGTTACAGATAGTGATGCAAATGAACTAGATGCAAAAGCGAAAGAGTTGAGACAGAAAAGTTATGAAATAGAGAGACAGAATCCTGAGTTGGCCGGCCAGATGAGAAAGGCAGCTGACAGATGTGAAAATGAGGTTGATAAATATAAAGCTGGTAAGAAACGCAGGAACATTTGGCGTATAATTGGGGGCTTATTTTTGGCAGTTTTACTGTTTGCCGGGAATCAGACCTTTCAGCATTTTCGTAATATCCGTAGTCAGAAAGGTATGGAAGAGATGCAGGCTAAGATTGTGCGTAGAGCGGAAAATGAGGCCAAGCGCAGAGCCCGTAGCGTGATTCATGGAAAGGTAAAGAGTGTGGAGAATGCAGCCCGTCGAAAGAGTCAGGATGCAGTTCACAATAGCATAAACAATGGTGTAAAAACCATTACCAAGGGGAAAGGAAATAAACGTTTTTCAATATGAATATATTCACCGGATTATGTGAAAAATTCCCAAATCTTGACTGGAAGTTGGTCGGGGTTTGCGGAGGTATATTATTGATAGTTGTTGTATTATTTTTATGGTATCGTCGTACAAATAAAGTTCAACAGGCATCTATAAAGAAAAAGGATTCATCTTCTGAGAATTCTGATTCACCTTCACTTATAGTTGTGGGGCAGAAGTCAACAACAGCGTTGAAAAGACAGAGTATTGATGACGTATATGATAACGAGGCTTATCTTAAGATTGACTGCTCAGATTTTTGTGATGATTCGGCGGTAAGGAGCATTTATGTTAAAAATGCGTGTGTCAAGGAAATCTACAATATGTATGCTGATGATTTAAGGAATCCTGATAATCCCAAGGAAGACGGTTGCATGGTGCTTGGACGTTGGATTTATGATGAAACCGCCGGACAATATGATGTGACACTTGAAACTGTCGTCCTTCCTGGTGATGATGCTGTATTTGCAGAATATGAACTGAACTTTGGTGGTAAGATAAAGTTGAAAATGTCCGAGAAATTGCGAAAACTACGCCGTGAAACGGATTTGCAGTATGATTTGACTTGTTGGGTTCATTCACATCCGGGGTTGGGCGTATTCTTCAGTAACTCGGATAATAATGTTCAGATGCAGTTGAAACATCCTGTTCACCCAAAATTCCTGACGGCATGGGTGATAGATATTCTCACACCAGAGCAGGAGATGGGCATATTCACATTCAAGCAGGATGAAACCGTAAATTCCAAGAATGAAATAACAAAGATTTATTCCCTTGAGGAATTGTACAAGTGGGCATTGGCAAGTGAAAGGAGATCTTTTGATTCCAATGACTATTATGATGCATTAGGACAAATCAATTTTCATTTTAATGAGTGCTTTGGCATACAACTTAGTAACGGGGCCATCATAGATATGACTTTCCTGGCTGCAAAACAGAATGGTTTTGTAGGTTTTGTGCATGGATACATAATAGAACGAGGTGAAAAGATACATTGTATCACTAATGCGGTTACCAATAATGAGACTGCACCTGATAATGATATGTTGGGATGTTTTGTGGTGGCTTCTCATTGCAGTATTCCATCCATACGCAAGGTCGTGGCCGGGCATTTGAATAAAATCCGTTTTGTTCTTGTTTATACGGCAACCGATGGATTGTTGACCTCCATTCCGGTTATAAACCAGGAGATATCGGGAAATGATGCATATTATGGTGAACATAAACTTGAAGATTTGAAAATATGGACACGAAGAAGAAGATAAATATCAGACTGTTATTGTTCTTTGGTGCTTTTACAGCGATAACGTCAACACTTGCAGCTCAGGATGTTGCAGAAATAGAATTATGCGGTACGAACTATAGCTATTCCAGCGATACTATAACAATCTATTTTAATGTAAAAGACATAAATGACCAGCATGTAAATAATCTTAGCATCGGTGATTTGAGAAACCACTTGCAGATATATGAAGATGGTTCATTGGTGAAAGATGGAGACTTTATGCCATTGAAAGGAGGTGTTCGAATACCCAAGGATGCAACAATTTCTATCCTGATAGACAAGGATATTGAGAAATCCGGGAAAGAAGAGATATTTGAAGGGCTAAAAGATTTGATATATAGTGCCCCAGATAGTTGTGTGTTCCTTTCTTTTTTTGATAAAGAAACAACACGAAGTGAGGTTGTTACAAAAAACAATTATGATGGTTTTCATGATAAGTTCTTAGAGAACTCTAACGGGAAAGATTTTTATGGCGCATTGTATTCTAAACTATTGGAGTTCAATCAATACTCAAATTCTAGTTTTGAGCCTCTATTGTATCTAAAAGCTAAAGAGAACATTGATCGTGCTACGATGTTCATTTTTGTTGATGGTAGCAAACGCCCACTTGTTGAAAGTAAAATTATTTTTACAGATATAGTAGATGCTGCTAAAGAACTGGATGTTTTACCTGTAATTTATGCTTTTTACTATTCATCAGGTTCTACGCTTAATAGTGATGTTGAAACTAAACTCAAAATAATATCAGGCCGTTCTACAAATGATAATGGGTTTAAACTTGGTCGATATGTTTCTACAAAAGAAAATAAGGAAATAATCAAGGAAGTTGGAGAAGTCATTGAAAACCAAAAGTGTGATTTTGCATATAAATACAAAGTGCCGGAGGATAAATCGTATAGTGGAAAGACTTCATTTAAAGTACAATGGCGCAAGGATGGTAATGTGATTATTGATAGTGAAGAAAAGGTTTTTGCCATTGGCACTCCAGAGAATAAATGGCCTACACATAGGGTAAGTGCAACTGCAACCGGTGATATACTGAAGTATCTTATTGCATTGCTGGTAACGTTTCTGACAATAGTAATCTTTTTTGCTGTTTTAAAGATTCTTGTCCCATTTATCAAATCTAAGGTCTTTGCCGCCAAATATTATAAAAAATATCAGCCGGAGTATGGCATTCAGAAACGTATCTGTAGCTATTGCAAACAGCCATTGGAGCCGGGTCAGATGGTCGTGACCAAGTGCCAGCATATAATGCATGTACACTGTTGGAAGGAGAATGATTACCGGTGTGCCGAGTATGGTCAGAATTGTAATACAGGAATCCAGGATTATGTGGATTGGAAGGGGCTTTTCTCGAAGACTTCTTTCCGTGATTGCCGGCAGGTTATTACTGGTATATGTACAGGTGCTTTCAGCTGGATTATATATGAAATCATGAAACGCAAGGCATTTCCTGGCCTGTCAAGGGGTATAGCTAGCACATTCTTGACAGGGGATGATTCACATGTGCAGCAGCTTCTTGGTACATGCTCTTCAAAAATCTCTTCATTCCTAGCCATTGGTATGTTGCTTGGCTTTTTCCTTTCATTTGTTTTCCGTTGGAATGAGGAGTATCGCAAGAAAAATGCCGCTATTGTTTTCAAGATAATAGGACTATCGTTACTTTCATCTTTGATTGGTTTATTGGCATTTGCTTTCGGAGGAATATTACTTTGTATGCTTATTCCCGCATCTGCTACATCAATACCTTGGTACAGTGCTATACCGGCATATATCCTATTCTCAGTCTGCGAATCGCTTAGTTTGACAATAAAGACATCAATTCCTATCAAGAGCGCCATGTTAGGTGGTCTTTGCTCGGCAGTTATAGGTTTTCTGGTGCTCTATTTTACCAATGGGTTCAGCAGCCGCCATCCGTGGATGAACATGTTGCTTGATTTCATAATTTATGGTGGTGGTCTGGGCGCCTCACTTATTACAGTCCGCATGCTTGCTGAAAAATATTTCCTTGTCATACAGAATGGTGTAAAGGCTGGCACGCGTATTCCTATACACAAGTGGATGAATGCTACCGGTGGCGGAAACAAGGTTACCATTGGAATGACAGGTGACTGTGAAATCCAGATGAACTGGGAAAAGAGCAACAAGGTGGCAAAGGAGCATGCAGTTCTTTATGTGGATCATACCAAATCCATGCCGGTTATCAAACCGCTGGCAACTAACGTTATTTATAATACCCGTGCAGAGTTGCCTGTAAGAAAGCCTGCACCACTTACAAATGGCGATACATTCAAGATAGGTGATACCATTTTCCTTTATGAGGAAACCGACTGATAATACTGCTTAACCTTCTATTGCTATGACTACAGGCTCTGAAAACAAATATGAATGGGGGGACGGGGTGTTTACTCTACTCTCTTGGTTCAAGAAGGATAGAGTAAAGAATGCCCGCGTGCTTGTGGCTGGAGCTGGGGCGTTGGGTAATGAGGTTGTCAAGGACCTTGCTCTTTTTGGAGTAGGGCATATTTATGTGGCGGATTTTGACAGGATAGAGATTACAAATCTTACACGTTCTGTGTTATTCCGTGAAGAAGATGCTTATGCTCATGCTTATAAGGCAGAGATTGTTGCACAACGTGCAATGGAAATCAACCCACAGATTCAGGTGGTTCCTCTGGTAGGAAATCTTTTCTCGGAAGTAGGTTTTGGTATTTATCGTGCTGTAGATGTTGTGATAGGTTGTCTGGACAGTCGTTTGGCACGATATCAGCTGAACAGATTGTGCATGCGTGCAGGAAAGACATGGATAGACGGCAGCATAGAGAATCTTACAGGTACTGTCAGGGTCTATACCCCTGGAATAAGTTGTTATGAGTGCGGTCTTAGCCGTGAGGAGTTCAACAACATCATGTTGCGTACTGGTTGTGCCGATGTGGTCCGTACGCAGACAAATGCCGGACGTGTGGCAACTACACCAATCAGCGCTTCCATTATAGGAGCTATGCAGGTACAGGAGGCTCTGAAGATAATTCATCGTGATACAGAATCAAGTGGGCAGTTCCGTACGCTTGAGGGGCGTATGCTTCATTATGAGGGAATGACAAACACAATGAACATCTACCGGTATGCCTCGTGGAAGAGAAACTGTACTGCTCATGAACGCTGGGATAAAGTAATGGAATGTTCCCGCCTGTCTGCCAGGATGACTGTCCACGACGCCTTGTCTGAACTAAGGAATATCCTAAATGCAGATGTGGTGGAGATTAACCTTCGCAACAACAAGTTTGTTGATAAGATAGAAGCGGATAGGACAGGCGAGTCTTTTGATGTTATGTTGCCGGATTCCCAGCTGGAAAAACATATCAGCAATAATCCTGAATTGCGCAAACTGAGTTATAGGAACCGTTTCTTCAAATCATTCTTTGAAAACATTGATCAGGAATTCCCATATCAGGACTTGACGCTCCAACAAATAGGTATACCACCTTTTGATGTCATTCAGGTAACTACTGATAATGAAGTATTATATATAGAACTGACTGCCGACAGAAACAATTATCTGTAATTGCCCGGAAAACTATAGCATTCATATGCACCCGCATAACATTCCACAAGATATCAATGTAGAGTTGCTGCTGTCTTATTTACAGCAAGGAAGTTTCAAGGTATCGTTTAAGGGCACCCATAAACGCAATGCATATAACGATATCATTGACATTGAAGAGAAGACTGACGGGGCACTTTTGGTGAATGTAGGCCGCAACAGCATATATAATGCATTGCCGGAGTATCTGTTCCATTCGATTGACCGTTTCAGTAATCTGTCGCATTTAGATGCAAAAGAGCGTTTTGATGAGGAGTTGGAGAAACAGGAGAAAGAAAAGGAGAATGCATATAGGTTCTTTGCTCCATTGGACGCGCAATTGCTGTTGTTCCGTGTTATGGCACGTGAAAAACTGAATCCAATTACGGAGACTGATTCCATTCTATATCATATATTGGGTGACGAGCTTACTGAAAAGCAACTAAATAACAGGTTCATCAAACAAGCCATTCCATTTTTGCCATCGTGCAAGTATATCCGCGGAAACAAGACTTTGCTGACTTTACTGTTACGTAAGATCTTCACGAACGAAGGTATTAAAATACAAGTACATGAGACCAGACAGGAGTTTCGCGATGATTCTCCACAATATATAGACAGATTAGGTGACTTGATTGATGAAACATTTGTAGGTAATGTGTATGATGAATCAGTTACAGCTTTTGATGTTTATTATTGGCCGGAAACGATTGATTCAGGGTTTCTTGAACTTGTTGATGAAATTGAAGTGTTCCGTCTTTTTGTACAGGATTATTTCATGTCGGTAGAAGAAATACTCAGGTTTGACATAAGACATGATGACCCTGCATTGCGTCTTTCAGATGACAAGATATTTAACTATTTGAATTACAATACAAATATATGAGAAGGATTGCTTGGAAACGTGGCATGAGACTAACGGATGACATTCTTCGTGCCTCGGATGACAATATGGAAGAGTTGATAGGTAAGTCTATTGTTCTTGCAGCAACCGGGCGTTTTGGATTGATGCCTTCACGGAATCCATTCGGATTGACACTGAATGTTGGAAATGGTTTTATTGATGTGGAAACCTTAAGCTGCCTAGCAGTGACCAAAGGTGGTCACATCATAGATGCCCAATTTGATTCCCGTTACAATAACAATTTTGGTACAAGGGTTATTATTCCTGACACCCCTGGCGTTGAAGAGTATATTCTTACTATAGATGCTCAGCCTGGACAATGGAAGGAAACGCCTGACGGTCTGGAGGAACCTATTTACACTTTTTCTCTCATAGCACCGGAATCTGTGGTGCCTGACAATTCGGTGCCTATAGCTCACTTAGTCGATGATTATGGATGGAGGGTTGATGACATTGATTTTGTTCCACCGTGTCTTTTTATTTCTTCTCACTATAAGTTTCAGGAGTTATTAAAGCGGTTTGCAGAAGCTTTGACTGAAATAGATGTCAAGGCCAGCGCAGCAGTCAGATCGGGTACCGGAAATGTGATAGCTTATTTTTGGCCGTTGATACAGCAGCTTAGGATTACTGCCGATAAGGAGTGCGATTTGCTGACACCTATGATGTTGTTATCGCAAGTGCAGAAATGCGTTAGCGCCTTTACCTGTGCCTGTGACCTTGATGAAACTATAGAACTGACCGATGCCAAGATGTACAGGAGTTATGTTGTTGCACCTTATAATTATAAGGAAGCATATCAACGTATTAAGGTGGGTGTTGACATTTGTTTCGCTATTGCCGAAAAGGTTGAGAAACTGGTGGACAATAAACCCAAGGCGCAGAAAGCAGCAGGTCCCAAACTTGCGGATGACTCAAAGAAGGTGGATTGCAACACATCAGAAACCACATTATCTGTTATCTACTACAATACGTCGGCTACCATATATTTCACTACCAACGGAAGTGAACCTAACAAAAAATCGGCCAAAGCTACCAAGTCACGTGATGGATATAAAATAAAGTTTGACAACGGATTCCGTAAGGAGAACGGCAAAGAGGCCGCAAAGACCATAACAATCAAGCTGATAGCCGTAGAAGGGGATAGTGTAAGTGAAACATCATCATATGACGTGACACTCCAAAAGAACCTTAAGTTCCGTAATGCCATTCCTGTTTAACCAATGAAATATATCTCTACTCCAATAACATTCAAAAGTACAGGATCCAGTGTTGCCATAGAGCGTGACATTGAGGACAGGATTGCAATGATGGATAACCTGGTAGAACTGGTCGTATTCTCATCGCAAGGCAGCTTCAATGCAGACCCGGAATTTGGCCTTGAGTATTGGAATCATGAGTATGTAAACATTAGTGACACTCAGTTTAACAATAATGCCGGTCGTGATGAATACAATAAACAGAGTAGCAAAGAGCGTTGCGAGCTTAGTATAACTGAAAGCATCATGGCTTATGCACCGGATAAACTTAAGGTGAGGGACATTAATGTAACAATGAATCTTAAGGACCAGGAGGTGGGCCGGAACAGGCAAAGGAAAATTTATTCCCACCATGAAGTCTTGATATATATATCCGCCAAACTTGATGATGGAATGGGAACCACATGCAATTATACCCGCGAAGTCTCATTCCTGGTGGAGCCCACAGTAAAAAGAGCAGGCAAGTAATAGAACAAAAATGGACGAAGAGATAAAGAAGAGCACCCGCGAGGCAGTAGATTATCTGCGTTCCATATCTGTGGAGGATATGGATTTTGACAATATGGATCCTGTTGCCAAGATGATGCTTGTGGCTTTACTTCATGAAGGAAATAAACTGCGTGATGAAATAGCCGCAACGCCTCAAAGGGTAATTGAGCGCTTTTGCAGCGACTTTGTACCATATGATAAAGTTGGGGCCATGCCGGCAATAACCGTGTTACAACCCAAATTCAACAACTCTAGAAGTGCGTCAGGGGTTGTGACGGTAGGGAACGGAGCGTCATTCGTTTACAAGAAAAAGGAGAGCAAACTGCAACTCAATTTTCTGCCAGTATTTGAAACCATACTGCTTCCCACCGATGACATATTCATATTGTCACATAAAAGTCTGAGACATAAGGATGGAGTTTCTCCTATAAGTATGGAGCCATCAAATAGTGTTTGGGTGGGAGTAGTCTCAAATGTTGAGATAGAGAGCCTGCAGGGTCTTTCTCTTCTGATTAAGGGAACTAACGGCATTACCCCAGAGCATATTCATGTGGTGGCAGAGAACAGGAATGCCGATGTCCGTGAGCTTGAGATTGCCACGATGAATGAGATTGAGCATATCAACATACTTGAACCGTTTGATGCCCAACAGTCATCAGGACAATTCTTTGCATTTGTGGAGAAGTGGAAAGAGTGCCTGCTCAACATGGATAATGCCGCATTGCTTTATGTGACCGATTCCGTGAATGACCGAGACCTGTTCAAGCCTCATGCTTTCCCAAAAAGTTTCCAGCAGTGGCTTGAAAATGAGAACCTGGACCGTTTCAAACCAAACACCTTATGGTTGAAGCTTGATTTCCCTGAAGGATATGTTGTACCTGAAACATTAGATATCAGTATTAATGTCCTCCCAGTGGTGAATGTAGATATCAGTAGTATTACGCTTACTCAGACAACACCTATAGCAAAGCTGCAAAAGCAGGACAATTCTTATTTCCTTAGTGTGATAGAAACCAGTACCGCATCACATAGCCAGGGTTTCAACATGTCTAATGATGAAGTAATTATCCGTGACTATGATGCTTCACGATATCATGACGGTGACCTGTATCGCGATGTTCGTACCCTCTATAACAGATTCCTGGATGACTATTATGCATTCATAGAGTATAATGGCATTAAGGATGGTGAGGTCCTGAAACGTCTGCGTGAGACTATAAACAAACTTGGCAAGGGTGTGGGGGTGACCAATGACAAGTTCCGGTTTGACAGCGGTACATACGTTATGCGCAACATAAGCCAGGAGAATCAGAGTTCATCCACCAAAGTCACATTTATGACAACCTTAGGAGAGGTTGGTAACATGCCAACTGTGGGTGATAAGATGGAGAATCACAAGGTGCCGGGTATAGAACCAAAGATTGATGTGGTAATTCCTGCTATGGGTGGTGCTGACAAGGCATCGGTTGATGCACGTTATGAGTTGTTCCGCTACTATGCATTGACCAATGACCGTCTATATACGCGTATGGATATAGATGCTTTCCTGCGAAAGGAGATTATGCTGACATTCGGCAAAGAAGAGTATCGCCGCATCTTTATTCGCATAAACATAGAAGGAGCCGCAGGACAGCGATCATTGCGCAGAGGTTTATATATCAGCATAGAGTTCAAAGATAAAAAGAACTACATTAAGGCCGTTGAGTTGAACTTTGATACTCTTATGCAGCAGCGCATTATGAACCTTTCCTGCATTTCAATGCCTATTATTGTTTCACTCAAGAATCTGGATGGGTAAGAATATGGCTAAAATTCCACAAGGTCTTATAAACTTATTGGAACAAATAGAGGAAAAAAATGTCGCTGTGGTATGTCAGAAACTACATATTACAGACACTGTGGAATATAAACTATATGCCAGTAAAGCTGCACAGAAGAATTGTGAGAAGGAATACCTTATTAAAGTCTTTTCTGGTGGAAGTGACTTGCAGAAAATATATAAGACCATTGAACCATACCTGTTTATTGGCGGATGTGCACCTGGTATCGGTATAGCGTTTAATATCGTTGATGCTTGTTTTTGTGCTGCCTTAGGGAACTACTTGGGTGCATTTGTTGCTATTATCTCCTGTTTCCCAATACCAGGTTTTAAGGTCATTGGCAAGGGCATTGAAAAATTATTTGTTGAAATATTAAGAAAGGTCAATCCCCGTCATTTGTCGAGTCTAATCAAAATGTTGGGTGAAAGATTGTCAATGTTGCATTTTCATACAACAGAAAGCTATATTATTATAAGAGAACAAATTGAGAAACTCTTCCCTTGGATTCATAATAATCCTTTCGTAGAACCTGTATTTCAGGAACTTTCAAGGATTGTCCAGCATTTTCCCAAAATGTCAGAGAAAGTTAGTACTACAGTCTGTAAAACAGGAGAAGAGCTTTCTAAAAAATATTCTATTCAACCCAAGCCTCTGTTATCTACTACACAACGTGCCAATTATGGGATAGGAGGTAAAGCACTTAAGCCTTAGATTTAAAAAAGATAAACGCAATAAAACATGAAATGCAGTAATTGTGGCTACGAGATAGATAAGCCTAATTTGAAAACATGCCCATTATGTGGCTATAAGATTGTTCGTAAAGTACAGGTAGAAACGCCATTGCCTGAGATAGCCGAACCAAAGATAGGAACATTGCCATCGGATCAAACTGTTGTTGCTAATGTTGATCAATCTTCTTCAATCCAGAAAGATGAACCTAAGATGACGCCACAAGAGCCTGTATCGCCATTAACCGTGGAATGTCCAGGTTGCCATTTGAGAATCCCGGTTGATAGCAATTTCTGCCCTCATTGTGGTTATGACATGCATTCCCCACAGGAAGATAACAATAAACCAGAAGAAACTTCCGAACCACAAGAGGAGCCAATTCAGCAGCCAGAACCAGAAATAGAACCGGAGCCTGTTTACATTAATGAAGAGGAGCCTGAGGAGCAAACGCCTACATCTACTCCAGAAAATTATCGTGTGGAGGAAGATGTTGATGAGTATATAGAAAATGGTAGTTACCAACCATATCCGGATGAGGAGGAAGACAAAAAAGATGATGATATTGATGATGATAACACTCAAGATAAGACTTCTTCAAATTCATGGATAATAATTACTGTTGTTGCAATTTTAAGTGTTGCTATTGGTGCTATTTTATACAATATTGTGTATTGAAAACAAATAATATTATATATGAACTTTAATCGTAAACTTAGATTAATTCTTTTTTCCATCATGGTGATGGTGGGAATGAGTGTATTTGGACAAAGTATAGTATTGAATCGCCCCACATTATCATTTAGTTCCTCATCAAGTGATGCTTCATTTCAAGTGGTTAGTAGTGATGTTGATTGGAATGTGGATATTTCTTATCCTACAGGTGGGGCAACAGGGTGGCTTCACATAATAGACAACGCTAGTGGTTCTGCTTCGGATACTTATCCGATAACTGTTACAATACATGTGGATGAAAATAATTCTACTGAAGAACGCAGTGCTACAATAATAGTGTCTGATGAAGATGTCATTGAATCAATTACTGTTAAACAATTGGGGATGGTGGTAGATTTTATATTAAGTACTACCGCCATCCAATCTGCCAACATTGGTGGTGACCGCTCATTTACAATATCGAGTAACGTAGACCTGACTTTGACTGCGACTGATGATGCTACCAGCGGGGCGCCGGCATGGTTCAGTATCGACAAGAACATCTTCACGTCTCCGGGCGTGGCAGGCAAGACA